>Ga0181594_10000774_pt1 | contig 29931 bp, 18 predicted proteins | sample 071ome_18_FD_145603 | JGI IMG/M metagenome (GOLD analysis project Ga0181594, IMG submission 145603) | Coastal salt marsh microbial communities from the Groves Creek Marsh, Skidaway Island, Georgia - 071413BT metaG (spades assembly) | ecosystem: Environmental > Aquatic > Marine > Intertidal zone... | reverse complement strand
TTTGACTTGAGAAGGCGTCTCGTTGCTCTTCTGTGAGGTCAGCGCGGGTGATTGAAGGGAGCTTTAACCCCTTGAGCTCAGCCTTAATTTTTCTACGCGCGACCGCCGAGGTCGTCTGTTTGAGCTCCTTAGCGTACGCCTCTCTCAAGAAGCGATCAGCGCGCTTCAGCCAGCTCTTGAGCTCAGGTCCATCGACGTCTAACACCGCGATGAGGGGCAGGCGCGGCTGCCGAGCCGCGATGATCTTAAGCACCTGCGCGTTCACCTCTTTAGTGGGCTCCTCTGGCGCGCAGAGCGCCTCTGAGACGGGCAGGCTAAGCGAGAGGGTGATCGCGAGGAGTGAGGTGAGCGGTGATCGGCGCGCGGGGCGTGGAGACATCATCAGCTTGGCTTCATCTAGAGAGGGTCACTGGGAGTAGGCTCGGTAAGCCTCGAGGAGCTGTCGTTCATTGAGGCGATGGCGGAAGCCTGTCGCCTCTTGAAAGGCGGTCGAGTTGACCACCACAGGGTACTTAATATGGTTGATGGCGCTGGTTGGGAGCGGGGAGCGCATGAGCCGGCGAGCGGCGCTCGCGTACAGGAGCTGAGGGACGCTGACAGGGTGTCGACCCACCTCACGGCAGAGCGTCGAGAGCGGGAGCGGGTCGGGCCCCGCGACGTTATACGTCCCCTTAAGGTTGTGCTTGATCGCGGCGACGATCGCCTCGACCGCGTCATACTCATGCATCACTTGAAAGAGCGGGTCAAAGCCCATGATCATAGGGACAGACTCACCGAGCCGACCCCCAAGATATGAAGAGAGCGTACCACGCATTGAGGGCCCAAGGGTATACACTAAACGTAAGACACAGGTCTTAAGCTCAGGGTAACGCCAGAGCGCTGAGCCCGCGAAGAGGTCAGCGGCGACAAGGTCCGCGAGGCTAGGGTAGGTCGCGGTCGCCAAGGGAGGCTCGTCTTCACTGCGGTAGAGTGGCGCGTCAGGGGCCGCTCCATAGACCGTGTGTCGGCCAACAAAGACCGCCTGCTCAACTCCATAGGTGTGGCAGTGCTCAAAGACCGCCTTCGTGCCCCCTAGGTTGATCCGGTACCGCTCCTCCTGACGTGCGCTTTGATGCGTGACGGTAGCGAGGTGAACCACGGCCTGTGGTCGATGGGCGCGAAAGACCTCCTCAGCGGGCCTCTTACGGACGTCAGCTTGGAAGAGCTCTACCCCAGGGGGGGGGTCAGGCCAGGCGCGCAGGTCGAGCCCTAAGACTTGGAGGCCCTCTTGCAAGAGGCGCTGAGCGAGGAGCCGACCTAAGCCCCCACTCACGCCTGTGATTAACACCTTCTGGCTCATACCTTGGGCTCCCTACCGCCTTGGTCCTCACCCACCCGACGTGGGCCGATGTTCTCTCTACGGCCCCCCTTCGTCACGTCGACGCTTGAGGTCAGAGAGGGCTCCCCAAAGCCCTCACCCCACCAGTAGCTCTCCCCAAGAGCGAGCACGCGCTCCTCACGACGAGCGCGCCCCTCCTCGATGAGCCCCACGATCCGCTCCTTGACCTGGTCTACATAGCCTTGAATCACCTCATCCGTCTCATCTCCTGTCCCCTCGAAGTAGAGGGGCTCCCCGTAGCTGAGCTGGCAGAGCACTGGCTTAGGGATCGGGAGGAGGTGCTTGGGGATGGGTACGTAGGGGACCTTCAGCAGCTGAGCGAGGAGCGGGGCGTGATAGATCACGGGCATCGCCTCTTCGCCTCCCACAAAGGCAAAGGGGATAATGGGGCTCTTGTTTTGGAGGGCGATCCGCATGAAGCCCGTCCCAAAGCGGGCGAGCTGGTAGCGATCTCGATAGAGCTTACCTGTCCCCCTCACCCCCTCCGGGAAGACCAGCAACAGGCGCTCCTCTTGGAGGATCTGCTCCGCGTGCTCTGGGAGCCCAGAGAGCTGTCCGAGCCGACTAAATATAGAGGAGAGGAAGGGTAAGTTTTGGGCAAACTTCTCGACCATACCATGCGGGTGACGAGGTGGGTCACGGTCGAAGAACAGCGAGCTAAAGACCATCCCCGCGTCCACTGGGATCCCCCCAGAGTGGTTACCGATCAGCATCGCCCGACCCTGCTCAGGGACGTGCTCAAGCCCTGTGGACTCTACCCTAAAGTAGCGACGATAGAGAGGCTCTAGCAGGGTGTAAAACGCGCCGATATGACGCTTACTGAGCCCGAAGCGGTCATAGCCATACGGGCCAAAGGGTACATCGAGCCGCTCAAGGCGCGCCGTGACCTCTTCAGAGCTCACCCTCGACCAAATATCGTGACCTTCGCTCTCCATCACGCGCTCCTCATCGCAGAACCGAGAGGCGCCCCTCAGCTGAGGCGCCAGAGATGAACGCTCAGCCCATCAGCTCGCCGAGCTTAAGGGCGAGGCCCATGTTGCCCTCAACCTGAAGCTTCCCAGTCATAAAGAGGGCGGTGCCCTGCGCTTTGCCAGAGTAGAGGTCCTTAAAGTCCTCAGAGTCCATCTTGACAGTGCAGTCAGGGTCATCATGCTCCCCTGCGCCACAGCTGCCCGCCTTCAGGTCAATATACCATGAGCCGGCCTCATCACCGCTCAGCTCAAACTGAAAGACCGCGTCAATCGCGCGCATAGTCTCGCCCTCGGTTGGGTCAGCGAGGCGGGCGGGGACTTTGTCGTTGAAGATCTCTTGAACGCTCATAGCGGCTCCTTAGTCACGCGAGGGCGGCAGCGCCGCGATGGTTGTTGTGTTAAGCTCGCGCCTGTACGCTCACTTGTAGGTCAGGGCGCACGCGCTTGTCAACCGCGCGGGCGCAGTCGCGCACAAAGCACAGAGCGCTCACTTCGCTGAGCTCAACAGGGCCTCAAGCCAAAGCCTCTACCCCGTGCGCTTGGTGACAGCCCACGGTGAGCTCCCCCGCCTCACGCCACGCAAAGGAGCCAACATCTAAGGCCGTGTTTTGGCCCATCTTCCCTGGGTCATCGCTTATGTAGCACACCCTCAAGGGCCTTGGGCCGTAGCTCACCCAAGCGCCAGCGCACATCTTGCATGGCTTGAGCGTCGTGATGAGGGTCAGCGGTCCACCGAGCGAGGGCCTCTCACGGAGGAGCGCGTCTAAGAGCGCCCACTCCGCGTGATAGAGCGGGTGTCGCTCGGGCTGTTTAAAAGCCAAGCCCCATGGCCTCAGCGCTCCGTCAAGCAACAGCGCCCCTACCGCGCGACGGGCTCCTGTCCAGCGCCGAGCTACACCGTGATGAGGTAAGAGCGGGCTCGTCTGCCCCTCCCCTACCTTGAGCAGGGAGTCATTGTGCGCTTCAGTCTGGTCAAGGAGCCAAGCGCTCGCCTCCCTCATCGAGTGAAAAGGTCGCTCTGAGCGCCTTGAGATGAGCGCAGGGGGCGGGAGGCTCACCTCTTTAAAGACCACCCCCTCCGCCTCGCTCATCGCCTTCATCGCTGAGAGCGCCCCCTCACTCAAGACGCTGTGGCGCTTCGCCCCAACCTTGACGAGCCCCCATCCGCTAGGGCTCAGTGGCTCAGCGCTGTAGATCCGTGAGCGCAAGAGCCAGTCTGCGCGCGCTGAAGCGATTAAGTGTGGCCCGCGAATCAAGCGCTCCACAGGGCAGTGGAGATGCTGAGGCGCGCGCTCAGCCTCACCCGGGTGGAGCGAGGGAGCCCAGAGGCCCTCTCCCCCTCGGACAAGGAGCGCGCCAGGCACCTACTCCCCCACCTCAAGCTGAGGGAGCGCGAGCTCCCTATAGCGCCCTCCCGCCAAGAGGAGCTCCTCATGAGTCCCCTGCTCTACCACCTCGCCACGCTCAAGCACCACGATGAGATCTGCGCGTCGGATCGTCGACAAGCGGTGCGCGATGACGAGCGTCGTCCTCCCCTCCATGAGCCGCTCGAGCGCCTCCTGCACTAAGCGCTCACTCTCGACGTCGAGCGCGCTCGTAGCCTCATCTAGGATCAAGAGGCGAGGGTCTTTAAGGAGCGCTCGCGCGATCGCGACTCGCTGGCGTTGCCCACCTGAGAGCCTCGCGCCTCGCTCTCCTACATCGGTGTCATAGCCCTGTGGGAGCGCGCAGATAAAGTCATGCGCGTTCGAGGCGCGAGCCGCCTCCTCGACCTCGGCGTCCGAGGCCTCGAGGCGCCCATAACGGATGTTGTCTCGAAGTGACATCGAGAACAGGAGGGGCTCCTGTGAGACCACGCCGAGAGACCCCCTCAGGCTCTCTAAGCTCAGCGCGGTGAGCGGGAGCCCATCAAGGCTGATCTGCCCCTTTTGGGGGTCATATTGACGCTCGATCAGCGAGGCGATGGTCGACTTGCCTCCCCCGCTCCCACCCACGAGGGCGATCATCTGCTGAGGCGCGACAGAGAGGGTGAAGCCCTTGAGCACCTCCACCTCAGGTCTGCTCGGATAGGAGAAGCTCACCCCCTCAAAGCGGAGCGCGCCACGCGCGCCCTCTGGCGGGAGGGTCTCAAGCCCTCCCTCCACCGTAGGGCGACGTGAGAGGAGCTCAAAGAGCGCCTCAGAGGCGCCGAGCGCCTTTGAAAAATCTTCCCAGAGCCCGCTCAAGGCCCCCACCGAGAACGCGAGGGTAAAGGTGTAGAGCATGAAGGCGGTCAGCGAGCCAAGGCTCAGCGACCCCTCTAAGGTCAGCCGCCCACCATACCAGACCACCGCCGCGATCGAAGTATAAGAGGCGAAGCTCACCCCACCTTGGAAGGTCGCCCCAAGCTTCGCTCTTCGCCGCGCGAGGGTAAAGGTTCGCTCTAGCGTAGCGTGATAGCGCTCGACTTCCCAGGCCTCACGCCCAAAGGCGCGGACCGTCTTCACCCCTGAGATCCCCTCTTGCGCGACGCTGTTTGCCTCCGAGAGCCGACCCTGCACCTCCCTTGAGAGCCTCCTGAGCGCTCGACCGTATAAGGCCGCCGCGATCACGGTGACAGGGACAACAGCGATCATCACGAGGGTCAACTTAAGCGAGATCAGCGACAGGGCGATGAGCGCCCCAACCGCCCCGATCACATAGCGAGCGAGCATCGAGAGGTTCACCGTGAGCGCGCTCTGCACCTTCGCGCAGTCGTCGCTTAACCGACTCACCCACGCCCCGCTGGTCGTCACATCAAAGAGCGCCTGCTCTTGCGAGAGGAGCGCCTTAAACACGGCGGACCGGAGGCTGATCACCACCCGCTCCCCTGCGACGGTGAAGAGGTAAGCGCGTGACGCTGTGGCGAGCCCCATCAGCGCAAAGAGCCCTATAAGGGCGCCCACGGAGCGGTTTAGTTGATCGGTAGCGCGTCGCTTAACCTCACCCCCTGCGCTCACCTGAGCGCCCTCTGACAGCGCGTCGATCACCTCACCGATGAGGGTAGGGTAGATCAAGTTGAGCCCCGCTGCGACGAGGAGACAGAGAGTCGCGACGAGCAGGGGTCGGCCTTGGCCTTTGGTGAAGCGTAAAAGGAGCCTCAGCTGTACGGCACGACCAACGCCCTTCGTCGCCTCACTCAAGGCGACCCTGGGCTGAGCTCAGCGACTCGAGCTGACCAAGGCCCTAGAGGGTGCTCTTCACGCGCTTGGCCACGCCGAGGGTGCGCACAGCTCGTGAGATAGAGCGCCCCTTCACGGATGATGTAGATCGCCTCTTGTTTAAAGACCCGCCCTAACTCTAGCGCCTCAGCTTCTGGGAGCTCAACCGCCCAGCCCGGCTCTTGATGAGCGCCATCTGGGCTCATCCCCGTGACGCGAAGCGGGCTCAGCCCACGGGCGAGCAAGACGCTCTTAAGCGTCGCGTCTTGATGACGGTTACGCGACAGTGGAGATGAGCGCTTCCCGTTTGGGTTGAAGGCCGTGATGACCACAAAGCTACTAGGGAGCTCACCCTCCCAAGCGAAGACCGTGCTCTGATAAGCGGGGTTCATGTCTACCTCTCTGATCTCGTGACAACTCTAGCTTGATATAGCCAGCCTCGAGGCCCTTTGCCAAGCGGATCCGAGCGCCCGCTGAGCGTGAAGGCTCTTGAGGAGACCCTCACCCTCAGTTAAGCTCACCCACCGCTAGGTAGCTCACCTAGTCCCCTCACACAGCAAGGTAGCGCTATGCATCTTCACTCCCGTTCGCTGCGGTCCTTTGTTGGGTCCGCGCTCATCGCCTCGCTCTCGTTCTCGGGCTGTCAACCTGAGCCTAAAAGCCAACCCGCTCAACCTGCGACCTCACAGACTCAAGCGCTCAAAGCGCAGTCGACCCTCACCTCTCCAGACGCTCCCCAAAAGGTGACGATTGAAGATCGAGCCAAGGCCCTGCTCACCCAAGCTTGGAGCCATGAACCTAAGGTCACAGCGCTCTTAAAGGCGCTCAGCGCTGAGCTTGGAGGGCGGATGGTAGGCCTTGAGTACCGCCTCAAGACAGAGGGCTCTACGATCCGTAAGCTGAAAAAAATAAGCGCAGAGCACCCTGAGACCCCCATCGCCGAGCTGAGTATTTATGACGCGCTGAGATACACGATTGAGGCCTCAGATGAGCCTGCGGGCAAGCACGTCAAGTTAATCCAGACGGCCCTGTCACGCCTCGAGTCAGCGGGCTTTAAGGTCAAGACCGTCAAGAACTATTGGCCCAAGGGAGATAACTACTCAGGGGTCAACACGGTCTTATCTACCGCGGATGGCTTCGAGTGGGAGCTTCAATTTCACACCCCAGAGTCTGTTCAAGAGTCACGCAGGAGCCATAAGCAGTACGAGGAGCTACGGGCTCAAGACACCCCCCCCGCTCGGAGGCTTGAGCTCTTCAAGGCGATGAGCGCGCCCTGGGAGCAGATCCCTGTGCCTGCCTCCATTTTAGAGGAGAAAAACCTCCACGCTCAAGAGCTCCTTAAGTCTCTGCCTGCGCCGAGCAACGCCCCTTGACCGACGCGTGACGTGCTCCTCTTGTGAGCCGGAGATCTTACGCGCGTGTGTGCGCGTACGCGAGGCGTCGTCTCCAAGGTCATCAAACAATCATGGGGTGATCTTCATCAGACGTGCACCCAAATTGAACAAAAAAATATTTTTTATCCGATTTATGAAAGAGAAAAGACATTTCAGCTGTTCATAGGGTTGTCCCTCTTTGAGATGATGAGCCAAGGAGCAAGCCATGGAGCGAACAGCAGACCAAGTCGACACCTTTATCGCGATGCTCGCGATCACCACCTTGAACGACCTGCTCGACCGTCACCCTGCGTATCGCTCAACCACCTTATCTCCTGCTCAACGCACCTGGATCCTCACGAGCCTTAGCCAGTCACCTCAGCTCCGCGAGGCGATCTTAGCGCTCGATACACGAGAGGTCCGTCGCCTCACTCGTAGACACCTACACCTCTGCCTCTTTACACACACAGGAGCACAGCTATGAAGACAGCCTTCACCCTCCCTACCTCACGACAGTCACTCAAAGAGCGAGCCCTACGCGTCGCGTATGAGGGAGTTCAAGCGTGGCTACGCCACCATGAGCGGAGCCCTCTGATCGAGCACATGAAAGACCAGAGCTCTTACTTAATCAGACGCCTCAGCGAGTATCAGCCCTTCATCGACGCGGTCGAGGCGGGCGATGAGGCCTCAATCCGTAGGCTCTTGGGCAGGGCGTGCTACAATGGTCAGAAGCTCGCCTTTCGTGCCTCTCGCACCGTCAAAGGTAAGCTCACAGTGAGCCATGACCAGCTGATGGCTGATGGCTTCGACCCAAGCATCAGGGCGCACAATGACGACCAAGAGCTTGGTGGGATGCCCCCCGACCCACATGACGCGATCGAGTGGGTTAAGGATGACGCCCTAGTGCGCGCCACCTCTCGTCTTCACCCTGACCTCACAGAGGGGCTCCTAGCGCTGAAGGAGCTCCCCCGTCAGGTTATCCTCCTCTATTGGACAACGAAGTACAGCGCGAAGGTGATCGCTGAGCTCCTCAAGGTGAGCGAGAGTAAGGTGACCAACATCGCCCACCGCTCTCGCGCGCTCCTCAGGTCAGGCCAAGGTCCCCAAAAGCGCTAGGGAGAGGCAGAGGCCAGGTAGAGGCGAGGTAGAGGCGAGGTAGAGGCGAGGTAGAGGCGAGGTAGAGGTTAGGGGGACGCGAGGACAAGGACACGCGTGGCGCGAGCGGGCACGCTCACCTCAAGTCGGCCTTGGGCGTCTACGGTGAAGCGCTCCTGACCACCGTTCAAGACATCAACGAGGACCGAGCCGGGTGGGAAGCCCACCTCCATCAGCTCCCCCCCCTCAAGCGTCGTTCTCCCAACCGGCGCCGGGCTCAAGGCGTCCTCTTCACCTGGCGCTGGATCAGAGGTGTTGATCACCACCAGCGCCCGCTCATCGTCCGTGACCCGCTCATAAGCGAGGACCTTCGCGCCCCCGTTCGCCTCATCATCACGGCCAAGGCGTGGCACGATCACACCATGGCGTAACGAGCGGTGCGCCTTACGGGTCTTAATCAGCGCGCGTAGATATTGGAAGGTGCGCCCATCTTGGGCGAAGCCTGAGCGCCACATATCTTCGCGGTTAGAAGGGTCTGGGCCTCCCTCAAAGTTTTGCTCAGTCCCGTAGTAGATGCAGGGGATGCCGTCTATGGTCATCTGATACGCGAGCGCGCTCCGGAGACGAGCGTGCCCGAGCGCGCGCTTGGTGGCCCGTTGCGCTTCGCTGTCACTCTCGCTGAGCGCGGGGGTCGCGCTGTATAAGAAGCGAGGGACGTCATGATTGTCGATAAAGTTAATTAAGAGCTGTCGGCTCGTGAGCGGAGCCCCGAGGACATCTGTTGGCCCGCGCTCTTTAGGGGTGTCGCTGTAGCGAGGGACCCCGCTCGCCTTGAGCTCGCTGACACAGGCCTCCACTCCCCCCTCACAGGGGGTTTGAGCGCAGCGCTGTACACATAGCCGAGAGGCCGTCTCCTCGAGGAGCTCTGGCTGAGCGAGCGGGGCGCCCCGCTCCTCTAAGAGCCGAAACACCTCAGCGGGGTCACCGCCATACGCGAACACGTTCATGATCACACGGTAGTACGCCGAGAAATAAAACAGCGAGTCGACCCCTTGACCATGGGTGTAGCTCCCGAGGAGCTCATCATTCCCGTCAAAGGCCTCACCGAACATCAAGAAGTTTTTCTTACCCAGCTCCTCGGCATAGCGCCGAATCGCGGGCGCGAACACGTCAAAGAACTCTGGCTCTTGGTGCTTTAATGTGTCGATCCGGAAGCCATCAAAGCCCACCGATTGAATCCAATAGGCGAAGACCTCGGTGAGTTTCTCACGCACCTCAGGCTTATGGGTCGCGAGGTCCTTCAGCCCACCTGGGAAGTCCCCCTCAATCTCCTGCTTTCGCCGGTAGCTGTAGCTCGCTGCGGACTCGTCCTCCCAGACCGTGACCCGCCCCTTACGCTGGTACCAATCAGGGTTATGGAACTCAGGGGGCTCAGGAGGGACGCGGTTGAGCGAGGGGTCCTCGACCCACTCAAGGGGGGCGAGCCCGTTCTCACCGAGCGCGGTGAAGGCTTGAACGCCACGGCTGTCGAACTCTGGGTCCCACTCGCTCGCTCTCCTCAAGCCAGAGCCTTGGTCGCCGTTTTGGCTACCTGAGCCAGGCCCGCCACCTCCAAAGAACACGATGTCGGGCTGACCGTTGCGGTTGATGTCATAGTAAAAGAGCTGACCGATGTGGTTCGTGACCACATCTAAGATCACCTTAATCCCTCGTCGATGACACGCGTCCACCATACGCTGAAGGGTCGCCATGTCACCGAAGTGCTGGTTGGGGTCAATGAAGCTCTGCGTCCAGTAGCCATGGTAGCTCGCAAAGCCCGCGTCTTCTTCGACGTTGCGGAGCACGGGGCTGATCCAGATCGCTGTCACCCCAAGCGCCTCAAGGTAGTCGAGCTTGTCGATCACCCCCTGCCAATCACCGCCATGGTAGGCGGCCTCTCGGCGCAGGTCGACGTTGTAGTTGTTGTTCGGGTCACCATCGAAGAAGCGGTCCACGACCACCTGATAGATCACCTCATCACGCCAGTCGCTCACGAAGGTCTGACGATTATACTCGAGGTCTACCGTAGGCGCCTGGCAGGTGCAGAGGGTGAGGAGCCCCGCGAGGGAAGCGAGCGACCAGGTCAGCGGTCGGCGGAGGGTCTTTACAATGCAAGTCATCTTTATCATGTCCTTATCCTCTGAGCTTAATAGCCACCGCCACGACCAAACCACCACTCTGCGCGGGCGCCTAGGTAGTGCGTCACCGCCTCTCCTGAGCGAGGGTCCTCTAGCGCGTAGCGCGCTAAGGCCGCCTCGTTGAGGTAAGAGACCACGTACATCAACCGTAGCTGAGGGCGAGTGAAGCTCCCGACCTCCCCATGAGCGTCGAAGCTTAACGCAGGGATGAGGCCCGCCTGATAGACGACCGCGGTCTCACGCCGTAGGTTGATCGGGTGCGCTCCAAGGGGCTCGCTCACCTGTGCAGACAGCTCAAGCGCTGGGGTCAATACGCCAAGGTTCAGCTGTGGGCGGACCGCAAAGGAGCCCTCAAGGCGGTCATCGAAGTCATCAAGTGAGCGGTCTGCGTCTCTGAAGTACCTGATGTAGCCCCCCCACTGGGCGCTCCAGCGAGCGCCCGAGAGGTTGCCCGCGAGGGCCGCTCGCCACTCTTCAGCCGACCAGGAGCGCTTGTTGAGGTCCAAAGAGCCCGTCGCGCCGAGCTCATCATAGGCAGCGAGCCCCCTCGCGTACCGAACCCAGAGGTTAAGGTGATCTTGAGGATGCCAGGTCCCCCACAGCCCAAGCTGAGCGCCCAACATAAGCCCAAGGTCATCTGGGAGCGCCTCACGCTCTAGGTAGCCCCCCTCGAGCGCTCGGGTTCCGCTTGGGAGGCGGTGGAGCTCACCATAGACCTTCCACTTCCAGCCATCATAGCGTCGCTCATAGAGCCCAGAGGTGATGAGGCGCTGGCGGTTTAAGAGCGTCACCTCATCCGCTCCAAACCCGCTCGCTGAGGGCACCTCAACGCGCTGAAGTTGTGGGCTCATCGGGTTTGCGTTCAGGCGGTTCACCCCAACATGGAGGTGAGCCTCATAGCGGGCAGAGCGCGCGCCGAAGGTCACCCCAAGGGTGTTCAGGTTGTCGAGGGGCCACATGTTCATCAGGTAGATGTCATTCCCACGAAGCCATCGGCTCCCAAGCGACACCCAGAGCGGTCCACCCCATAGCTCGCTCGCCTCGACAAAGGCCCTCCGGATCGCCCAAGAGGCGTCGGCGACACCATCATAGTGAAAGAACGCGTCAAACAGTGAGAGGGTCGTGGTGACGTCGACCGTAGCGTCCGTGCTCTTATAGGCTCGATACACCGCGTCAAGCTCAAGATAATTGTCCTCGATCAGCCGGGGGGCGTATGGGGTGAGCGCCACCCGTGAGCCCGCCCCCCCCTCGAGGTCTGAAGAGAACCCGACTCGGCCATAGGACCCTAGCCAAGCCTCGCCTTGAGCTTTACCCTCCGCGACGCCTTGACCGCTTACCCCTAAAGTAGCGACCGTGACGATCAGCGAGACCAACCGACTCGCCCTCGCTCGTTGACCCCAACCCCAATGTGATATGATCTTATGCTTCATCGTCCTGCTCTCTTCGCATGAGCGACCTATGTCCGCCTTAATATATCAATCGTTACAAGATAAACAAGCGCCCTCATCTTGATTCGCATGACAGACCCTCGCTCGACCACGCCAGTTGACGCTCGTCCATCGCTACTCAGCCCTGACGCGCTTGGTTTAATATCGCTCACCCTGCTCCTCTGCTCTATGCTTGGGTGCCATGTAGAGCGAGCTCAGGCTCCACTGCTCACATACGAGGTCGAGGACCCCCTTGAACAGCTCCAAGAGGAGCGCCTCGCGCAAGCGGACACCCTACTTGAGAGCGAGACCTGCGCCTTGTGTCACCCACGACAGGCGTCAGAGTTTGAGGCGTCCACGATGCGCTATGGCTTCAGCTCACCGGCCTTTAACGCCCTCGAGCTGGCGCTCAACCAAGTGAGTCAAGCTCAAGAGGGTCAAGCTCGCTTCGCCGAGGGGGGTCACGCAGAGGGCTTCTGCAGTCGCTGTCACAGCCCTCAGGCTACTCAAGAGGGGCTCACAGTGAGCGCGACACAGCCGAGCGCCTCACGCGTCGAGGAGCCCGAGCGCAGGGGGCTCACCTGCGAGACCTGTCATGTCCCGCACAGCGAAGTGACGCCCTCAGAGGCGCTCCAACCCCGCCCCAGCGCGCTCAAGGTAGGTCCGAGTGACCCAGGGCCCGCGAACCCCTTCCACGGGCTCGCGCGAGGCGCTACAGGTGAGCAGGCGAGAGCTGACCTGCGGTCGGGGGCGCTCTGTGGGAGCTGTCATGATGTGCGCCCTGACCGCCCCGACGTGGTGACGAGGGAGCCACGCTTAAGGAGCGAGGACCTGTTCAGTGAGTGGTCGCGCTCGCCGTGGGCCGACCCGCTCCACCCTCAAAACCCAATGAGGGGGAGAGCAGGGATCACAGGTCTACATGAAGGGCGAGAGGAGGAAGGCGAGCAGGTCACCTGTAACGACTGCCATATGAGCTTATATCCCGCGCGAAGCTTTGACAGCGTCGTGAGCTTAGCGGGCGACTTCTCAGGCGTAGACCCAAGCACGCTCACTCGGAAGCTCGACAAGCTCTACCCTGTAGGTCACGCCGTCGACAGCCCCGCGCTCCTCAGCTCACTTGAGGAGGCCCTCAACCGTGGTGAGCGACCCTGGACCCCCGAGGGTGAGCTGAGCGAGGGCTCACTCCAGGCGCTCATCAACCGAGTCACGTCCCCACGCCGGGTCAGCTCCCACCTGTTCACGGGCGTCTCCCGTCCGCTCGTGGCGAGCTTCCCAAGCGCGCCGATCCTCCCTGAGCCACTACAGGGGGGCTCGCTCTTCGCTGAGGAGAGCGACCCTGAGCTACGTGAGCAGGGGCGCGTCGCCCTGTTACGCGCCGCCTTGACCTTGAGCTTAACACCACACGACACCCCTCACCCGCGAGGTCAAGACATCCTCATAGACGCGTGGCTTGAGAACATTGGGGCGGGTCACAACGTCCCTGCGGGCTTTAGCCAAGAGCGAGAGCTGTGGGTGGAGCTCACAGTAGAGGACCTCGGGAGGCGCTGTCAGCGAGATGACGAGTGTGCAGACCTGCTCGAGCCACGGCTGTTCCTCGATGACCCGAACCGCTGGTGTCACCCACGAAATCAGCGCGGTCAGGTCGACCCAAGCACCCCACTCAGCGGGAGCTGGGAGCTCGCTCGAAGGCGAGAGCGAAGCGCTGTCTGCTCAAGCTCAGGGCGCTGTATCCTCTACCGTTCAGGCTACCTGATCGACCATGACCAAGATGGCCGTTTGAGTGATGAAGACCTCCGCCACCAGCTCATTGAGCTTGACCCCTCAACCTTGAGTGAGCGCTGTGTACAGGCAGGCCCAGACGCCGACCTCCGCTTAAGCGGTGTCGAGCGTGGCCTTGTGCACTTCACCAACAGCCTCCAGCGGGTGGCGCTAGAGGCGGGCGAGCCCATCGAGCATCCGCGCTTCGCTCCGCTTCGGCCACTCAGCGACCCCTATCAGTCGCTCGGCGCAGAGGCGTGGGCCCAACCGATCTGGGCTCAAGAGCAGGGTGAGCGACGGAGCCTATACCCTACAGAGCGCGCGCGCTATGAGCGGGTGCGCTACCGCCCTGCGAGCGTAGATGGTCAGCAGGGGGTTGGCCCTGACACGCCTACGCTCCTGCACGCGAACCGCGCCTTCAATGGTCAGGCGCTGAGGCCCTTTGAGCCTCGACTCGCGCGCTATGAGATCCCGTGGCGAGCGGGGATCGTTGGACCGGTTCAGGTCACCGCGAAGGCCCGCTTTCGCTTTTTCTCACCAAGGCTCCTCAGGGCGCTCAGCGCTCGCTCGCCTGAGCTCCTCACCGAGGAGATGATCGATGAGCGCCTTCAGGTCGTGGATATGGCCACTGCTGTTCGACGCTATGAGCTAGAGGGCCCTGAGCCCTGATACACACAATGAAGTCGACTTAAGCGGGCAAGGCGAAGCGAAAACCGACCTGGTTGAGCGGGAAGCCCCACTCGGTGAGGTCACCGATGTCCACACGCGCGAGCTGCTCAGCCCGCTCAGCGGAGCCCCCTCGAAGATAATAGACGTTATAGTGAGGCTCTTGATCGAGCGGGTCGACGAGGAGCCCGCTTCGCTCTACTGTAAAGTTATCTCCTGTCCCTCGGTCAAGACAGAGCTCTTGGACGTTACCCGAGAGATCGTAAAGCCCCCAAGCGTTTGGTTGGAGCGCCTTTACAGGCTTGAGCTTCCCGTTGTGATCTGGGCCCGCCCAGCCCACCCCATCGAGGTGCTCTGAGCCCGCGTAGCGCTTAGGGTGGTCCGCCTGCGCTGCGTACACCCACTCGGCCTCTGTAGGTAAGCGGAACCCTCCCTTACTGAGGTTGAGCTCGCTGAGCAGGTCAGGGCGCTCTGGGTGCCTCGAGTAAGGCGAGGGGAGCCCAAAGAGCGCGGAGAGGCGATCACAGAAGGCGGCCGCGTCATACCAAGTGACCTGGTCAACCGGGAGGGTGGGGCCTCGCTGTGAGCTACGGTGGGGGCCCATGACGGCGAGGTAGAGCGCTTGGGTCACAGGCGTCTCTGCGAGCCAGTAGCCACGAGTCAGCTCCACCTCATGCCGAGCGTACTGATAGCCTCCACATGTGCCATGCTCAGTGAAGCAGCCCTCATGAGCGCCCATCTCAAAGCGACCGGGTGGGCAATACACCATGTTAAAGCTGAGCCCCTCCGCCTGGAGCGCTCGCCAGCGGGCGCCGAGCGGGCGTGAGCGCCCCTCATCATAGGGCCTCATCTGCTTAGGTTTAAGCGTAAAGGTTCGCCTCACCCCTGCTGGGAGCTCCTGCGTCCAGCACTGCTCAGGGGATCGAGGCAGAGCGGACAGCGTGTCGAGCTCACTCAAGGCCCGTGGCCCCTTACGAGCGAGCGACCCCAGACGCCTGATCAGCTCATCGAGCCGGCTCACGAGCTGTGTCCCAAACAGCTGACCTCGCGCCACCGCCTCCTGAAGCCGGTGATCAGAGAAGCGCGCCTGAGGCGCCCACGCACCTCCGCGCTGCGTGTGTCTGCTCGCTAACGACCGACGCTCCCGCTGGAGCTGGGCCTTCACCTCTTGAGCCTCGCGCCTCATTGAGCTCGGGAGCGGTCGCCCAACCTTGACAGCGCTCACTGGGTTGAGCGCGTGGCGCTCTAAGGACTGAAGCTGGGCGAGAGTGGCCTCACGCGCAGGCCATCGGCCACAGCCTGCGGTGAAGAGCGCGCGCTCACACAGCCCCCGCAGGACGGGGAGCTGCTGAGGTTGAGCCCACAGGCAGAGGGGTAGCAGGCTACACTCAGCGAAGCCGAGCGCGTCATGCCCATTCAGGAGCGCGCAGGCCTTTAAGAACCGAGTCACCTTACGCCAACGCCGGTCGCTTATATAGATGGGGTGCTCACCCTCCTCAAGGTCACGGTTATAGGACTGGATCCCAGCCTTGAGCGAGAGGATCACGTCCGTCGCGTCTTCCGAGATCGGGAGGCGGGTGAGGGCCTCTTGCCAGCGAGTCAGCTCACTGAGGCTCAACTTCAGCTCTGGCCGATCAGCGAGCGGGTCTCGATAGACGTCCCCAGCGTCGTTGAGCATCTGCACAAAGGAGCCCTCATCCTCGATGTTATCGACCCACAAGCGGAGCACGAAGCGATCCCAGAGCGCCCCGAGCCCATCCCCGAGCTGTGGGAGCTCATTTGAGGCCGCGACGAGGGCCCTGAGCGCCATCGGCTCCTCCTGGGTCCCGTTCCGAAACACCCGCTCATTCAGCGCAGTCAGGAGCGCGTTAAGGATCGCTGGGCTCGCCTTCCAGAGCTCATCTAAGAACGCGACATGCGCGGTCGGTAAGTAGCCCTCAGTCCTCCGCACAAAGCGGTCCTGCTTGAGCCCCTGAACAGAGATCGGACCGAACAGCTCCTCAGGGGTAGAGAAACGACCCATCAGGTACTGAAAGGTCTGAAGCTCAGCGTGGGGGTCATCTAGCCTTAGGGCGCAGCTCAAGCGCCTCGCGATCAAGCTCTTGGCGGTCCCGGGGGGCCCGAGCAAGAAGACGCTCTCGCCGGCGATCATCGCCGCAAAGGAGAGCCTAATGACCTCACCGCGCTCAAAGAGCCCCTCACTCAGACGCTCAATGATCGCCTCTGCGCGCCTCTGAGTCTCCTTCTTGGTCTTTGCGCTCATCCTCTGACCTCCTTGATCTGATCTCATCTACCCACCCAACACGGAGGGGAGCTCAATCTTCTAAGGGAGGCTCAAAATAAATAGAGGCTGTCTCTCTTGTCTCTAAGAGCGCTCAGCGGGTCGCCTCAAACACATACTTGGCGAGCGCCTTGAGCTGACCTTCACTCAAGGTCGTCTGAGGGGGCATCGCGCCAATCCCCTGCTTGATCGCGCTGAGCACCTGAGCCTCATCGGGCTTCAGCTCATTAAGGTTAGGGCCAACGACCCCCTTTGTCCCTGCGTCCTCAAGGGTGTGGCATACCCCACACTGCGGGGCGCTCTTGTTGAGGAACACCTCCCGCCCCTCTCGCGCTTCGGCGCTGAGGGTGACTGGAGCGGAGGCCGGCGCTGGATGACCTCCAGCCGAAGGTGTAACCGTAGCCTTGGGGAGCGGGCGACGCTCGTCAGCTTGAGCCCTGTAAAGGTCATCAGCGGCTTGATCGTCGACCATGACCTTAAGGGCGTGGTCAGCCCAGCCTGTGTGCCCATAGCCACGCTCGTTGTCCCCCCCCTCCTCGACCTGAACCTCACCCTTGTCGTCATAAGCGCGTGAGACGAGCACATGCTCACCGCGAGGTAGCTCAACGGTGAGGGTAAAGAGCCTCCACGCGAAGCGCCCGAGGTCAGGGCCGATCAGCTTGGCCTCTCGCCAGCGCTTACCTCCATCTACAGAGACCTCAACCCGCTTGACGGCGCGCTCCCCACCGAGGGCGACCCCACGGAGGACCTGACGCCCCTCGGGGAGCGCGGGCTCATTGACGAGCCATGACTTGACGGGCATCGACCACATGGAGGGCTGGTCAGGGCTACCCTTAACGCCGATCGGACGGTAGCGGTAGCCGGTGTGCTGGATCTTGGCCTTGGTCTGCTGTTTGGTGAAGGCGACCCGCTTGACGTACTTAATCTGGTTACAGCCGAAGTAGCCTGGGACGATCATCCGCACCGGTCCGCCGTGGGTGAGCGGGATCGGGGCACCGTTCATCTCCCAAGCGAGGAGCGCGTCCTCAAGCCCCTTCTGGAGCGGGACGGAGCGCTCGATGATCACAGACAATGGGTCCAGGCCTTGTGGGAGCGGGTCACCGCCAGTGCTCGTCATATAGCGCGCCTCAGTGTCTACACCCCCGAGCGCCTTCACCACGTCTCGGACAGGGACCCCGCTCCACACGACGCAGCCGGCCGCGCCTGTCGCCCACTTGGAGCCCGATGGGCCATGGGTGTAGAAGGCTCGCCCGTTGCCTGAGCACTGTAGCACCATCGCTACGGTCTCGAGGCCAAGCCCCTTCAGCTCTCTAAGGCTCAGGCTCTTACTCTGTCGAGCGCCCTCAAACTCCACTCGCCACGCGTCTCGATCCTCTAAGACCGCCTCATCAGGCATCGGTAAGTTGTTTCGAACAAACAGGTGCTCCTTGCTTGTGATCACGCTGGTACCAACGAGGTGACGCTTGCTCTCCAAGGTGAGCGGGCTTCGTGAGTGCATCGTGAAGTGCGCAGGGTTAAGCCCATCTGGGAGAGGCGTGGAGCTCGGGAGCGGGTTCGCGGGGACGTGATCCGTCTCGGCGCGCGCGACTGAGCTCAAGGTCTCTACCCCCTTTAGGGCGACGACGCTCGCCCCTAAGCCAAGCGCTTTGAAGAGGCCACGTCGTGATGAGACAAGCGCGCTTGAGCGCGCTGTGGTCGTTGAGTGCTCTTGTGAGGTTTGGTTAGACATAAGGTGCTCCGTTGAGTGAGGGGTCGTCACGTGTGATCACACAGAGGGGTTGAAGCTAGCTCAACCATGAAGCAATATGCGTACCAATGAGCCATAACCTGAAAATCACCGATTTAAAACGATTGAGCTCACCCACCTCGCGACAACTGATTCACAATTGAAACAAAGCTACATCAAGAAGCAACAAGCCTCGCGCTCAGCGATAGCTCAGTGAAAGATGGAGGCGCCTTGGACAAGGTGAGTGGTGGCGAGCTGAAGGGAGGCTAAAGCCCTTGATCTGACGCTCATAAAGACGCACCCTTAGCCGAGCACTCTAACCCAAACTTGAGAGGATCTGGCGATGATCGACCTTATCATTAGAGGGGGGCGCGTCTATGACGGTAGCGGTCACCCCGTGTTTACAGGAGACATCGGGGTCACGGACGGCGTGATTAGCCACGTCTCCCAGCGACGGCTCCCCGACCTCGCCAAGCGGGTCATCGACGCAGATGGGGTCATGGTCACCCCTGGCTTCGTGGACATGCACACGCACTATGACGCGCAGGCGACATGGGACCCAACCTTGACCCCCTCGAGCCTCCATGGCTGTACGACCGTGGTGATGGGTAGCTGTGGTGTGGGCTTTGCGCCTGTGGAGCCACACCGCCACAAGTGGCTTATCGGGCTGATGGAGGGGGTGGAAGACATCCCGGGCGCAGCGATGCATGAGGGGATCCAGTGGGAGTGGGAGACCTTCCCAGAGTACCTCGACGCGCTTGAGCGTAAGCCCTTCATCATGGACGTCGGCACCCAGATCCCGCACGGCGCGCTCAGGGCCTACGTGATGGGGGACCGAGGCGCCAAGAACGAGGACGCTACCCATGAGGACATTGAGCGGATGGGTGAGCTCGTAGAGGAGGCGCTCAAGGCCGGCGCGTTGGGCTTCTCAACCTCCCGCACCATGCTTCATAAGGCGATCAGCGGGGAGCCGGTGCCGGGCACCTTCGCGGCGCACGCGGAGCTGATGGGGCTCGCTCGCGCGATGGCCCGCTGTGAGCATGGGGTGTTCCAGTTCGCGACAGAGCACACGAACGTCCCACAAGAGCTGGGCTGGATGGAGGAGATCAGCCAGATCACAGGTCGCCCTGTGCTCTTTAACCTCTCGCAGATCGACGAGGCTCCACAGCTCTGGACCGAGGTGGTGAGCAAACTTGAGGAGCTCGCCTCAAGAGGCGCCCCTGTCTACGCGCAGGTCGCCGGGAGGGCGATCGGGGTGCTGATGTGCTGGCGGGGGACCGCCAACCCCTTCGCGCTCTGCCCAAGCTACATGTCCATCATGCACAAGCCATGGGAAGAGAAGTACGCCACGCTCAGCGACCCTGAGTTTAAGGCGCGCCTGCTGAGCGAGGAGCCTTTGCATGTGGGAGACTTCGAGACCTTCATCACCCAGACCTACAGCAAGATGTTCCCCTTTGAGGGCGAGGTGGACTATGAGCCCTCGGCGAGCGCGAGCGTGGCGGCCCTCGCTGAGGCGCGAGGCTGCTCACCTAAAGAGGTCGCCTATGAGGCGCTGATGCGAGACGAGGGCAGCGGCTTCTTATACTTCCCGCTCTTCAACTACAGCGACGGCTCCCTCGACGCGCTCCATCAGCTCCACCAGCACCCGAACACCTTACTCGGGCTCAGCGACGCGGGGGCGCACTGTGGCGCGATCTGCGACGGTGGTATGCCCACCTTCATGCTCTCCTTTTGGGGGCGTGACCGTAGCCGAGGACCCAAGCTCCCCCTTGAGTATCTCATCCGTCGTCAGACCCGTGACACGGCCTCGGTCTTTGGTCTGTATGACCGTGGTGTGATCGCTGAGGGCTACCGCGCTGACCTGAACCTGATCGACTTCGAGCGCCTCAACGCGCTCCGCCCTAAGATGGTGTATGACCTCCCAGCCGGTGGCCGGAGGCTGATGCAGGGCGCTGAAGGGTACCTCGCAACGATCTGTAAAGGGGTCGTGACCCATGAGATGGGCGAGCACACCGGTGAGCTCCCAGGCGCGCTCCTAAGAGGCCCACAGCGCGTCTTGTAAGGGTGTAGGTAGAGCCTGCTGACCTCTCAAAAAAGATGCTCAGCGTGTCCCGAGATCAGCGGAGCGACCGCGAGCTCGTGTCTAAGGTCGAGCTGTTTCGATAGGTCGCGACTGAGTCTCCAAATCGATTGGCAGTCCTAAGCGATTGACAGTCCTAAGCGATTGACATTGGAATACCAGAGGTAAAGCAGGGGGTCAGCACAGGGACAGTCTCAAGTCTCAGCAACACAAGGGGTCACAATGCGTCCATATCCAGACCTAGGGGTCATCCCTACCTCACGTTCGCGACAGCTCAAGGCCGCCCTCGTCTCAGCGCCGTTTTTGCTCATCACGCCCCTCGTGCTCATGGACCCAGAAGTTCCGCAGGGCGAGCGTTGGTTCCTATGCTCATTTACACTTTTTTTAATGTATGCCTTGATTAGGAGGAGCATCAGTAAGCGCACATTTCAGGGTGGGGTTGTGACCATCCCTGGGCTCTTTAAAGCTCAGCGCGCCCCCTATGAGTCACTCACGGGGTATGACATCAGGCTCGTTAAACAGCGCTATGGAGAGGTTGAGTCTGTTCAGCTCTTCACAGACGATCAGCGGAGCTTAGTGATCCTCCAGGGCGAGGTGAGTGCGGAGGACTATCAGCGAGTGAAGCGCTGGGCCGAGGAGCACCTGACGCAGGTTTTTTGGCCGTAACAAGCCACGCTCAGCGCGACCCTTGTGCCACTCCGGCCATGCAGTAGCTTCAGCGCAAGCCTAAAACGTTACCTATCTAGACTGTCCAGATCGCGATCAAAGATATTGTTTGATCAGAGTGAATATTGTTGACTATATTAGAATGTTTACTGCCATTTGAATGGTAAAATAAAATATTCTAGAGGTGACACACTTCATGAACAGCCCACATCCACTCTCCTCTCCGGGCCCTAAGCTCTTAAAAGACACGCTCCCACGTGACTTCACCTCTGGGCTCGTCGTCTCCCTTGTCGCGCTCCCGCTGTGTCTAGGGGTCGCGCTCGCCTCTAATGCTCCGCTCATCAGTGGGCTCACCGCGGGGATCGTCGGTGGGCTCGTTGTGTCTTGGTTGAGCGGGTCGCACACGAGCGTGAGCGGACCAGCGGCGGGGCTCACGGCGGTCGTCGCGACTCAGATCGCGACTTTAGGGTCCTTTAACGCCTTCCTGAGCGCGGTGATCGCGGCGGGGGTGATGCAGGTCCTGCTCGGCTTCGCCCGAGCGGGCTCCCTGGCGGGGTTCTTTCCATCGAGCGTCATCAAAGGCCTGCTCGCCGCGATCGGGGTGATCCTGATCCTTAAGCAGATCCCTCACCTGTTTGGTCATGACCCAGACTGGCTAGGGGACATGAGCTTCCAACAGCAAGATGGCGAGAACACCTTCACCGAGCTCCTCGCGACTTGGTTTGACATCCACCCTGGCGCGTCACTCATTGGCCTCGCCTCTGTCGCGATCCTCTATATTTGGCCACGGACACCGCTCAAGAGGAGCCCCTTGCCCTCACAGCTCATCGTGGTGATCGGCGCCTCGCTCGTGGCGCTCGCGATGAAGCCGCTCGGTGGGGTGTGGCTGATTAGTGAGAGCCACCTCGTGAGCGTGCCGAGCGCCCCCTCACTTGTCGCGCTCTTTGGTGAGCTCCCTCGCCCTGAGCTTGGGGCGCTCCTGCGCATGGACGTCTGGGTCGCGGGCCTGACCCTCTGCGTAGTCGCGAGCCTAGAGACCCTCCTGAACCTCGAGGCGGTTGATAAAATCGACCCACAGGGCCGGACCTCTCCCCCTAACCGTGAGCTCTTAGCGCAGGGGGTAGGCAACATCACGAGTGGCCTGCTCGGCGCGCTCCCGGTCACCTCGGTGATCGTCCGTAGCTCTGTCAACATCTCAAGTGGAGGTGAGACCCGCGTAGCCTCCTTCATTCACGGGGTCTTGCTCCTCCTCGCGGTGGGGCTCTTCCCCTTTGCGCTGAACCAGATCCCGCTGGCCTGCCTCGCGGCGGTTTTGATCGTCACTGGGTTTAAGCTCGCGAGCCCTAAGCTCTTCATGAGCATGTGGCGAGAGGGGTGGACGCAGTTCACGCCCTTCATCATCACCGTGAGCGCGATCGTCCTCACTGATCTCCTCAAGGGGATCATCATTGGGCTCCTCACCTCGGTCGTGTTTATCCTGCACAGCAACCTCAGTCGCACTGTAAAGGTCCACATCAACCAGTCCGGCGAAGGTGAAGAGCTCCTCCGTTTTGAGCTCGGCACGCACGTCAGCTTCCTCAACCGCGCGACGCTCCACACCGCGCTCTCAGAGGTCCCACAAGGCGCGCACGTCATCATCGACGCCCGCAAGTGTGAGTATATTGACGGGGACGTCCTCGACATGATCACAGACTTTGAACGAGAGATGGCGCGCGCGCGCTCGCTGACCGTGAGCTTAATCGGCTTTGAGCAGGGGAAGCTCGCCTCGAAGAAGGTAGATCACAGTGATCGCAGACAGTTCAAGGTCGCCCCAAGCCAAGCGCTCCAGCTGAGCTTAGACCCTCAAGAGATCCTTGAGCGTCTCAAGGAGGGACATGAGCGCTACCAAAAGGGGGAGTCCCTTCAGAACGACCTGCAAGAGCAGGTCCGGGAGACCGCCACAGCCCAACACCCGCTCGCGGTGATCCTGGCCTGTATGGACTCTCGTGTGAGCCCTGAGCGCATCTTTGACCTTGGGATTGGGGAGGCCTTTGTCGTTCGAGTAGCGGGGAACATCATCACCCCAGAGGCGCTTGGTAGCGTAGAGTATGGCTGTGCGCTCGCGGGCGCGAAGCTCGTCGTCGTGTTAGGGCACACCCGCTGTGGAGCGATCTCAGCGACGCTCGACCCGAAGCGAGGTGAGGCAGAGCATGGATGTCAGCACATTGACTCGATCCTCACGAACATCTCAGCGGTCGTAGAGGCAGATGACGCTCAAGCCGACCGCTTTGAGGGCGAGGGCTACGCGGATCACATCAGCGCTCAAAACGCGCTCGCGAGCGTCAGGGCGCTCACCGCCCAAAGCGACGCGCTCCAGGGTCGCCTTGAGTCGGGTGAGCTCTCGATCGTAGGCGCGGTCTATGACGTCCGTAAAGGCGAGGTGAGCTGGCTCTCTGAGCCTACGGTAGGTTAAGCGGGCTCAACGATCGCGAGGATTTTACACGCCTCTGTTGAGCTAAAGTGTTAATGTAATCGGCGCTTATCTCACTAGGAGGACATGATATGAACACCCCACCACGGCGTGGCACGCTACAGCGCGCCCTGTGTAGCCTATCTCTGATCGCTACTTTCGGTTGCGCAGACATTGGCGGTACCAGCTCCGACTCTGCGACCGACAAGATCATCAATGGTCAAAATGAGCGCGGTCACGCCTATGTCGTGAGCCTCATCGACGAGCGAGGTGCGTCGAACTGCACAGGTACTTTGATCGCGCCCAAGGTGGTCCTCACCGCCGCGCACTGTATCAAGTCGATCTATGGTGATCACCCCCCTGTCGCGGTTGAGCTCGGCGCGGTGATCGGAGAGCGTAACAACCCTCGTATCCTCGTCAGCTCTTTCATTTTTAAGGAGGGCTGGTCGTTAGGCGAAAACAACTTCAACTATGACCACGACATCGCCTTGCTCTTCCTGGAGAGTGAGGCCAACGTCACCCCGATCAGCTACTCTACCGCCGACCACACCCAGCTCGTGGGCCAGTCGATCCTCGCGGTTGGATACGGTGACAACAACGGCTTCCAAGGCTCAGGGAGCGGGGTTAAGCGCTCTGTAGCGCTCACGGTCCGCGAGACGAGCCCGTATTACTTCATCGCGTCTTGGGTCGGTGACACGCCGCTAGACACCTGCCAAGGGGACTCAGGTGGGCCCGCGCTCTTGCTCTCGGGTGACCAAGCCCAGGTCTTAGGCGTCGTCTCTAATGGCCCCACCTACTGTCAAGGTAACACCCAGTACACCTCTACCGCCGCTCATAAGGGGTGGCTCTCTGTGCACCTCTCTGGTCGTGGCGCCTCAGAGCAGGAGACGGCGCTCCCTCAACAGGCCCGCTACACGAGCTGTGTTCAGACGGGCGCCTGCTTCAGCGCGTGTAAGCGCGCCACGCCGAACGACAGCGCTCAGATCGCGACTTGTAAGATGACCTGCTACAACGAGAGCTCCGCGACCGCCCAAGCGCACATCAGCGAGCTCTACAGCTGTAACAGCATGTTCCAATGTAATGATGAGAACAGCTGTCTAAGCCAATACTGTTCGGATCAAATGGAGCTCTGTGGGCTCCAAACGGGCACGTCCACGACGCCCCCAGAGGAGGCCCCAGAGCCCATCGACAGCTGTACAGAGCTCTCGAGCTGTCAGCTCGCCTGTGATGACGATGATGGGGCCTGTGTCCAGCGTTGCTATCAGCGGGTAAGCGACACGAACAGCATCGCTCAGCTGAACAACTTAATCTCATGTCTCTCTAGGACAAACTGTAGCGATGACGCCTGCTATGAGTCGGCGTGTCGAGAGGAGTACCTCGCCTGTGGGTATGAGCTCACGGGTGGTGAGGGTGAAGGCGAGACAGAGGAGAGGCAGCCCCCTCCTGAGCCGAGCGCCAGCTGCGCTGAGACTTACCTCTGCTACTCCTATTGCTCAGATCAGACCTGCTTTGACACCTGCTACACTCAGGCGACCTCGGCGTCCCAAGGTCACATCGACGCGCTCGTCGCCTGCTATAACGAGTCTCCCTGCGTAGACTTCTATGATGAGATGTGTATGCGTAGCTACTGCCAGTCGACCTTTGACGCCTGCCAAGGTAGCTGAGCTCAAGCGCTGAGCGCGACCGCCGAGCGCGCTGACCTCTGGGTGATGCTTGAGACGCCAGCGCCCCCTGATGAGCCTCTGAGCGTCACTGACCGAGCCCTGCTGACCCGCGCCTCCCATGAGCGCGCGAGCTCATACGGGTCAGTCGGCGCAGCAACGGAAGCCGACCGCGCTTGAGGTGCTCGAGGGCACCGCGTTCCCTCTAAAGTCACAGCGCAGGGCGTCGGCGACCTGGTCAGCGAAGCTCCCACCCAGCGTAGGCTGTACAAGCTGGCAGTCCACGGCCCGTGTGCACTCCGCCCACTCGGCGACGTTCCCTGAGAGGTCATAGCCCCCGAAGCTAGACTGACAGGTCGCTAGAGAGCCCGTAGGAGAGGCGCCCGCCACGCGACTCACGCAGCTCGCCTCTTGGTAGGTGGCGCCATATGGGAAGGCCTGCGCGCCACAGGCCACCCGCCACTCCTGCTCGGTACACAAGCGCTTCCCTCGCGCTTGGCACGCGACACGGGCTTGATTGAGGGTGAGGTTTGCCCACGGGCGAACCCCAGGCCGGCTACAGGCGTGCGTGGTGACCAAGCCGAGCTCAGTAGCCGTCGCGTCAGGGCGACTCGCCTCCCACAAGTCAACCCAGACCGTCGCTCCATTTACGCTCACCTGACCCATCTCACTTGAGCGACTGACCTCCTCATCGATCACCCCATCACAGTCGTCATCGAGCCCATTACAGAGCTCTACGCTGGGGCTCCCCGCCTCTACTCCACAGCTCACACCTTGCCCATCTGAAGCGCAGGCGACCACCGCGCGACGCGCGCACTGCCCAACCCCAACCTCACACGGCGTCCCAAGCAGCTCAGAGTCTGTGACCCCCTCATCTACGAGCCCATCACAGTCGTTATCAAGTCGATCACAGAGGGTCTCCTCGAGCTGATAGACGTTAGGGTAAGGGCACAGGAAGCCGTTGGCCCCATCACAGAGCGGGCTCACGCCTGCGCAGACCCCCTCCCCTGAGCAAGTGAGGCTCGCAGGTGGGGTGAGCCCCTCATCGACGAGCGCGTCGCAGTCATTATCCACACCATCACAGACCTCCTCGCTTGGGGTCTCCTGCCCGCAGAGGTACTCACAGCCATCGATCGCGACCCCATTGGCGTCATAGGCGCCTGGGATACAACCTGACACCACACAGCTCCCCGCTTCACAGGTCGCGATCGCGTTCTGACGTAGACAGGAGCTCGCGCACTGCCCACAGTTTTCGGGGTCATTGTTTAAGTTAAAGCCCTCATCGACGAGCGCGTCACAGTCATTGTCCACCCCATCACAGACCTCAGGGATCGTGACGGGGTCATCGGCGCAGCGCACACCGCTCCCGTCTACGCTACAGACGATCACCCCGCCGATGCAGAGGTCTGCGTCCTCTCCATCACAGAGCTCACCGAGCTGAGCGAAGCCCTCATCGACCTCCCCATCACAGTCGTTATCGAGCCCATCACAGCGGGTCTCATCCTCTTGGTAGGAGTCAGGGAGCCCACAGGTGAAGCCCTGCGCTCCTGAGCAAGTAGAGGCGCTCCCTGCGCAGACCCCGAGCTCAGGGCAGGTGAGCGGGGGCGCGGTGAGCCCCTCATCCACGCGGGCGTCACAGTCGTTGTCGACCCCATCGCAGACCTCTTCACCGGGCGCTTGTGGGCAGACATACTCACAGCCATCGAGCGGGAGCCCGTTAATGTCATAGGCGCCAGGCACACAGCCCGCCACGACACAGCTCCCCTCAACACAGCTCGCGTCTGTGTTCGCTCGGAGACAAGACGCCCCACACGCTCCACAGCGCGCGGGGTCATTGCTCAGGTCAAAGCCCTCATCTACAAGCCCATCACAGTCATTATCTGCGCCATCACAGAGCTCCTCAATCGAGGTCGCGTCGTCCGCGCACTGCGCGCTCAAGCCGTCAGGAGCGCACACGATGATCCCGCCAATACACAGGTCACTGTCATCGCCGTCACAGAGCTCACCGAGCCCCATAAAGCCCTCATCTACGAGCCCATCACAGTCGTTATCAAGCCCATCACAGCGGGCCTCGGTGGTCGCCCCTTCAGGGGTCGGGATATAGCTCGTTGGGTAAGCGCAGCTGAAGCCTAGCAGCCCTTGGCAGAGCGGGATCGCTCCGCTACAGACCCCCTCGCTGAGGCACCCCGCCTCGCGGTCTGCGCTGAGCTCCTCGTCGATGCGACCATCACAGTCATTGTCTGAGCCGTCGCAGGTCTCTACAGCGGGCTCACTCAACGTGCACTGGTACTCACAGCCGTCATCTACCCCCTCACCCGCGTTCAGATCCACAAAGCCCTCAGCGCACCCCTCGCTCACGCAGACCCCACCCACACAGGACTCAAGGTTGTTCAGGAGACCACAGCGGACCCCACACCCACCACAGTTGAGCGGGTCTGAGCTGAGGTCAAAGTCTTCATCGAGCTCACCATCACAGTCGTTATCGAGCTCGTCACAGCGCTCGCCCGTGAAGGTGAGCGCCTCACGGCACTCTACCCCCGCGCGGTCGGGCGTACAGGTGATCACACCGTTGACGCAGAGGTCCTCATCCGGCCCATCACAGGGCTCACCGAGCCCCTCAAAGCCCTCATCGATGCGCCCATCACAATCCTCATCTCGGCCGTCACAGCGGGCCTCACCCTCTATAAGTACCTCATCTGGATAGACACAGACGGGTCCGTCTCCCCCACGGCAGAGCGCGCGCGCACCTCGACAGAGGCCCTCTTGAAGGCAACCTAAAGACGCGACCGTAGGCTCGACCCCCTCATCGATCAAGCCATCACAGTCATCGTCCGTCCCGTTGCAGAGCTCACCGCCCTCCGCCGGGGCGCAGGCGTACTCACAGCCGTCCTCCGCGAGGCCGTTCTGATTGAGGCGGCCCTCCTCGCAGGCGCTGATCACACAGCGCCCAGAGATACAGCTCGCCTCGCTGACCCCCTCTACAAGACAAGCGCGCCCGCAGGAGCCACAGTGCGCTACGCTCGTGCCGAGGTTGAAGCCCTCATCTACCGTCCCGTCACAGTCATCATCAACGGCGTTACACACCTCAACCCCACCCTCGCTCGGTGTACAGCTCGCCTCACAGCCGTTCTCAAGGTCGCCGTCCTCATTGATGAACCCTGCCTCACAGCGCGCTACTCGGCAGCTCCCTGCGACGCAGGCTGAGACCGCGTTTGGGAAGCTACAGACCACACCACACGCCCCACAATTGGAGGGGTCCGAACCGAGGGTAGAGACGTCATCCACGACCCCGTTACAGTCATCATCTACCCCGTTACAGACCTCAAAGCTCGACACACAAGAGGGCATAAAGCCCCCAGCAAAGAGCCCGTCATCCCCTGCGGTTGAGGGAGAAGGGGTGGTCGGCTCGAAACAGCCTACCGTCAAGAGGAGCGTCACGACGCTCAGGAGCCTCACGCTCTGGGGGCCTCCACTCCGCTGAGGAGCGCTACGCGAGGCCCTGCTCAGCGCGCTCAGGAGCAGGAACAGCAAGCCAAGCAGGAGCTCTTGAGCGCTCACGGGGGCACCGCCTACCGCGTCACAGCCCCCCTGGGGTGCGGGGCTCACCAACACCTCAGCGTCTGTGATCACGACGACAAGCTCGTCCGCGCCCATATCTACGAGCCCACCCTCATCCACAGCGGTCTGGAGCGGGACACACTCTGCGCGACCCCCTTGATGAGCGCACACCGTAGAGACAGGACAGCGCGCTTGAACACATGAGTCGGTGACGCACGCCCCAGCCTCACAGGCCTCACCGGGGTCACAGGTGACGTTCAGACACTCATCAGTGACGCACACCCCCTCTTGGCAACGCTCACCCTCTGCACAGGAGAGCTCAGCGCAACCGTCCGGAACACAGCGCCCCCCTTCACAGCGATCTCCATCTTGACAGATCACCCCTGCGCAGGTCGGGAAGCAGACCCCGAGCCGACAGCCCTCATCTGGGCCACAGCCCGCGAGCTCACAGTCATCTGGGATACAGACACCCTCAGAGCAGACCTTGCCCTGCTCACAGCCCTCTGTGACACAGGAGCCCGCGACGCACTCTCCGAGCCGACAGAAGCTCCCCTCCTCACAGCTCACCCCTGCGCACAGGTCGACACAGCGCTCGACCTCGCAGACCTCATAGCTCCGACACAGCGAGCAGGGCAATGGGACGCAGACATCATCGACACACTCAAAGCCGGTGTTACACTCCCCACCGGCGCACCGCTCATTACAGCGCCCTCTTAGACAGACCTGTAGCTCAGGGCAGGTCGCCTCTTCATCTGTGATCCCGTCGCAGTCATCGTCAAAGGCGTTACAGAGCTCAGCCGACGCCTCGGGGGCGGGGCAGATCGACCACGCCCCTTGCTCACAGGTCTGAGTCCCCATCCCACATGGGCTCTGGCATCCGCGCGTGAGCCCCTCATCTAAGCTACCATCACAGTCATCATCGACCCCATTACAGGTCTCCTCGCGGGCCTCTGGCGCGGAGCAACCACCCCAGCTCCCCTCAAGACAGACCTCAGAGCCCTCACCGCACGCGCCATTACATGGGCGGGTGAGCCCCTCATCCACGACCCCATCACAGTCGCTGTCGACCCCGTCACAGACCTCCTCGCTTGGCTCAGGCGCGCTACAGGCTAAGAACACCCCATCTAGACAGCGCTGAACCCCGACCCCACAGGCGCTGTAACAGGCCTGAGAGATCCCCTCATCGAGGACCCCATCACAGTCATTGTCGACCCCATCACAGCGCTCAACGACAGGGCTAGGCATATCACACGCAGACCACGCGCCCCCCTCACAGGCCTGAGCGCCCTCGCCACAGACCCCTGCGCATGAGCGAACAAGCCCTTCATCAACCAAGCCATCACAGTCCTCATCTCTCCCGTTACAGACCTCATCGACCGGTGAGAGCCCTGTACACCCTACCCAAGCGCCACCGAGGCACTGCTCTTCACCGACCTCACCACAGGCCTCGCCACACACACGGACGAGCGCCTCGTCAATGAGCCCG
>Ga0181594_10000772_pt1 | contig 29975 bp, 25 predicted proteins | sample 071ome_18_FD_145603 | JGI IMG/M metagenome (GOLD analysis project Ga0181594, IMG submission 145603) | Coastal salt marsh microbial communities from the Groves Creek Marsh, Skidaway Island, Georgia - 071413BT metaG (spades assembly) | ecosystem: Environmental > Aquatic > Marine > Intertidal zone... | reverse complement strand
GCAAGATATCGATGCTTGGGATCCAGGAGGTCCGCTACGCTCGCTACCTCCTCAACCAGCGGCGCACGCGTCTCGCGGTTTCTGGGAAACTGGCTCGCGGCCAGAAACAAGCCAGACGCGCCGTCTCTCAACAGGTAGTGGTCATCGACCTTCTGGCAACGAAGGTGCGGCATCGGAATCGGGTCCGCCTTAGGTGGCGCGGGTTCTCCGCTGCGCAGGAGTTTTCGCGTGTTTTTGCAGCCCTCGGCCGTACAACCGAAGTATTTCCCGAACCGACCCGATTTCAACTGCATCTCCGCACCGCATTTATCGCACTCTAGCGTCGGGCCGTCATACCCTTTCAACTTGAACTCACCGAGCTCTATCTCAAACCCTGCGCAATCCGGGTTATTGCCGCAGATGTGAATCTTCCTCTTTTCATCGATGAGGTATGACTCCATTGCGCTATGGCAGCTGCTACACCGTTTGACATTGACCAGCCGCAATGCCTCTTCATCTTCCGAGCGCTCAGCCTCTTCAACGTCGTCTCCCGGAATCAGATTGAGAGTCTGCGTGCAGCGCTCTTTTGGCGTGAGCGCATAGCCCGAACACCCCAAAAACACACCGGTCGCCCCGTTTCGAATCTGCATGGGTCGGCCGCAGGTTGGGCAGACTACGCTGGTCTCCGTGGGCAAGTTCGCCCGCATGCCGCCGACTGCTTCCTTGCCCTCGCCCTCACCTAGAGCCGCATCGACCTTCTGGGAAAATCCTTCGTAGAAAGAATCCAGCACCGTTTTCCAGTTCTTCTGGCCCAAGGCAATCTCGTCAAGCGTTGCCTCCATATCAGCCGTGAATCCATAATCCATCAGATCCGAAAAATTTTCCCTCAGTCGATCGGTCACAATTTCGCCAACCTTTTGCGCAAAAAATCGGCGGTTAGTTAATTTGACATAACCGCGGTCCTGAATCGTGGAAATGATGGAAGCATATGTCGACGGTCGGCCGATTCCGCGTTTCTCGAGTTCTTTCACCAGACTGGCTTCGGTAAACCGACCGACGGGCTTGGTGAAATTCTGCTTCGGATCAAGTGTCAGTAGCCTAAGTCCCGCTCCCTCCCTGATGTCGGGCAAGACTTCGTCCTCCTGTTTGCCGGCCGGCGGGAGGACTTTTGTGTAGCCATCGAATTCGAGAATTCGACCACGAGCACGCAACTCGAAGCCCCCACACTCCACCTTTAGAGACGAACTCAGATAGCGGGAAGGCGTCATCTGAGAGGCAATGAAAAAGTTGCGAATCAGCTCATAGAGTCTCTCCTGATCCCGCTCCAGACCCAGCTGCGAGGGCTGTCGATGTACATCGGTAGGCCGAATCGCCTCATGCGCCTCCTGTGCGCCTGCCTTGCTGGAGTAGAGATTCGCAGCATCCGGCAGATACGCGGCGCCATATCGCTCCTGAATCAACTGACGGCACCCGGACAACGCCTCGGGACTCAGGTGGGTCGAATCCGTTCTCATGTACGTAATGAATCCCGCCTCGTAAAGCCTCTGAGCCAATGTCATCGTCTTTTTGACGGAAAATCCAAGTCGGGTGCTGGCCGCCTGCTGCAAAGTCGACGTGATAAGCGGCGGACTTGGACGCGACTGGGTTTTCTTGTCACTGCGCTCCGTAACGATGTAGGTGCTATCGTTCAGCAGCGCCAGTGCCTCATCGGTTTGGGCTTTGCTGGAGGGTCGAAAATCCTTACCGTCCTGTTTTGCGACTTGTAAGCGAAGTGGGCCTTCATCGGACTCGGTATGGGCGAAGACCTCCCAGAACTCCTCTGGCACAAATGCCCGGATCTCGCGCTCCCGATCCACCAATAGGCTGACCGCCACCGACTGCACCCGTCCAGCCGACAGGCCTCGGGCTATTTTTGCCCACAGGAGCGGCGACAGCATGAAACCCACCACGCGATCAAGAAACCGTCGGGTTTGCTGGGCCTGCACCTTATCCTCGTCCAGCCGGCCGGGATCCGAGAACGCATCCTGAACCGCCTGCTTGGTGATTTCATTGAAAACCACCCGGCGATATCGATCTGCATCAGCACCAATCACTTCCTTCAGGTGCCAGGCGATAGCTTCGCCCTCGCGATCGAGATCCGTAGCCAGGTAGATCGTGTCGCTCGACGCGGCCAACTTTTTCAACTCCGTGACCACCTTGACCTTGTCCGGGAGTACCTGATAGTTCGCTTCCCAGCCGTTCTCAGGATTAATGCCCATGTTTTGCACAAGATCCCGTTTCGCTTTCTCCCGACGGTAGATGGCTTTTTGCTCCGGGGACATCTTGCGGGTCAGTGCAGCCTGCGCGGCGCGAGCCTTTGGATCTGTTTTTTCACGCGAGCCGCTGACAGGAAGATCGCGGACATGGCCAACACTCGACTTGACCACATACTGGTCACCGAGATATTTATTGATGGTCTTCGCTTTCGCTGGAGACTCTACGATTACCAGAGACTTACCCATAATTCCTGTATGACTTGCTTCAGAGGGGGTCTTGTCTGACCCCTTTTAACGACTGCTTTTCTATATTCACGACTCTATATTGACGACGTTCACGACCACGAAATGGAGCTGCCCACCTTGTCTCGCTCGCCACGAATACCTCTCACCGGAGGCGAACATAACCGCCGGGACATGCCCGAATCAACTGCTGACACTCCATTTCTATCAGGATGGCCGAAACTTCAGCCATCGTCAAACCAGACCGGTCAGCGATTTGATCCAGCGGCGTAGGCGCAAAATCGACAGCGTCGACAACCGCGTCACTGGGCCCACGGGGCGGATCATCGGCGTCTTTGACATGCGCTTCCAGGCCTAACCAACCAAGACCCTGCAGCACCTGCATACCCGATTCCACAAGGCAGGCACCGTCCCGAATAAGCTGGTGCGAACCGCGCGATGCAGGCGAGTATACCGACCCGGGAACCGCGAACACCTCACGACCCTGATCCGCGGCGAAGCCTGCGGTAATGAGACTGCCACTCCGCTCAGCGGCCTCAATCACTACGGTGCCTGAACTTAATCCGCTGATGATTCGGTTACGCTGCGGGAAGTGGTGGCGGCGCACTCCAACACCGACCGGGAACTCTGAAAGCAGCAAGCCAGTTTCCGCGATGCGAGATCCCAGTCTCTCATTGCGCTTCGGATAAATGGTGTCGAGCCCAGTCGCGCAGACACCGATCGTAAAGCCCTGAGCGGCGATGGCGCCTTGATGGGCCGCGCTGTCGACGCCATGAGCCAGTCCGCTGACAATGACCACTCCCCTCCCTGCTATATCTTTAGCGATAGTCTCGGCGATTTCGGCTCCCGCGTACGTTGGCTTGCGACTGCCCACAATAGCCACCGACGGCCGATTCAAAAGGCCAAGCTCTCCTTCGCCATACAAAACCAGTGGCGGTGACGAAATCTCTTTCAACAGGGCGGGGTAGATGCTGTCCGTGATTCCGATGATGCTCCGCTTCAAACCTTCACACCATTTGAGATCCTGCTCGACTTGGCGCTCATTGATGAGTCGGCCGAGCCGCGACGGTCCTTTCTCGGCGCCTTTCCGCTCGACGCCTTCCAGAATCGCGTCAAGAGCCTTCTCGGGATCGGGGTAACGCGATAGCGCAGCCCGCTTTACGCCGTCAGGAAACGACGCGCGGGCAAGCGTCGCCCACGCTCTGGTGGTCTTTCCCACACCGGACCCTCCATGGTCTCGTTATCTGGGTAATCGCGAAGTGACTCCGGTGATGGAGCACGTCCCATTTTGGGAGCGTTTACCCGTCAGGACTTCCTACCCAATCCCCTACTTGAATTGCCCGCGATGCCTTACGGACCAGAGCAAAACTCACCCGATCAAATACCCGAAACACCAGCAGCTCTCCGGAGATCGTCTCGGGAAGCGGGACGACCTCGGAAGACCGGCCGGCGAGTTCTCTGCGCGAAGGCGTCCGCTCAGCGCATTCCATTATCCTGCCGCTGGACACCAGCAAGGATTCTCGCGACGACCCACAGGCACTCGTTGTGCGAACGGGTATCGCTTCCCGCTCTGTAAAGAGTAATTGACGCTCTGGAGTTTTCACGGTGAATAGATCGCCGACCTGTACACCTGCAGATTCGCCCTCAGAAATAATGACAACAGAATAACTACCGGCACCTCCAACCGCACTCAGCGTGCTCACCACATAGACATTAATATCCAACGCCGCTCCGGGTATAGCGGGTGTGATTGCGTCGAGAGAGGCCTCACCCTGCCACGGGACGAGTCGATCACCGATACCTATTTCTTGTTCGCCACGAATGACCTCAAATGTCGCGATCTCGCCCGATTGGGTTTGGCGTGCGATGCCCAGCACCAACGCCTTGGTGGCCAACGTCTCACCGCTCAAGGGATGGCGGACCTCTCGATCCGGTCTAAATATCGTGTATAAACCCGACTCCGAGAAAGGAACGTCCTCAGCAATGAATTCGCTGAACTGTCCGAACATGATCTCGCCGTTAAGGCCCACCAAAACTCGCCCGGAGGGTTGATCGACCAACTCGTCCATCAGAACCGGGTGGCCCATAAAGGGCGCAATCACGTCAGGAGAGATGGTGAGCACCTCCTCTTCCAAATTAAGGGTTCGTACTTGGGGACTCAGTCGCTCTACCTGTAAAACAATCGACTCAGCTGGCACGCCTTCGGCCAAAAGGTTCGAGGTGGTGATGCCGCACAGGATGGCGCCACCCATGACGGCTCGACCTAAACCGGCAAATCCGATAGGAGCGGGTTTAACGGTCATCCGCGAAACGCCTTCACTATTTCGGCTAAAATTCATGGGTATCCACGTTATTGAGTTTGAGGATTTTGGATCGCATTTAGTGTAGAGAACCAAAACCCAATCGCCAAGTGACGTATTTCACACCCCCTAACCAAAGCCTGCTTTAGATGGCCCTGCTCGATATTCTCGTTTATCCGGACCCCAGACTCCGCACCAAGGCCGAGCCCGTAGAGGAAGTCGACGGGACGTTACAGCGCCTGATCGATGATATGGCGGAGACGATGTATGCGGCTCCCGGCATTGGTCTGGCTGCGACTCAGGTCAACGTACATCGGCGTCTTTTGGTCATGGATACCTCAGAAACCAAGAGCGGATTACAAGTCTTCATCAATCCGGTTCTTGCCGGGTCTGGCGATCTTGTGGAATCTGATGAGGGCTGTCTGTCCGTCCCGGGCGAAATTGTGCCGGTGTATCGTTACCCAAACATCAAGGTGTCCGCCCTGGACCGCGAGGGCCGCCCTTTTGAGCAGGACGTTTCAGGATTAGAGGCAATATGCCTGCAACATGAAGTGGACCATCTCGATGGGAAAGTATTCGTAGACTATCTTTCGCAGTTGAAGCGGGATCGGATCCGCAAGCGACTGGCTCGAGAGGACCGGCCCGTCCATCCCCGATCGACGCCCTCAACCAAGGTCTCTGCGGTTTCATAACGCAACCCAAGATGCGCATCGCATTCGCCGGCACGCCTGATTTCGCGGTGCCCTGTCTAAACGCGCTATCCAATGCCGGCGTCGATCTAATGGCCGTCTACACCCAGCCCGATCGACCCGCAGGCCGCGGTCGCAACCTGCGCGCCTGTGCGGTAAAACGTGCGGCTCTTGATCTCGGTATTCCGGTACGGCAACCCGCCACGCTCGACGAAGAAACTGATTTCCTGAAGGCAGGAAAAGTGGATCTGCTGATTGTTGTGGCCTACGGCGTGATCTTAAGGCGCCCGTCACTTCTCGCCCCACGCCTTGGATGCGTTAACGTTCACGCGTCACTCCTTCCGCGATGGCGGGGGGCGGCGCCGATCCAACGAGCCATCGCGGCGGGCGACTCGCAGACCGGAATCTCATTAATGCAGATGGACGAAGGTCTAGATACCGGGCCCGTTCTGGCTCACGTCTCGCTGCCCATCCACGCCGATGACACCGGCCAGTCACTGCATGATCGCTTGTCCGTTCTCGGGGCAACGCTTTTAACGACATCGCTCGACGCCATTTCATCCCGGCAACTTGATCCTGTCCCCCAGGCATTGCAGGGCGCGACCTACGCCCATCAGCTCAGTCGATCCGAATCCTGGATAAACTGGGATCAAAGGGCCATTCAAATTGAGCGGTCGGTCCGCGCTTTCGATCCGTGGCCACTTACCCGCTCCACGCTTAACGGCAATGTCCTCCTGATCCGCGCGGCCCGTGAAGCAGGCCTGGGTCAGAACGCACCGACTGGCACGGTCGTTGCGATTGAGTCTGACCGAATTCAAGTTCAGGCCTCAGACGGCCTGATCGACATTCTTAAATTGCAAAAGCCCGGAGGTAAGGTGCTCCTCGTGCGCGACTTTCTAAACGGCTTTTCGCTCCGGGAAGGGGATCAATTCTGCTCCGGACCGCCCGGCAATGCCGACGGCTAGGGTCTGCGCCCGGGCGGCGCAGGTGATTCATGCGACTGTAGCGAAAGGTCAATCGCTCGATCGGGTCACGCGCGATTTTCTGACGGATCTCGACAGTCGGGATCAGGCAGAAGTTAGGGAAATCAGCTGGGGCGCCATACGGTGGTGGTATCGCTATCACGACGCCCTCCACCGCAAGCTGACCCGACCTATCTCAAATAAGGATCGGGTCCTCGAAGCGCTTCTGATAAGCGGACTTTATCAATTTGAACATCTTGATGAGCCTGACTATGCGGTGACTTCGGGGAACGTGGAAGCGGCTCGCGTGCTGGGACGGCCAAGAGCCGTTGGCCTCATCAACGGTGTGCTTCGATCGTGGTTGCGAGATCCTCACCGCCTCACAACGCTCTCGGAAGAAGCCCATTACGCGACCCCCGGCTGGCTGGTCGACGACATCCGTCTGAGTTGGCCAAACGATTGGGAGGGCATCCTGATCAGCGCCAACCAAAAACCGCCCATGACGCTTCGAATAAACACGCAACGGACATCGCGCGCGGAATATCTTGGGCTTCTCGCTCAACACGACATCGCTGCTGAAGCCTCCACTCTCAGCCCCTGGGGCGTCAGATTACATAAAGGTAGGGACGTCAATGAGATACCTGGCTTTAAGGAGGGTCTGTGCTCGGTGCAGGATGAAGCCGCCCAACTGACTCCTTTGCTCTGCGCAGACTTCACAGGCGGAAGGGTTCTCGATGCCTGTGCCGCCCCTGGGGGGAAAACCACCCATCTGCTTGAAACCTTGCCCGGTATCGCCTCTTTGACCGCGCTTGATCTTCCCGGTCGCACCGGGCTGGTTCAATCCAATCTGGAGCGAACCGGCAAAGCGGCCCGGGTTATATCTGCCAGTGTGCACGACGCTAGGAGTTGGTGGAACCAAGAACCCTTTGATCTGATCCTGCTGGATGCGCCGTGTAGCGGCACCGGCGTGATGAAACGCCATCCGGATATCCGCCACCATCGCCGGCCGTCAGATATCGCCGCTTTTGCCACAGAGCAGAAGAAATTAGTGCGATCCTTATGGCCGCTGCTCGCTGAGGGGGGGCAACTGGTTTACGTTACCTGTTCAATTCTTACAGCAGAAAACGACGACATTTTGGCGCACGCGACACGCGATCTTCCTGATGCTAACCCCGTACGCTGCGCGTTGCCCGACGCAAGAAAGACCGCCTACGGTCATCAGGTGCTTCCGAACGAACATCGAGACGGGCTCTTTTATGCCGCCCTACGCCGCGCCTGAGGACTCACGGGATACACCTTATAATTTAAACAAGGAAAACGTGTCCTTTTCTGCCCTGACGACATGATAAAAACCAGGCCCGTTCTGCGAAGACTGCTCCGCTTTGCTGCAGCCGGTATGCTACTGCTCGGTACGACTTGGGCGCACGCCGACTTTATCGTCGAGAGCGGTCAGTCTCGCCTGTCAGACGGAATCATCACCACAGACGCGCGTTTACGACTCTCTGTAACAGGAGACCCGGAGGAAGCACTTTCCAAAGGGATTGGACTGACGCTCATTGTCGAAACGGAATTGCAGCGGGCGAGCCTGGCCGCGCTGTTTTTCGGTATCGAGAAAAGGGAAGAGCGGTTTCAGATTGAATATCAGGGGCTTTCCAATCGCTTTCAACTCACTCGCCTGCGCGACGGCAGTAAAGACGATTTCGCCACGCTGTCGGAAACCCTCGGATCTATTGAACGATATTCGGCGCGACACCCGCTTCCTGAGGGCGTGACGCCCAGAGATCGGTTACAGATACGGCTTCGGGTCACGTTGGATCGAGGCGCCCTACCGGGGCCGCTTCGCCTGATCGCGCTCGTGCTAGAGGATTGGCGACTGGACAGCAGTTGGAGTCGCTGGCCGGTTACCCTCCCGTGAAACGCTACCTCGGGCCGATATTCATCCTGACGTTTTCGATCGCGCTCCTGGGCGCATCGGTCCTACTGACGCAAAGCGCTCAAGATGATGACCTGTTTGGGGACTATTACGCTGCCTTAATTGCACTGAACCTGGTCGGGGTCGCGATCCTTGCGTTGCTGACCTTTTTACAGGTGCGCAAACTGGTTATCGCGTTTCGCGCGCGAACGTTGGGGTCGCGCCTGACGATGCGTTTCGTCATTACCTTTGCGGTACTCGCCATTATTCCTCTTGCGATGGTGTATTACTTTGCGGTGCAGTTTCTGAGTCGCAGTGTCGATTCCTGGTTCGACACACAGATCGAGCAGGCACTGGACGATGCCCTGCTACTGGGCCGCAGCACCTTAGAGACGATCAAACTCGACCTGATCAGACAGGCGCGAATATCAGCACGCCGGATTGAAACGACCAATACCTCCTCGCAACTTTATAACCTTCTCGACAACTTGCGAGCGGCGGGTGGATACGACGAGATGAGCCTGCACTCCTCTACCGGGCGAATTCTGGCCTCCAGTAGCAACCTATCCATTTCGCTGATCCCAGATGCTCCTGACGAAGACGTTCTGAGTAAGGTGCGTCGTGAAAAACTTTATGCAGAATTTGAGCCCATCCAGGACCTTGGCTTGCGGCTGCGTGTCGCCATACCCGTTTCCGGTCTGAGCGTAAGCTCCCCGGATCGCGTGCTTCAAATCCTCTACCCCTTGCCTTTACGCTACTCACGACTCGGCGAAAGCGTCGAGTCGGCATCGCGGGAGTATGAAAAACTGAAGTATCTCCGCCAGCCACTCACGCTGAGTTTTGTTCTTAGTCTGACGCTGATCACCGCGATGACTTTACTTATCGCGGTTTGGGCATCCATCTATCTTGCCCAGCGAATGCTGGCGCCGCTACGTGATCTAGCCGAGGGTACCCGTGCTGTTGCCCGGGGGGACTATGAGAAGACGCTGCCGATGCATGGCAGCGACGAGCTGGGCGTTTTGGTCGACTCCTTCAATACCATGACTCGAGAGATCGGCTCCGCGCAGCAGAAAGTCGTGGAAAGTCAGCGGCAAGCCGAAGCGGAGCATGCCTACCTGAATACCGTACTGACCCATCTATCGGCGGGCGTTCTATCGTTTGATAGTGATCGCCGCCTGCAGACATTTAATGCCGCGGCTGAGACGATTCTTGAAAGCCGACTGTCGATCTTCGAGCAACAACCGATTGATGTCCTTGCTCAGGCACTCACCGGTGCGAGCGCCCTGATATCTGCCATTAAAGAAGGCATGGATCAGAGACGTTCGAGTTGGCAAAAAGAAATTCGAGTGCATAGCGACACAGGCCGGCACACCCTGATCTGCAGCGGAACACGAATCGACGAAGGCGACACCACGGTGCACGTCATCGTGTTTGAGGATGCCACGGCATTACTCACGGCGCAACGTGACGCCGCCTGGGGAGAAGTCGCCCGCCGGTTGGCCCACGAGATCAAGAATCCGCTGACGCCCATCCAACTTTCTGCTGAACGAATACGACGAAAATACCTCGAACATCTTAGCGGCCCGGACAAAGAAACCCTGGATCGGTCAACCCGAACCATCGTTCAACAGGTTGAGGCGATGAAGACAATGGTGAATGCCTTTTCTGAGTACGCCCGCCCCGCACCGCTCCATCGCGTAGCCACGGATATCAATTTATTGATCACCGACACCGTCGATTTATTTAGCGCCAGCGAAAAACACGCGAAGGTCATCACCGAACTGACGCCCACAGAGCGCCTGGTTTGGATCGATCCAAACGCCATTCGACAGGTCCTGAATAATCTCATCATCAACGCACAGGATGCGTCTGCGGCAAGCGGCGGCGTCGTGACGATTCGGACCGAATGGAATCCCCAAAAGGACCAACTCATGATTTCGGTACGCGACCAGGGTCCGGGATTTTCCCCCGATAACATCGAACGCGTATTTGAACCCTATGTGACGTCTAAAGAAAAAGGCACGGGTCTTGGGCTGGCCATCTGCCGGCGGATTATCGAAGAGCATGGCGGCATCATCCGAGCCATCAATGCGCCGGGGGGTGGCGCAAACGTTATAATTTCTCTGCCGACGCAAGCCCAATGAACGCCGGCCTGCCAATATTTGCTCGATGATGCACGCCAACACCATCCTGGTAGTCGATGACGAACCGGATATTCGCGACATCATTCGCGACGTACTCAGCGACGAGGGTTACCCGGTCTCTACCGCGGCTAATGCGCAAGACGCCCGCTCGAAATTTGCCGCCGAACGGCCCGCCCTCGTTCTCCTGGATATCTGGATGCCTGATACGGACGGCATTGCTCTCCTCAAGGAATGGCGTGAAAAAGAAGGGTCAAAGGTGCCGGTGATTATGATTTCAGGGCACGGCACCGTTGAGACCGCGGTAGAGGCGATTCGGATCGGTGCCTATGACTTTCTTGAAAAACCGCTGTCCACTGCCAAACTCCTTGTTACCGTTGAACGCGCCCTAGAGACCGTCGCGCTCAAGGCGGAAAATGTGACGTTAAAGACCCAGCTTGAGCCCGTGAGTGGTTTTGTTGGTCACAGCGATGCAATAAACGAACTCAATGAGCTAATTAACCGAATGGCGGGCATGCGGCAACCGCTGCTTATTCGAGGCGAGCCCGGCTCCGGGAAAGGCGTGGCCGCACGCGTGCTGCATCGGGCAAGTTCATATGCCAACGGCCCGTTTATCGAGGCACCTCTAGGGACGCTGGAGGCCGCCGCGATGGGTGATGCGCTGTTCGGCATCGGACGCGAAGGCGTCAACGCTCCCGGTTATCTTGAACAGGCCATCGGCGGCACCCTCGTCTTAGATGAAATCAGCGCACTTGATGATGAAACGCAAGCCAGACTGATCCGTATGCTCGAGACCGGGTCCTTCACGCGGGGCTCGGACCACACCCCTGTGCCGGCCGACTTTCGAATCGTGGCCACCTCTAACCAGCACCTTGAGGAGCGCCTAACCGCCAAGCAATTGCGCGAGGACTTTTTCTATCGTCTGAGCTCGATCACCATCAAGATTCCTCCCCTGCGCGCCCACCGAGAGGATATTCCGGACCTGATTACCTTTTACACCCAACAGATTATTGACAGTCAACATCTGCCTTTCCGTCGCTTCTCGACCTCCTCGATAAACTATCTACGAAACCGTCCATGGCCAGGCAATGTGCGAGAACTCGTTAACTTCATTCACCGAGTGTTGCTGACCACGTCATCAGAGGTCATCGAGGCTGATGAAACAAGAGAGATCATGGGTCTCAGCGCAAGCCCCGTCGAAGCGGTCGAAGAAAAGAACGCCTGGAAGGATTTTGGACAACCGTTACGCTCTGCTCGCGAACGTTTCGAGCGGGACTACTTGGAATTTCATTTACGTCAAGCCAAGGGCAATATGAGCGAGCTGGCCCGCCGAACCGAGCTCGAGCGAACGCATCTTTATCGCAAGCTCAAAGGGTTGGGGCTGGATCCCAAAGACAGCAAATATCGCGCGTAGCGACAGGATTTAATACGTTGAAAATTATCATCCTCGGTGCGGGACAAGTCGGCACCTCCATGGCGGAGATTCTCTCCAGAGAGGATAACGACATCACGTTGGTCGATATTGATTCTGAGAAACTAGCGGGTCTACAGGATCGACTCGACATACGCACGGTTCATGGCGCAGGCTCCCATCCGAGCGTGCTGGAGCAGGCCGGCGGTCCGGATGCCGATCTTGTCCTGGCCGTCACCAATCAGGATGAGGTGAACATGGCGTCCTGCCAGATCGCCCATTCGCTTTTCCATACGCCAAAAAAAATTGCCCGTATTCGGTCCGGCGAGTACCTCTCCCACCCAGAAATTTTTGTCGACGATGCCATTCCCATCGACGTCATCATTAGTCCCGAGCATATTGTCACTCAGCATATCCGCAACCTGATTCAATACCCCAACGCCCTGCAGGTCGTTAGCTTTGCCAAAGACCGAATTCAGTTGGTCGGCGTTCGAGCAAACCAGGGGAGCCCTCTAATCGGGCGACAGCTCAAGGCGCTTCGCGAGGATCTGCCAGATATCGACAGCCGCGTGGCTGCCATTTACCGTCAGAACCGCGCCATTCTTCCTCGCGGCGACACGGTGATTGAGTCTGGGGACGAAGTATTTTTTCTCGCCGCCCGGCAACATATTCATTCCGTGATGAGTGAGCTTTGCCGGGTGGAACGCCCGGGTCGGCGCATCATGCTTACCGGGGCAGGCAACATTGGTCTGCGCCTCGCTAGCGCTCTGGAGCAGTCTAACTACACGGTCAAAATCATTGAGCGCGACGCCAAGCGAGCCAAGCAAGTCTCAGGTCAATTGGACCGCTCCGTTGTGCTGCATGGAGACGGCGCTGACGAGGAATTAATGAATCAGGAGAACATCGATACGGTGGACGTCTTTTGCTCTCTAACAAACGATGACGAGGCTAACATTCTCTCCGCGATGCTCGCCAAGCGCCTTGGCGCGCATCGGACGATGGCGCTGGTCAACCGCTCAGCCTATGTGGACCTGCTCGAAAACTCGCTGGTCGACATCGCTATCTCCCCGCGCGTAGCGACCGTCGGAACTATTCTCACCCATGTCCGAAAAGGCGACATGGTCGCCGTGCACTCGTTGCGACGAGGGGCGGCGGAAGCGATCGAGGTCATTGCTCATGGCGATCCAGAGAGCTCGAAGGTCGTGGGCCGCTCTATCGAGGATATCCAATTCCCCGAAGGCACCATGGTCGGAGCGATTCTGCGGGGCGACGAAGTGGTCATCGCTCACGGCAGCACCGTCATAGAACCGGAAGATCACGTGATCCTTTTTGTGATCGACAAGAGCAGGCTTCGTGAAGTTGAGCAACTGTTTCAGGTCGCGGTCACGTTCATCTAACGGTCGGGATCATCATGTTCTCTCCCGCCGTCCTTCGCATCCTCGGGGTCTTGCTGACCATGTTCAGCACCACGCTTATCCCGCCATTCATGATTGCCTGGATGGGTCGTGATAGCGGCACCGCTGCATTTGGCCTCGCGTTTCTCGGCACGATCACTGCTGGCGCGGCGCTCTGGTTCAGTTGCCGGAACCAGAAACGCGAACTGCGCGTTCGCGACGGCTTCTTGATTGTGGTTCTTTTTTGGGTAGTGCTCGCTGTCTTTGGCACCGCCCCATTCTTGCTGTCGCCGTTCCCCGAGCTCGATCTGGTCGATGCCTTGTTTGAATCGATGTCGGGCCTGACCACTACCGGCGCCACTGTGCTTAGCGGTCTCGATCAATTGCCTCCATCGATTCTTTATTACCGTCAGCAGCTTCAGTGGCTAGGCGGTATGGGTATCATTGTTCTGGCGGTCGCGGTGATGCCAATGCTCGGCATTGGCGGTATGCAGCTTTACCGCGCCGAAACGCCGGGGCCGATGAAAGACTCTAAGCTGACGCCCCGCATCACGGAAACCGCGAAAGCCCTGTGGTACATCTACCTGGGACTCACCGTGACCTGCGCCCTGGCCTACTGGCTGGGCGGAATGAGTATCTTCGATGCGGTTGGACACGCCTTCTCAACCGTCGCGATCGGCGGCTTCTCCACGCATGATCAGAGTCTTGGGTTTTACGACAGCCCCGCGATCCTGATTATCGCCATCGCCTTTATGCTTATATCCGCCGTGAACTTTGCCCTGCACTTCACCGTCTTCAAAACCCGGTCTATCAAGGCCTACCTGGCAGACACCGAAGTCCGAGTATTTTTGGGATTCGTGCTTGTTGTGTCTGCTATCTCGGTGCTCACCTTAATGGCATCCGAGACGTACGCCAGCGTCACGGATACCTTGGTTCACGGCATATTTCAGGTGGTCTCGATCGGCACCACCACCGGTTTCACGACGAGCGGATTTCACTGGTGGCCCTCCTTTTTACCGATCATGCTGATTATCATGAGCGCGGTAGGCGGCTGCGCGGGATCCACCTCTGGGGGCATGAAAGTGATTCGCCTGGTGCTTCTGTATAAACAAGGCAAACGCGAAATAAGCCAGTTGATCCATCCCAGCGCCCTGATTACGGTGAAACTAGGCGACAAGCCCGTCCCCGATCACGTCATCAATGCCGTGTGGGGATTCTTCGCGCTTTACATCCTGAGTTACGTCGGCCTGTCGATTGCGGTTACGGCCACTGGGGTTGAACTCGTTACCGCGTTCTCTGCCGTCACCGCCTGCCTGAATAATCTCGGACCCGGCCTGGGCCAAGTCGCAGAGAACTACGCCAGCCTTGGAAGCGCCAGCAAACTCGTGCTCACCGCGGCCATGTTGCTGGGCCGCCTCGAGATCTTCACGCTGCTCGTACTGCTGACACCCGCGTTCTGGCGAAGCTAACCGGCATCCTGCTGCGAGAGTCGTTTATCCCTGTCGGGCGAGGACCGTTGCCACGGCGCTCTCGACATCCTCAACCTGAATGTCTGCGATACAGTTCTTTGCACAACGAGTCCGACGGTAGCAACGAGAGCAGTCGTCTCTGGCTCGCACCGTTACAGATCGCTTATTCCGAGGAGCCACGCGGGCCTCTTCCGTTGGACCAAACAGGGCTACGAGAGGCACGTTAAAGCTGGACGCGAGGTGCATTGGCAGACTATCGCCCGTGACGACCAGATCGGCCCGCTCCATAAGCGCGAAAAACTCGTTGAGCGAAAGGCGCCCGCCGAGGCTAAGCGCATGATCTGCCGACAGGCCCAGCGAAAGCGTCTCGAGGACCTCTCGGTCTTCACTCGACCCGGTGAACACCACAAAAAACTCATCCTGAAGTTTTTTAGCAAGCACGCTGAACCGCTCCAAGGGCCAGTTTTTTGTCGGCCATCTGGTAATCGGGCAGAAAATAGCCAGCTTTTTCTTTGGTCCTTGTCGACTCCCCAACACGGATATGACCGCTGCCCGGCTCGCGTCCGGCACGCTAAGGACGGGCACCTTCTGCGATGGCACGATCCCCGCAAGCCGCAACACCCCATCCATCTCGTCAATCGCGTGGAGGCGTCGATTTCGAAAACCGCGCGCAAACAGCCAGCGGCCCTTCACAAACCGCTTCTGCGCTCGCGCCGCCCAGAGAAAGATTACGGTCTTCCAGCTGCCTTGCAAGTCGATGGCCAGGTCGAATTTCGTGCGCCGGATCTTGGTAGCCGTTTTTAAAATGTGAGCCAGCGTCCACCCCGGGCGTCGCCACCAATCCGACTTCACCCGATACCGGTCGAAGCTTAGCAAGGTATCAATATCTTGATTATTTTCCAGCACCGGCAAAGCTGTCGTGGACGTCAGCACGGTGACCTTGGCATCCGGATAGGCCACACGCACAGATCGGATAGCGGCCGTGCCGTGCACCACATCCCCCAGAGAGGTTTGCTTGATAAGAAGGATATTCAACGGGTGATCCTACGCGTGGTAGGGCGACGGGGCATCGTCCGGGCGAGAACGGAACCACTTGAGCGTCCAAAGGTATTGGGTCGGATCCTGACGAATAAAGGTTTCGAATTCCAGATTGATTCGCGCGGCGTCCGCATGCCAATCATCGCTTGGGAAGTCATCCAGCGGCTGACCTATCGTGACGCGGTAACGGCCTTTATCATTGAGAGCGCAATACATGGGAATCACCGTCGCCTGAGCGAGCTTCGCGATGCGACCCACTACCGGCAGCGTCGCCGTAGGGATCCCGAAAAACGGAACGAACACCGACTGGGCATCAGCTAAATCCTCGTCCGGCATCAAATACCCCACCCGTCCCGCGCGGATAGCCTTCACCAGCGGCCTTAGGCCGTGCGTGCGGCTGACGATAATGGCGTCAAAACGGGTTCGACCCTTGAGAAGGAAATAATTTAAGAGGCGGTTCGAAGGGGTTTTCATCATCGAGACTCCTTTCACCTGCCCCAAGAGAGCAGCACCCGCCAGGTCCACGCCAACCACATGTGGAATAACTAACAAAACGTGCTCGCCGGCATCGATCCGTTGAATCAATCCCTCTAAGCCTTCAAATTCATAAAGACGCTCGATGCGCCGGCGAGATCCCCACCAGATCAATCCCATGTCGATAATGGCCTGACCATAACGGGAAAAATGCGTTCTGAGAATAACCTCCCGGGCGGACTCATCAAGATCGGGGAAGCACCACGACAGATTGAGCCGGGCGATCGCCACGCGCTTTTTGTTGACGCGAAAAAATAATTTTCCCACGCCTTTGCCCAGCGCCATCGCCCAGGAGCGAGGAACACACAAGCAAAGCGCAATCACGCCCGCCAGCATCCAGTCACTCCAGTACCGGGGCAACAAAAATGACGCCTCAAAATGGGGCTGAATAGCGCCTTTAAGACTCAATCGGCTGTCCCTATCCGACAAAGGTAATCAGGCAGGCGCTGCACTCTGCGGGCGCTTAAACCCTTCCCTTGCGGCCGGCGATTCGAAGACGCAATGCATTGAGTTTGATGAAACCATCGGCGTCCGCCTGTTGATAAGCGCCGTGGTCTTCTTCGAAGGTCACGATACTTTCGTCAAACAGGGAATCAGACTCAGAGCGCCTGCCGGTTACGCTCACGCTCCCCTTGAACAGTTGTAGGCGTACCACCCCATTAACCGGCCTCTGGGAATCATCGATCATCCCCTGCAGCAATTTGCGCTCCGGCGCAAACCAGTACCCGTTGTAAATGAGCGAGGCGTATCGGGGCATCAACTCATCTTTTAGGTGTGCGACCTCACGGTCAAGCGTAATTGACTCGATTGCGCGATGCGCTTTCAGCAGGATGGTTCCTCCAGGGGTTTCGTAGCACCCACGGTTCTTCATTCCAACGTATCGATTTTCCACAAGATCGATGCGCCCCACGCCATGTTTTGACCCAAGGGCATTAAGCGCGGTCAACATCTGGGCCGGACTCAGGGATTGTCCGTTCAGGCCGGTTGCATCGCCGCAACGGAACTCGAGCTCAATTTCCTCCGGCTGGTCTGGTGCGTCTTGAGGTGACGCGGTCCACCGCCACATTTCTTCATGAGGTCGATTCCACGGATCCTCGAGCTCGCCGCCTTCATATGAGATGTGAAGCATATTGGCGTCCATCGAGTAATCGGCACCGCCATCCTTACGCGTCTCAACAGGAATCCCATGTTGACGAGCATAGGCGACGAGCCTTTCCCGAGAGGTGAGATCCCACTCTCGCCATGGGGCAATCACATGAATCTGCGGATTCAAGGCATACGCGTTCAACTCGAAGCGAACCTGATCGTTTCCTTTGCCGGTAGCGCCATGAGAGATCGCATCCGCACCAGTTTCCTCAGCAATTCGGACCAGATGTTTTGCAATGAGGGGTCGGGCGATGGATGTGCCCAACAGGTATTCGCCCTCATAGAGCGCGTTTGCGCGGAACATGGGGAAAACATAATCCCGCACAAATTCCTCTCGAAGATCTTCGATATAGATCTCCTGCACACCCAGGGTTTTTGCTTTGGCCCGGGCCGGCTCCAGTTCTTCCCCTTGGCCAATATCGGCGGTAAACGTAACCACATCGCAGTCGTATTGATCATGTAACCACTTGAGGATGATCGACGTATCCAATCCGCCTGAATAGGCCAGGACTGCCTTTTTAATTTTTTTCACCATCAAAAACCGTGTGCAATATGGGGCGAAAAGCGAGCGCTTTTCGCGGGCGGCGGATTATAACAGTGGCCTCGCGAATGCTTGCGTGGGATAGCGGCCATCGCTAGACTTTGATTTTAGACGCCCGCTACTAGGGCGTTTTGTTTTTGGGATCCGTTCATCCCACGGTTTGTTCTGGCATGCGTCATTTCCTGACTCTTAGAGATCTTTCCCCCACAGAACTTCGTGCGCTCGTCGCTCGGGCCTGCGAGCTTAAAAAAGACCGGCTCAACCCGAAAACGCGTGACCTTTTGCGATCGAGATGCATGGTCATGATCTTTGAGAAGTCCTCAACCCGCACGCGTGTCTCATTTGAGGTGGCTTGCGCGCAGTTCGGCGGCACCTCCATTTTTTTATCGCCCGGTGACAGCCAAATGAGCCGGGGGGAATCGGTGAGCGATACGGCCCGAATCCTATCCAGCATGGCGGATCTCATTGTCATGAGAACAGGACCGCACGATCGCGTGATGACCATGGCGGAACACTCGACGATTCCAGTCATTAACGCGCTTTCCGATACTTTTCATCCCTGCCAACTGCTGGCTGATCTGCAGACCTTTCATGAATATCGGGGCGAGATGCAGGGCGCGCGGGTGGCTTTTTTGGGTGACGGCAGCAGCAACGTGTGCCACTCCTGGATAAACGCCGCGGCAATGATGCAATTCCAATTGAATATTGGAGCGCCTGCTGCATATCATCCGGATGCGCAGGTGTTATCGAATGCGGGATCGCAATGTCGGATAACGGATTCGCCTGCCGAGGCGATCGAACACGCCGACCTCGTGGTCACCGACACCTGGACCGGTATGGGTCAGGAGGAAGAAAAAGCCAAGCGCGTTCGCGACCTATCGCCGTTTCAGGTCAATCACAACACCATGGCGCTGGCATCGCCGTCGGCGCTCTTCATGCATTGCCTACCCGCCTACCGAGGTCAGGAAGTGACAGCGGACGTCATTGACGGACCTCAGAGCGTCGTATGGGATGAAGCCGAGAACCGGCTCCACGCACAAAAAGCACTGATCGAACTACTGATGTAGTTCAGTTAACGTGACTTCATACAAAAAAAGCGCCCTATCGGGCGCTTTTTTTCGAGCCTTCGCTCGACACTATCGATTCTGGTTATGGCGATACTGCCCTAGCCCATTTAGGCCGAGGCGCTCGCGGCCTGACGCATTTGCTCCATGGCCCGTTTCTCGATTTGACGGATCCGCTCTGCCGATACGCCGTACTTATCGGCCAGATCACTGAGTGTCTGCTTGTGGTCATCCTCAGCCAACCAGCGGGCCGCGATAATGTCTCGACTGCGATCGTCCAAACTGTCCAGCGCTCTGTCGAGTTGCTGGTGTCTGTACCGATGCTCATCCGCTTGGTAAATCAACCGCCCGGGGTCGAACGAGCTATCGCCAATCGCCTCGGCCGGTGCCAGCCCTCGAGGGGCATCATCTTCATCATCGTCGGCTTCGAACGCGACATCCGCCCCGCTCATACGGGTCTCCATCTCGCGCACAGTTTCGGGCTTGACATCGAGCGCTTCCGCCATCGACTCCACTTCCGCCTCTTTCATGACGCCAAGTCGCGCACGATTCTTTCGCAGATTAAAAAACAATTTTCGCTGCGCTTTGGTCGTGGCGATCTTCACTATGCGCCAGTTGCGCACTACATAATCATAGATTTCTGCTTTGATCCAGTGCACGGCAAAAGAGACCAGACGCACGTCGCGCTCATGATCAAAGCGTTTGACCGCTTTCATTAGCCCAACGTTCCCCTCTTGAATAAGATCGCTGAGCGGTAGGCCATAACCTGCAAAGCCGCGGGCAATCGAGACCACGTATCGCAGATGCGAAAACACCAGCTGGCGGGCCGCATCAAGATCACGATCTTCATGGAACCGCTTTGCAAGCGCCTTCTCTTCCTCTACAGAAAGAATGGGCGCGGTGTTGACCTTGCTCAGATATGCCGACAGACCGCTATTCGAGCCTAGATCAGCAAGAACCGGTAATGTTTGAGTCATATCGAAACCTCCTGGCGTCGGATGTATAGCGCTATTTTAGCACTCTTGTTAATTGAGTGCTAATAGACAGAAGACCGGCTTGGCTATTGAATATATATATTTTTCAATACTTTATATTCTTTTTGTCAATCAGTCGTGAAGGGACCAACTGAAAGAAGGGGGTTCTCGGGGCTCAAGATCAGTCATTTACCAGTGCGCCCGCAAAAGCCATGGCATTAAAGGGCTCCAGATCCTGCAGGGACTCGCCGACGCCGATGAACGGTATCGCCAGGCCCAACTCGTTGGCAAGTGCAAGCACCATTCCGCCCCGGGCCGTCCCATCCAGCTTTGTCACACACACGCCCGTCAATCCTACCGCCTTATCAAAACTGCGGGCCTGTGATATCGCATTTTGTCCCGTTCCGCCGTCGACCACCAGCCAAATCTCGTGCGGCGCCTCGGGATCCGTCCTGCCTAACACTCGCTTGATCTTTTCCAACTGCGACATCAAGTCAGTATTAACATGTTGACGCCCGGCCGAATCGACGATCAGTACATCTATGCCTCTGGCTTTTGCCGCGACAAGCGCATCGTGAGCGACCGCCGCCGCATCTGCCCCGTGTGATTGCGCAATCACGGGTACCCCCAAACGCTCTCCCCACAGCTGCAGCTGTTCAATAGCCGCCGCTCGAAAGGTATCGCAGGCCGCTAACATGACCGACGCGCCCGCACTCTGAAAGTGAGCAGCCACTTTTGCGGTCGTGGTCGTTTTGCCTACGCCATTTACCCCGACCATCATCAGAACAAAAGGTCGCGCCGTATGCGTACCCGGCACAATTTCTTTTTGCGAGGTTTCCAACATGCTACCGATTTCGTCGGCCAGCGCCTGCTTTAGTTCTTCCAGCGTTCGAAAGGACTTTTTTCGCGCTCGCTGACGGATGCTGTCCACTAGGGTCGCGCTGGCGCTCACGCCCAAATCCGCCATAATGAGCTGATCTTCCAACTCATCAAACACCTGATCGTCGAACCGAATCCCGTCTTTTTCAAAGAGTCCTGACAGAGCGCCTGCAAGGGAGACGCGGGTTTTTTTGAGACGGGCAAAAAGCCCGCGTTTTTCATCAAGGTCACTCATGAAGTAAGGCGGATGCAGTGTTGATGGGGCGCGAAGTATCCTATCATCGCAGCAGTGAGTGATCAGCGGAAAATAAGGCGTTGAAGTCCACAAAAACAGAGCAGCATGGCCGCGTTCGCATTATTGGGGGACTGTGGAAAAGGCGCATCATTCGCTTCAGAGGATCATCCGAACTGCGTCCGACGCCGGACAGCGTTCGTGAAACCCTTTTCAACTGGCTGGCAGCCAGCGTTCAGGGAGCCACCTGCGCTGATCTTTTCGCCGGAAGCGGTGCACTCGGAATTGAGGCCGCTTCCCGCGGAGCCGCTCGAGTGGTTCTGGTGGAATCTCAGCAGAGGACCTGGCGCCAGTTAAAGGAAATCATCACGACACTGCAAGCCCAACACATCGTGGCAGAACACCATGATGCCTTGGACTGGTTAGGCCAATGCACGCTCAAACTGGATTTGGTTTTTATCGATCCGCCGTATGGGAGCGGTCTTTTAGATCGCGCTATACATCGACTGATTCGCTCTCAGAGTCTCAACCCGGGCGCCCAGATTTACATCGAGCACCGTGTGGATGAGAAGCCTCAAATACCCTCGAACTGGATACTCCGCAAACAGAAAACCACAGGTCAGGTCCGCTACAGCCTTTACCAAGCCGACGAGGCGCTCGCCGCTACTTCTGCCGATCTCTTATGAAGAGGCGCTGCCATTGCGCGCTACCCATTCGCCATCATCAGGTTTCACCTGGCGAAATATGCGTCGCACCATGGGTTCAAAGAATTCCAGCGGTTCGCTCTCGTAGTGCGGATCAAAACAATTCTGGTCATAAACCTCACAAAACCGCACGGCATCGTCGTACCACGGATGGTCGGCAAATCGGTCCCGGGCGTGTCGATCACCCCCCAGATGATGGGCGTAGTAGTACATCTGGAACAGGCCATGGTACTTGATGATCCAATAGGTCTTTTCCGAGACGAAAGGCCGCAGAATGGCCGCGGCCATTTCGCTGTGCGACAAGGGCGCCAGCATGTCGCCAATATCGTGCAGCAAAGCAGCCACTACCATTTCCTCTGACTCACCGGCGCGATGGGCCCGCGTGGCCGACTGCAATGAGTGTTCGAGGCGACTGATCGAATAGCCGGAGAATGAATCGCCCAGCGAACGAAGACCCGCAAGCAAGCGATCGGGCAGCGCGCTGACAAATTCATGCTCTTTTTCATCGAGAAACTCGTAGTCCTCACGAGTTCCATCTGCCATACGCGTAAAGCTGACTACATCCATAATTCCCATCTCATGCCGCGGGTTCGAGCGTCAAAGTATGGATGACTTGCGCTACGATTGGTAGAGTAAAGCGCCCGCAATGCGGACCGCTGCCGAGCGCGTGAGTCGGTGCGCACTCGATACGATGGAAACCAATATGAGCACAAAAGCGATTTACCCGGGGACCTTCGACCCTATTACCAGGGGTCACATAGATCTCGCCGAACGGGCAAGCTTGCTCTTTTCTGAAGTGGTTCTGGCAATCGCTGCCAGTCCGAGCAAGCAACCCCTGTTCGACCTGCCTGAACGTTTGGAAATGGCAAAAATATCGCTGTCACATATCAAAAATATCACCATCACAGGTTTTGATGGCCTTTTAATTGACTGTGTTCGCGAGGCAAAAGCGCAGGTGGTTCTGCGAGGTCTACGGGCGGTTTCAGACTTTGAGTATGAATTTCAGCTTGCGGCCATGAACAGACGCCTTGATCCTTCGATCGAAACCATGTTCCTGACCCCCTCGGAAAAGTACACGTTTCTGTCGGCGTCCATGGTGAAGGAAATCGCCACTCATGGTGGCGACGTGTCCCAGTTTCTACACCCGGAAATCAATAAACGACTGGGCAGTAGACTCGGCCGATGAATCCATCGCTGGCGAGGTAGTCCCATGGCGTTGATGATCACCGATGAATGCATCAACTGCGACGTGTGTGAGCCGGAGTGCCCTAACCAGGCCATTACACAGGGCGAGGAAATCTACGAGATCAATCCGAATTTATGCACCGAATGCGTTGGCCATTTTGAGACATCGCAGTGCGTGGAGGTATGCCCGGTCGAGTGCATTCTCGTGGATCCGGCTTTTCAGGAAAGCAAAGAGATCCTACTCAGGCGCTACCATCATTTGACCGCCACGTCGCCACACCCCACACCCGGCCCCTAGCGCCTCGGTAGATTCACCTCAAGACAGCGCCATAGGTACCACGTCGCGGCCGAGCGAAACGGCCGCCAGCGCAACCCGGCCCTTTCAAGTCGGGCGGGCGGCGGCAGTTCTGCCAGTCCACGCATTTTCTGGTAACCCTTCAGTACGCCCAGGTCACGAATCGGCAACACGTCCGGACGGCCCAGGTAAAAGATCAACAGCATCTGCACAGTCCATTCGCCAACGCCCCGAACCTCCGTGAGACACTCAACGATCTCGGCATCGCTCATGGCATTCAACCGGCGACGGCTGGGCAGCGCGCCGGCAAGATCATGTCGGGCGAGGTCAGCAAGAGCCAGGCCTTTAGAGCGTGACAGGCCGGCCGATCGCAATGTCGTCGACGAAAGATCCAAAAGGCGCTTTGAGTCGATCCTTCTGCGAGGAAACAAATCGGCAAGACGTGCATGAATCGTAGCGGCCGCCTTACCGCTCAACTGCTGGTAGACGATCGACCTTGCTAGATATTCAAAGACGGTTCCACGATCCCGCGATTCCAGCCCGCATATGCCAACAGCCTTGATCACTCGAGCAAGGCCCCGGTCGACGGCCACAAGATGCTGCTGCGCGTTTACGAGGTCAGTCATTGCATCTGCTCACTTGGCCTTGAGTCTCTTGATCGAGAGGGCCGGGGCTGTAGACCACATATCCATCTCATCGTTTGCCTGTCGAAACTGCTCCAGACAGTGTGGCTCAAAACAACCAGAGAGTTCTGCTTTAAGCGCCATATTGACCCCCTGGTGTCCAACAAGCAGAAGATCACCGGTCTGGGCCTTTAGTTCGGTGACCAGCGGCCGTACGCGCTCGGCTACATCAAAAAGACTCTCGCCTCCCGGGGGGGCGATTAAATAGCCTTCCGATCGCCAATGGTCGTAGCGAGCCGGATCTTCCGCTCGCAGCTCTGCCTCCAAGCGTCCCTCCCATTCACCCAGATCCAGTTCGGTGAGTCGTTGATCAACCGCAACAGACAGCCCTAAAACTCTACCCATTATCTCAGCCGTCTCACGAGCCCGTGAGAGCGGCGAGGAAATAATACGAGTCGGTCGATAGTGTTCGGCAACCAGCTGCTGCGCGAGCGAATCCGCCTGAGTCACCCCAGTGGCGTTCAGGGGGATATCACTGCGGGATTGCCAACGACGCGCGAGATTCCAGTCGGTCTGCCCATGGCGGGCGATGAGAAGGGTCATAGCAGCCAGTTGCTTTTGCGGTGGCGATGATTCTTACCGAGAGGGGAGGCTCTGGCTACCCATGGACACCCCCAGAGGCCATCGGAAGCGGCGCCTTGACAGGAGCCCAGCCGGCCTTTAAGATCTGTCCAGTTTTTGTGCATTGCACAAATTCTTTTTCATATCCTCCTCCAATTATTTTCCCGCCCAAGCGTGCTTCGGCGGGATTTTTTTTATTTACTCTAATAATCAATCACTTAGTTATTATATGTGCGTAGATCGCTCTTTTTGAGTACACCATTCTCTTGCGATCTGCCTGGAAGAAAACGCCTAGACTGATTATTGCAACGCGTCAATATCTTCTTCCTATCTGCCGATAGCCCATCGTTCAGGCGACACCGTCGACCCCCTATTCGCCAGCAGGTTCTGAAATGAGGTCATTAAGGTTCAGTGCTTAGCCGCGCAGAGGACTTCAGCGGCAAGCGCTCAGGACCGCCTGGGTAGCCAGGAGATAAAATTTAGCTTCCGCATTTATCGAACCTGCATCCCACACCACAAGATCTATGACAGCAAAATTTAAGCAGCCCCTTTTCGTGTTTCCGGGTCAGGGGTCCCAATACCCGGGGATTGGTCGAGACTTATACGAACGATTCGATGTCGTAAAAAAACTTTATGCTGAGGCCAGCGACATCGTTGGGTACGACATGGCCGCCTTGTCATTTGAGGATCCAGATAACCAGATTCATCTGACGCGCTTTACCCAACCGGTTTTGCTGACCCATGAAATTGCCTGCCTCAGCGCTTTTCAACAGGAGATTCCCACGGCCGCAGAGCCGAGCGCTGCCGCGGGCCACAGCCTTGGCGAATACTCTGCTCTGGTTGCGGCAGGCGCGCTTGATTTTGCATCGGCTTTGCGTCTGGTTAGCGAGCGAGGACGCCTGATGAGCGAATTGGGCGACGGCGAGATGGAGGCACTGTCCCTGTCGTTGGACGAAGCAAAAAAGCTGGCGGAAGACCACTACTGCGCGGTGGCCGCATGCAATCTTCCGGATCAGACGGTAGTCGGCGGTAGAGCGCATGATCTGGACGCTCTCATAGGCACGCTTGAGACCCTGCATCCTGGCAAGCGCTCCGCCCGACTAAAAACAGAAGGTGCATTTCATACCTTTTACATGATCGCCGCTGCCATGGAATTTCGTGAAACCTTGTCTGGGGCGCCGATCCAAAAACCCAAAATGGACGTGCTGTCGAACGCGTCAGGTGTCTTCCACACGCCCGAGCCCAATGCGATCCGGGCGGCTCTTTTTTCTCAACTGTTCAATCCGGTGCTTTGGCATAACAACCTGCTTTACGCTGTGGAAACCGGCTGTGACAGCATCATCGAATTCGGGGGCGGCATTGGCAAAGGCGAAACGCCAGCAGAGAAGAAACCCAACCTGGCCGGTATTGTGAAAAAGAGTTTTCGCCGTCACGATAACCCGCCTGATTACGCGGCCGTCATTAACGAGCAGACGCTATCCGAAACCGCGGCCCAGTTAGCCTGATCATCTGACCGGTCGTTGACGTCCGTATCGGCCACCGGCTTTCCCAGAAAAGTGATGGGGCATCTTTGAACACGCTGGGGCTTTATGGGCTCACGGTGCTGATCTGGGGATCCAGCTGGCTGGCGATTCACTTCCAAATTGGAGTGGTGGCGCCTGAGGTCTCGATTATCTACCGCTTCGTGCTGGCCTCAGTCGTTCTTGTCGGATGGTGCACGATTCGAGGCATTTCGCTTCGAATCGACATTCGCCATCACTTCTATCTAGCCATGATGGGCTTTTGTCTTTTTTGCCTGAACTACATTCTTTTTTATCACGCGGCATTCCAGCTGGCCACTGGCTTGCTGGCCGTTATCTTTTCGATGATCACGGTCATGAACATTTTTAATGGCGTCTTGTTCCTTAATCGATCTATTCACCCTCGCACACTCGTTGGCGTGACTTTTGGCCTCGGCGGAATGGGGCTCGTTTTCTGGCCCGAGATCTCGCGATCAGGTCACGAGGCGTTGGTGGCCATTGGTCTGAGCGTGCTCGCCACCTTCTCGGCCTCGCTAGGCAACATCATCTCGGCGCGCAACCAACTGCACGGCATCGCCGTCGCACCGGCGAATGCCATTGGCATGGCTTACGGCGCTCTTTTTCTTCTGGCATACAGCCTTTGGGCAGGCTCCCCTTTCGAAATTGATCTCAGGGCGTCCTACGTCGGGTCACTGGTGTTTCTTTCCCTGTTCGCCTCCGCCATCGCTTTTGGAACCTACCTCACGCTGGTTGGGCGAATAGGGCCTGAAAACGCGGCGTACGCCACCGTGCTCTTCCCTATCGTGGCGCTCGCTCTATCTACCTGGGTGGAGGGTTACCAATGGCAGATGCGCTCACTGGCGGGTGTCATCTTGATCCTGATCGGGAACGTCGTGGTCCTGTCCAAAAGAGGCTTTATTGCCCAATGGATTCGCAGGACGGGATAATTCCGTAACTCAAGCGACCCTGGCTTCGCTTTGTCGGCGGAACCAACCGAGCAGGAGAATCGCGCCAAGCGCAACGCCGATGGCCGGCAGAACCAATTTATTGAGCATTTCCCACCCGGCAATTTCGTGCACCATCCCTGAGGTGAGCGCCGTTAGCGCAACAGTTGAAAAGACCAGAAGGTCATTTAAGCCTTGCGTTTTTGCTTTTTCAGCTGGTACATAGCTTTGCGTAACCAAATGCGTCGCACCGATGAAGAGAAAATTCCAACCCAGTCCTAAAAAGATCAACGCCACCACAAAATGGGTCACGCTAATGCCGTGCAGAGCAACCGCTACGCTCGCAAAAAGCACGATAGCACCTGCGGCCATCACCCGTAGGGTGCCGAATTGTGCAATCAGGTGGCCCGTGAAGAACGACGGCGTGAACATGGCGATAACGTGCCACTGAATAACCACGGCCGTATCGGAAAACGAATGGTTACAACCCGCCATGGCGAGCGGCGTCGAGGTCATGACTAAATTCATCACGCCGTAGGCCACCATGGCGCTGACCACAGCCACGAGAAACGTCGGCTGCCTGGCGATTTCCCACAGGCTTCTTTGCCGACCCGCGCGTTCTGCGGCACCGGGTTTTGGGATATCAAGACGCGAAGCCAAACCAATCGAAAGCGCGTAAACCACAATCAAGCTCGCGTAACTTCCGGCGAAGGGATAGCCGCTAATCAGATCGCGATTGAAGTTCGCAAGATTCGGACCGATAAACGCAGCGAGTACTCCGCCCACTAACACCCAGGAGATCGCCCGGCTTCTGTAGACATCGTCACTGATGTCGGCGGCCGCAAAGCGGTAGTAATACCCCACGCCATTTAACACGCCGATCAGAAAAGAACCCGCGGAAAAGAGCGCAAAGCTCTGGTCCATAATAGCGACCAGCGTCAGCACGGCGCCCGCGACGCCAAAGATCGGCCCAATCATGAAACCCGCACGACGGCCAATCCGTTTCATGATCATGGATGCGGGGTAGGTCGAGAGCAACGTGCCGAGGAACAGGCAACCGATCGGGAGCGTTGCCCACAATTTGTCTTCTGCCAATGAAAACCCGATTAATGCAGAGGTCGCGATCATCAGCGAACTGCCGGACAACATCAGCGCCTGGCAGCCTGAGAGGATCAATACGTTACGACGCAACGAGGGTGAAATCGCCAAGACGAAGCCTCTTAGTTATTATGTTTTTACAACCTGATATTAGGTGTGCTGTACGGCGCCCGGACAAAGCGCGCGCTTACATACCGCGACGATACTTCCCACCCACCTCAAAGAACGCCTGCGTGAGCTGCCCTAACGAGCAAACGCGAGCCGCCTCCATCAAGGGGTAGAACACATTCTCTCCCAGCAACGCCGCCCTTTTGACGGTCTCAATAGCCGCCTGTGCGGTTTGTTCGTGGAGCGTATGGAATGCACGAAGACGCTCGAGCTGACCTTGCTTTTCGGCCTCGGTTCCACGAGCCAGCTCTACCGGCGATTTCTCCGATTCTTCCGACGCCAAAAACGTATTGACGCCAATGATGGGGTAGGTGCCATCGTGCTTTCGGGTCTCGTAATAAAGCGATTCTTCCTGAATCTGGCCACGCTGATATCCGGTCTCCATCGCGCCCAGCACACCGCCACGCTCAGACAATCGATCAAACTCGGCGAGTACCGCCTGCTCCACGAGGTCGGTTAATTCTTCGATGATGAAGCTGCCCTGATTAGGGTTCTCGTTCCCCGCCAGACCCCACTCCCGGTTGATGATCATCTGAATCGCGAGGGCACGTCGCACAGACTCTTCGCTTGGCGTGGTAAAGGCTTCATCGTGGGCATTGGTATGCAGGCTGTTGCAGTTGTCATACACCGCGATTAACGCCTGCAGAGTCGTGCGGATATCGTTGAAACTCATCTCCTGTGCGTGCAGCGATCGACCCGACGTCTGGATGTGGTACTTTAACTTCTGACTCCGCTCGTTGGCGCCGTAGCGGTCCCGCATAGCTATCGCCCAGATGCGTCGAGCAACCCGGCCCAGCACGGTGTATTCCGGATCCATTCCGTTCGAGAAGAAAAAAGAAAGATTCGGAGCAAAGTCATCAATCGCCATGCCCCGGGCAAGATACGACTCAACGTAGGTAAACCCGTTCGACAGCGTCAAGGCCAACTGCGTAATCGGATTCGCGCCCGCTTCAGCAATGTGATATCCAGAGATAGACACCGAGTAAAAATTTCGAACCCGGTTATCAATGAAATACGCCTGAATATCACCCATCATTCTCAGGCTGAAGTCTGTCGAAAATAAGCAGGTGTTCTGACCCTGATCCTCTTTGAGGATATCGGCCTGAACGGTTCCCCGCACATTTTCGAGCGCCCAGGCTCTTAGTCTCGCGCCTTCGGCAGGATCGGGTTCACGCCCTTCGCGCTCGCAGAATTTCTCTACCTGCTGATCAATGGCGGTATTGAGGAAAAAAGCCAGCACCGTGGGCGCCGGGCCGTTAATCGTCATGGAAACCGAGGTCAGCGGATCGCAAAGATCAAACCCAGAGTACAGGGTCTTCATGTCATCCAACGTAGCGATCGAGACCCCAGAAGTTCCTACTTTTCCGTAGATATCCGGCCGCAAAGCCGGATCGGCGCCGTACAAGGTCACTGAATCAAAAGCAGTGGATAAACGTTTTGCTTTTGATTCAGCTGAAAGAAGCTTGAAGCGGCGATTGGTACGCGTCGCGTCGCCCTCGCCTGCAAACATGCGGGTGGGATCCTCGTTGTCACGCTTGAACGGAAACACCCCGGCGGTAAATGGAAATGCCCCGGGCACGTTCTCCTGGAGCAGCCAACTCAAGCGATCCCCGGCATCGTGATAACGGGGCAGACTGACCTTCGACACGCGTGT
>Ga0181594_10000771_pt1 | contig 29976 bp, 47 predicted proteins | sample 071ome_18_FD_145603 | JGI IMG/M metagenome (GOLD analysis project Ga0181594, IMG submission 145603) | Coastal salt marsh microbial communities from the Groves Creek Marsh, Skidaway Island, Georgia - 071413BT metaG (spades assembly) | ecosystem: Environmental > Aquatic > Marine > Intertidal zone... | reverse complement strand
TTGTACACCAAACGGTTGAACCATTCCACTTACACCAGGATCAATTATAGGTACAACAACAGATGCCCATGGTAAATCTGTTTCACTGATATTTTCTAGATTCTCATCGTGAATACCAAACACACGGACACGCACTCGTCCAAGGTGTAGTGGATCGTTGATGTCTTCTACTACACCAATAAACCATCTTACGTTATCACCATAAAATTCTGTAGGAATAGTGAGCGTCATACCGCAATACTTTCTCTGTTTGTCACTTTTACAATATTCATACCAGCCGTATGGTAACCTTCGTTTGTGAACACGTGTCTGAGCTGATAGATCAAATAGTCACCGGACAGTTTTTGATCTATAACTGTATCGCCTTTGTCTGCAGTCGATGACAGTGGCACTAGAACACGAATCATATTACCAACACCTCTTTCTTCTTGTAGATAAGGAGCACCAGCAACATCGATATTTACCACGCTTCGTAACATAATATTTCTGAGCGATTTGCTCTCTAACTTTTTCTGATATTGACCAGCATCTTCTGAATGATCGTGATAACCATTAACATAGTTATCCAAAGAGTTAATGTATATCTTTGATGCAGCAACAGTTGAATAGAATTTAGATTTGTATTCGCCAACAGATTTTCTAACATTATCGTTTTTACCAATGGTCAAACTGTCATCAACAGTGAGTGCTTGGTTATCTATTTTCTTACCAATGCTTCCAGGTAGTTTACCAGTTTCATATAAGTTAGCTAAGGTCTTAGAAGAATTATAGAGATAGTTGTAAGCACCAGCACTTGTTACATCTAATACTTGGAAGTGCGAACCATATGCACCGTCCATAGCAACATTCAAGACACTTTCAAGGCTGAGTGGACTCCAATTACGAATATAGAAGAAATCAGTCTTAGATGAATTGGTACCGGCCTGTGAGTAAACATACTCTGTGCCTCTTTGGTAAGTATTCCAAGGCTTGGATGAGAACATAGTCTCAAAATCATTTAAAATTAATTTATCACTGCGCAGTGTTGAATAGAAAAAGAATGGTGTACCTTGCGGTGATGTTATACGATCTCTTACCATTTCAATTGCATCAAGAGGTGTTTGATAGGGAATTATATAACGAAAGGCAGGCTGCAAGGAAGGAAGAGCAGATTTTGTTTCATATCCCATATCAAAGTAATCGTTCATGATCTTCTCAATGATGCTCTCACCTTTACCTTCAAACTTCTTGCTCACCTTTTGAATGTAATTAAGATAGGCATGTTTTTCAATAATGGTGTAGAGATCCATCGAAACTCGATCACTCACCCTTTGACCAGCTTCTACCTTTGTAATCATAAACTTTTTAGTAATGGGTTGGATGTCTGATCCTACTGGTCCTTCAATGGTAATAGTAAGCTCTTCGTTACCATATATCCCATAAGCACTTCGAATACCATTGTCATCACGCATAAGAAAGTTGCCCGTGAGGTACGGATATTCAATGTTCTCGTATATATTAAGTTCAGAGATTAGTGCCGTTCCGATTTCAAGATCTTGATCTGGAAAGCGTTCTGAAGAAATTACAAATTCTGTTATCTGATACTGTGACTGATCAATGGCCATATTAGTCTCTCAATAACTTTTTCCATTGCGATACCACACCTTCTATCGATCCTGGCTTAATGATGTTAATAGTCTTTAGATCATCATTCTGTTGTTGTAATCTTTCCTTATATGTAACTGGGATTAAACCAGTTGTTACCTGTGCATATGGATCAATATCAACCCAGTCACCAGCAGAGTTTTCGTAGTGATGGACCGCATTATATTCTACAATTTCACTCTTAAGAGTTACTTCATATGTTTCATCACCAACTATAACATCTACCGGCTCTGTATCATCAAACGCTGTATCTGCTTCAACAAACAATTGACCAAGATCAAGATTACGTTTGAGAATAGTTCCAGTAACACCAGAGTTCGCACCAACGATTGTTCTACCTGGGAGAAAGTGTTCAGCAATCACACCTTCAGTGATGAGCACACGATGTGGATATACTCTTTCAGCCTTTGCCTCTATTTCCTGTTCCGTCATCGGCCAACCTTGTTCCCTTAAATTATCATTTAATAAGAAAAGGGTCCAACCATAATCTGGTGTACCATAGAGTTGCTGTGAAACAATATCTGGTCTATCCCCATCAAGAATATCATATGTTTGATAGAATGAAATCTGATCTTTTATCTGATCAACAATATCTATGTACACAGAGAGATTGTTAGCGATATTAGTATCAACCTCGTCACCGTATCTGTAAAATACTTTGGGAAAAAATTTAAAATAGTTCGACATTAATAACCACCTTGTGCAACATCTCTTCTATTAAGGGTTGTGTCTTCTACGAAGGACATAGTAATATCAATTTCGGAGAAATTGCCGTCTCTGTGCATGGCCATCCCCGTGGGATTGTAAGTAGCAGTAAAGTTCCTTAAATAGGCCGGTTTAATTTTTGTTGCTATTTCTTGATTATCATTGTATCTGAATTGTATATCAAATCTATTAGGCATTCTATATGCTACACTACCTGATGCTTCTTTAGAGCTAATTACAATTTCTTCAGGATATAATTCTGTCCGGAAGAATCTAATAATTGCCTTGATCTGTTCTGCTTCAGCTGGGGAAGTAGCAATCAGTTTAAATGTGAATGAAAATTCTCTTAAATTAACTGCTCGGAATAAACTTCTAGTATTTGGATTTACTTGAAGATTTGTAGCTCTTGAGATTGCGCCAGCTACACCTTGTGCACCAAAGGCTCGTGCTGCTCTTTGTGCTGCAAAGGCTCCAGCAGTACTTTGTAGGTTTTTACTTTTAAATACGTCAACGATTGAAGCTATATCTGAATTTGCTAAGGCCTTTTGTGCGAGCTCTCCAATACCAGTCGCACCTGCTTTTACTGCTGCCTCGGTGACTGCACCAGCAACTCCCAAATCAATAGGACCGACCTGTACACCATCAGTAATCTGTATGGCCTGTGGGAAATATAATCTACACTCTGGTCCGATCGGGATTGGAGCGGCATTATAAGCTTCAATACGAGCATCAAGTTCAGGATTACCACCTTCAAACTGTTTTACATCTTCAGCTACAGCACCCATCGCCCTAGCTTCACGTGCTCTGAAGTTTTCTACTTCTGGTTTATTTTTTCTTTTTTCAGTCCTCTTATTTGCTGCTGCAGCTACAGCTGGGTCTCGACTATCAAATTCATTTCCCCCTGCGGCGGTATCTTCAATAGAAGGATCTCTTCTATCAAATTCTCCTTCTTCATCAGCAGAGGATGGCAGATTTGATTTACCTGTTAACAAGCCATTTAGGTCATCAATGATCGAATCAGATTTTACTGGTCTAAAAATAACCTCTGCAAAATACGCACCTCTTTCTAACGGATAACGTAATTTCTCTCTGGGTTGGTCTTTACCAGTTCTGGCATATGAAGTGACACCGCCTTCAGCTTCTGCTGCTGAATGTCGAAGGATCGCATCCTGATAAACACCTTGACCTGGTTGGGCTTTTCCAGTAGAGTTTGGGGTTGCAGTCGGCCTACTGTTCTTAGAGCTAGAAACGCCTTGATCAATAGGAACAGAACCAGCACCGGTTTTAAAGTTGGTTATTGAACCGTCAGGGTTTCTGTACTTGGTAGAAGGTGCTCTATCACCAAATTCAAATCCGTCTCGAGACATTATAAGTCCTTATAAATATAAAAATCTTAACATTATTTATATGGAAACTATGGCCTATTCTGGAAAATATAAAGTCAAGAATCCGAGCAAATACCAAGGTAATCCAACCAATGTTATTTACCGATCGCTCTGGGAAAAGTACTGTTTTAAATGGTGTGATGAAAATAGTGATATATTAAAATGGTCAAGTGAAGAAACAGTTATACCGTACTTCTATGAAGTAGATAAGAAGTACCACAGATACTACGTAGATTTGAAAGTTACTTTCAGGAATCATGAAACCTGGTTAATAGAGATCAAACCAAAGAAAGAAACAAAACCACCTGAATATCCTGGACGTAAAACACGACGTTATATAACAGAAGGTATAACGTATGTCAGGAATCAGAATAAGTGGAAAGCCGCACAAGATTTTGCTAAAGATCGGGGGTGGAAGTTTGCTGTTTGGACTGAAGATACACTTGAAAGTATGGGTATTAAACCCAGATCAACAAAGCCACTTAAACCTTACAAGAAACGTAAGAAATCGACATAAATAGTATTATGAGTAACTTATTCGCAAAACTAGAACTTGAAGCCTTCCGTGCTGGTATTACCCCACGTACTGCAGAATCACGTGAGTGGTTCCGTAAGAAGGTAGCAAATATGAGAAACATCAATCGTAATACATTGATGCGTGATGAATCATTACAGTTAAAAAACAGACAACTAATTGGATCTATGAATATGTTCTTCTATGATCCAAAGCACAAGGACACGCTTCCTTACTACGACAGATTCCCATTGGCTATTATTGTAGGACCAGCAGAAGGTGGGTTCTACGGAATGAATCTACATTACTTGTCACCAGTCAATCGGGCTAAGTTTCTGGATGCTCTAATGGATATTACAAATAATAATCGATATGATGAGACGACAAGATTCAGAGCGTCATATGATTTACTAAAACGTGCTGGGAAATATAGATTGTTTAAACCTTGTTTCAAACATTATCTAAGCGAGCACGTCCGTTCCCGCTTCGCTCGCGTGGAAGCGCCCGAGTGGGAAATCGCAACCTTTTTACCGACTGCTGATTTTGCAAAATCTTCTAAATCAAATGTCTACAGAGAATCAGCAAGAATCGCGAGACAAAGATGAGTAATATAGATCAGCTAAAATCAACAATTAGTTCTAAAAGAGGTGTTGCAAGAGGTAACATTTATAAGGTTACATTACCATCAATTAACAATATTAGTTCACGGGAAATTAATTTGTTATGCAGAGCAGTAAATGTTCCTGGAAGACAGATCATGACAGTTGAGAGACGTATTGGTAACACATTCCAAAAGGTTGCATACGGTCATGCTTTTGATGATGTAAATCTATCATTCCTTTTACTTAATGATTATGGTGTAAGGAGATATTTTGAGAATTGGCAGTCACTTTGTCTTGATCCTAATACATTAGAACCTGGTTATCTAAAGGGTCAAGGTGGGTATGGTCAGACTGTTCAAATCGCACAATTAAAAAAAGGTGTAGGATTTCCGTTAGCTAATATAGATTTAGGATTCAAAATACCGTCAGAAATTCAGGGAAGATTACCTTCTCTTGGACCAATTAATTTAGCGCAAGGTGAAATTGATTTAGATTTTATTAGTGGAGGCGATATTATTTACGAATGCGAATTACAAGAGGCATTTCCTACTACAATGAGTGCTATTGAATTAGGTGATGATCAACAAGATAGTATTTTACAACTCAATATACAGTTATCGTATCGTGATTGGCGAAATACTGGAAAACAAGAAGGATCTGCCCTTGGTGATTTTGTAACAAGTCAAGTTGGTGGGTTTTTAGGTAGAATTATATAATATTAAATCATAAGGAAAAATGAAATGGGATTCCCAAAATTAAGTGAAGTGTCTATGTATCCAATTACTATCCCGTCTAGTGGGATACAAACAAGGTTTAGACCATATTTGGTAAAAGAAGAAAAAATTCTTCTGGTTGCCTCTGAACAAAATGATCCTGATCTAATCAATCAATCTATTTTAGATTTAGTTAGGTCATGTTTGGAAGATGAAATAGATGGAAAGGATTTAACAGTCTTTGACGTAGAATATCTTTTTTGTAATATTCGGGCAAAATCAGTAGGAGAAAAATCTACGCTTGCTTTAGCCTGTAGTCATGATGAATGTTTCCATCAAACAGAAGTTGATATTCATATTGACCAAGCTGAAATGGATATGGGGGAACAAAAAGATAATATTATAAAAATTAATGATGATGTTTCAATTGAAATGGGTTATATTACATACGATAATATTATAAAAAATAACAAGGTAAAAGATACGAAAACAGATGCTGAAGTGGTTTATTTAACAACTTTGATGTCAATCAAAGCAGTTCTTACGGAAGAAGAAAGAATTGATGTTTCAGCAGAACCATTTGAAGAATTAGTGGATTTTGTTAATAATATGACTACAGAGCAGTTTAATTTGTTAAAAGAATTTGCTTTGAATACACCAGAAGTAAAACTTGATGTTACATGGGAATGTGAATCGTGTAAAAAAGAAAATAAAATGGAGCTAAGAGGAATCGCTGATTTTTTTTAGTAGCCCTTTCCCATGAGACACTTGTAAACCATTATGAGGTTAATTTTTTATTAATGGAACACCATAATTATTCATTAACTGATCTTTATAATATGATGCCTTGGGAAAGGGAAGTCTACGTTACCTTATTGATGAATCATTTGAAAACGTTAGAACAACAGAAACAGAATATGTAAAGAGAACATAAATGACTACACTCAAATCCGTATCAGAACTGATCAAAAAGAATGATGACAATATAATTAGTGAACTTGAGGATCAGTCAAAGTCTTTAAATGATATTAATAGAGGCATCCAAAAATTCTTGGGTGTGAATGAAAGAAAGAGACTTGATGACCTTGAGGATAGAAGAGAGCGTAGAAGTAAAATTGGCGGCTTAGGAATATTAGCAGGTGGTGCAGCTGGTGCTGCTATAGCTGGTGCTACTGGCGGTAATTTGTTAGAGAAAATTATAGGAGGCGTAGTAGGTAGTGTTCTTGCCGCGCTAGGTATTGGAGCAATCCGTATAACCAAACGGGTTCTTGATGCTTTGACTAAAGATACTTCAAACTTACGGAGTGATAATAAAGATCTAAAGAATAGAATAAAAGATCTTGAAAAACAAGCAAAAACTGACGCTAAAAATTTACAAGACCAAAAGAAGGCCTTTGATACAGAAACAAAAAGATTACAAAGTGAAATAAGATCTGTTCAGAAAGAACTGAAATCTGAACGTGCTGTAAACGGTGATCGTATTAAACAACTTGAAGGAAGAATCAGTACCCTTCAATCACAATTAGATACTGTTAAAGCCGCACGTACGGATTTAGTAACAGAACAAATGAAAGCAGCAAACCAGGCCGACACACTAAAAGCGTTACGATCAGATCTCTCAAAAGCTGAATCAAGCAGATTTGCCCAAAGACAAAAAATTATGAATGTGAGTAAAGAGCTTAGATTACAAGAAGCAGAAAGAGCCGCTGCCGCTGGTCAAGCCGAGGTTGGGAAATTCAGAAGAATGGCTTCAGCTATGCAATTTCAAAAAGAATTACATGGTGGCTTTACTAAAGGTCAAAAACTTATTTATAGAGCTGGTAATGGTAATATTTCAATTGTTGAAGTCAAAGGACCTGCTCTTGACGGTAGTGGTAGAATGATCCTAGAGATGCAAACACCTAACGGTGGGAAGCTAACTTTTGTTGGTGTACCAGATAGAATTTTAGGTGAAGCTTCTCCAGAGGATATGAGGAATCTAAAGCAAGCAAAAAGACTTGGTGTACAACCTGATGTAAAAATGGCTGATGTTACCGCTCCAAAAACAAGTGTGTTTTCTAAATTCATGCGGGGTATGAACTTCATGGACCCAGTTGGGCTAGCTGAAGAAGCTGCCAGAGGTGGTGCAGCAGTATCGCGATCGGTGGGTGCTACAGGTACAGCTGCTCGATTAACAGGTCTTGCAAGATTCTTAGGTGGTACTGTTGGTATAGCTGGTAGTATTATTTTAACCCCGTCTGAAACTGGTGGCAGAATAAATACCCCTTCTGGTGCTGTTCTATTCACGGCCGAGCATCAAGGTGGTGAAGAAGCTAATATGATCATGAAATTCTTAGGATATCTGAGAGGTTCTGGCGGATCAGCATTAAAACAGATGATGGATTTGAGGAAAGCACTACGTGAAAACGCCACTAAATACCCTGAACAGTTTGAGATCGGTCTTATGGCAGTCTTCGGTAAAATGAATCCAGAGACTGGGATACTTGAAATAGATAGTGCGGGTCAAGAATCTCTCGCACAATTCTTAAGCTTGTTGAATATGAATGATAGCGAGTTTGGTATGTTTTTAAAACAATATTATGGGAATATAAAAACTGAATACGACGAAGCCATTAATGCCGCGAAACGAAGATACATGTCAAAGATTGCACCTTCGATGGGGAACAATCTTGCACCTGCACAAATAGCACAATATCAAACAACTCTAATGCAGGCAGGTGGAAGATATCTTCAATCCAGAGGTATGAATAAAACTATGATCCCAACGGCAGAAGCAATGGCAGAAATTAATGAATTAGCTGCTGGATCAATTAATGGTACTGGCTCTGGCGCACCTGTTAACATTGACGCTTCACAGAATTCAAATGTTGTTACCAATCAGAATATGGGACTAGTTATCGATAAATCTACCCCAGCTATTGATGGGTTAAACGGCGGAATTTCCAGATATAATCCTGCGGGATATGCATCACCACTGTAAAAGAAAAGGGAGACCGAAGTCTCCCAATCCCCGATTACCGAAGTAATCTCTCCTTTGTGTTGTGCCAGCCTTTTATTCGAGTCTTACTCTGCAATTAGGATCCATACGACGACAAGCCGTAGGCGACTGGCGTACCTAATTCAGCATCTTTTGCATTAGATCATATCTCATATCTTATATATTATCCTTCATTTGCCAACTTAGCAAAGTAACTCATGGTATCATCGTCATCCTTCTTTGCATCGAAGTCTGGGATGTTATCATCAAGCTCTGTAATACTCTGAGCTGGCATTTCACGTGGTGCTGGAGCTGGTGCTTCATTACCAAGTGAGATTTCATCACGTACACTCATTGGTGATACGGTACCAAGTACGTTCTCAAGCTTTGTTTTTAGTTCTGCATAAGACTTGTACTTGGATGGGTTAGTGAACTCATCTGCAAGATCATGCATCGAATTGTAAACACCTTCAAGATACGTATCATCCTGAGATAGTGCCGTTGGGGAATCAAACTCCGACTTATCGTAGTTTACCCAACCATCTACCTTACGAATCTTAATCTTGAAGCTTGCACCTGCCCAGAAATCGAATGGATTCATAGGCGTTTCATCTGCATATTGTGGTTGCATAGCATCCATGATCTTGTCGAAGATCTTTTTACCATACTGATACATGAAGACTTTACCTTCATTTTCAGGATTGGCTGGATCTGAAACTACTAGTACGTTTGATACATAATGAAGTCGACGTTTTTGTACACGTGCTGTTTCCTTATCTGCATCAATACCTGAATTCCAGAGTTTAGAGTTCAGTTCACCAACTGGATCATCTTGACCAATCGACGTAAGAGAACGTTCGATGTACCATTTACCAGTTGGACCTTTGAACCCATGATCCCAGTAACGAACCCATGGAAGATCCTGACCTTCTGCTGCCGGCAATAATCGAATAACGGCATAACCATTACCCATCTTATCGACGGTAGGTTTCCACATACGTTCATCTTTGTAGGAGTTCTTTTCACCACCACCAACAGACTGTGCTGCGTTAACTAGTTTGTCGATTGATGTGGAGTTTTGTTTTAGTGCTGCGAATGACATTGTATTTTACCTCGTATGTCTGAAATATTACTGAATTATTATAACACATATTTATGCGTTTGTATACCCCTAACCGAAATCTAACATTGCTTTTTTCGGTAAGAGATTTAGTTCCATTGCCTCAACTTCAAGTTTCGATTGTAGTTGAGCACCAACGAATTTCTTTACATCTTCTGGATCGATATTATTCTTATCACAAATATCAATCATTGCGTCCATATAAGTCATGTTGAAATCACGTACTGCTTTCTCAACTAACTTAGTAAACTCTGCTCTGTTTAAAAAATCACTCATTATCTGACTCCCAATATCTGCAGTGAAAGTGTTTACCACAGTTATCAATTTCTTGTTGTGGATAACCTTGTTCGACTAACCACTTAACAGTATCTTCAACATTATCTGGTAGGACTTTTGGAAATCCATATTTCCATCCACTCGGTGGATCAATCATTGTTACTTTCATTGATCCATAACCCTTAACAAAATCATATCTTTGTTTATTCGACCAGTAGGCTTTACAGTCTTGGTCGTCAATTCACTCCAATACTTATCGATTTGTTTCGGGGTCTTAATCAGAAACACATTAAGCATCTCTTCTGGTTTACGTAACCTAATCGATCGAGAGTTCACAGTATCGAAGTTCTTGATAGTAGTACCAGAGATCTCAAAGCCTGCTGCAGCTTGTGTAACAAACTCTGTGATAATACGTTCTTTGACGTGGAACGTATACAATCTTCGAGCACCAACCAATTGAATAGGGTTGATTGATGTAAGCTTGAACTCTGGTGACTCTTTGAGATAGCTTACCTTTGCTACCTGACGATCAGCAGTCTTTGGTCGCTTGACTGATACCTTACGTGTGGCTTTCTTGCTGAGCACGTACTTCTTAGCATCGTCAGTGAGTGTAGTCAGGAACGCAAGGTACTTCTTACGTTTTGGTACTGACATATGACTATAGGCTTCAACAAGATCCTCTGTCTTATCATTGACTAGTTCCTGGATCTCTTTTAGTTGTGGTTCATAATAATCGAAGACCGCACGAGCAGAAAACATGTTAAGATCTGCTAACTGCATCTCTTTGTATATATTGAACTCACCAGCATTCTCCCAGTCATCAACTACTTCTTCTATACCAGCAATGAATTCACCAGTGATGTGCTTGACTCGTTCCATAGGTGACACAGTAGGTTTCTTGACCACCTTTGCATCACTATCATCTCGCTCTGATAGCTTACGCATAGCCCACTCACGAACATCTTCGATGTATCGATCGACGCAACGTTTGTGGTTCCACTTAGATGGGAACTCTTTATTTAAACCAGCCCAAGCAATAGATGCTGCTGGACCATACTTCGTGGTGTACATAAAGTCTGGAGCTGACAGTAGCAGTTTCTGCTCTTCACCTTTGAATTCAGTTCGGATGTAGTTCCGAAGTACACCAGCAAGATCCTTACGATCCATATCCATACGGAAATAGGATGCAAAGGCTTCCCAATCATGATCAGGTGCTGCACCAATACCGGTTCTTGGTTTGCGTGGTAGTGGTACCTTTTTCTTGCGACGCTTATTCGTCTGACGACGTACGGCTCCAGCCATTTGAGTTCCTTTCATCACGAATTCTAATCAGTTCAGTTTCACCGTCGGCATTCACATATGCACGTAAATAACCTTCATCGATAAGATGTTCTATTGTAGCCACAATTGCCTGTGACGATGTCCACTGACTCCAGCTGCGACCCATCATAAAAGCACAAAAACATAATCCAGCAGTCAATAGATAAATTGGTTCGATGTACATGTGTTAACCTTTCTAGATTATACTACACTATTTATGGCGATGCGTAAATCCCCCTAGAAGAAACTTTTTACTGAACTAATTTTGAATGAACGCCATCCGTCTTTTTCAACATCATATACACGAATAACTTCTTCACTGAATTCAGCAGCAGATTTATCCTTTGGTCGTTTCGCGGTAGGGATACGTTCCTCCAACAAGGTGCATTTCATAGTACGTTCAGTACCATCAACTTTTTCAAATACGACTACACAAATACCTTCGTGCAGTTCTTTTAGCATTTCATTACGTGTCATAATCATTAGCGATCTCCTCTATCATTATAAATGTCGCCCGCGAGGGCACGAATATCATCAAGGCGAACATTCACCTCGTCTTTGGTTTTATTTAAATGCTCTTTCTCGAGCAGTACTGCTTTATCCAGCATGACCTGGATCTTGGCAACAAGTTGTTCCATTGAATGATACATTACTTACCCTCCTCTAGGAAACGTATACGCTGTTTTAGCCACACATACACCTCTTGATTTTCTGTTACCAGATCAAGACATTCCATTCTATGAACTTCATCTTTAAGAACAAAAATCTTGTATAGATCAACACTGTTAGGCTGATGTTTAGTCCCAGTCATTGTCGAACCTCGTGGTCTGGTAAGCAACTTCGCCGTAGTATTCTTTGGCGTATTTGGAGGCGTCAGTGTAATGGATTTCAGAATCACCACCGTCATATTTTTCGGTGAGGTTGACACGTTTAGGAGCCGTGTATTCTTCGTCCGCGTAACGCTGAACGTTTTTGCCTTTAGCAACGATCTTTGCAATACGCTGTTTGCGAGCTGCGATCTGTTTGATAAGAGCCAAACGATCTGCCATTTGTTGTTCAGTTAAAGTCATGATATAAAGTCTCCTAATTGTTATACGAGTATTGTACCGCATTTTGTTTTATATGTAAATGCCCCATAGTGTCACGCCTGTGTCATAAAGAAATGTTTAACACCTTCTTCCCAAAGGGTAATAGCATCGTTCCAATTTTCGAAGCCATATTCATCAGCAAAGTCGATTGAAGAAGAGGTAGCGACTGAACCTTCGAAGCCATACTCTTTAAGTGTCCAGCTAATATCTTTAGCTGTTGAAGCTGTTGCAACCAATTCATTGTTTGCGAACATTTCAATTGAACCATTATCTGCTGCGATGAAGTCGATAGCCATTTTAGAATCTCCTGTTTCTTTGTTTACCTTACTAATATAAGTGTTTTCATCTAAAAAGTAAATCCCCCGTCCCCCATTTTTTCTGAAAAAAGTTTCTAATGAAAACAATGACTTATGATTTTTTTTGATTTTTTTTCATAAATATGGCTGAGAGAGGTAGGAAAATGATAGATCCGATGACCGCATTAGCGACCGCTAGTGCAGCATTTAATGTTATTAAGAAGGGCTTCGAGGTAGGTCGTGACGTGGAACAGATGGCGGGCGACTTGGGCAGATGGATGGGTGCTATGTCAGACCTATCCGAAGCCGAAAGAGTCGCTAAGAATCCGCCTATGTTTAAGAAACTGTTTGCTGGTAAGTCTGTAGAACAAGAAGCTATGGAGATCTTTGCTGCTAAAAAGAAAGCAGAGAATATGAGGGAAGAGCTTCGGCAATACATTACCTGGACAATGGGTATGAGTGCTTGGGATGAACTCATTCGGATGGAAGGACAAATAAGGAAAGAAAGAAAAGAGACTTTATATCTTCAAGCCGAGAAAAGACGAAAATTCGTTGAATGGATGGTTATAATTTTATCCATTTTGATTTTAAGTTCTGGGTTGGTTGGGTTCATATGGTTAGTTAAATGATACATGTTTTTGTCCTTGTTATGTTTCTAGGCGTAGGAGAGGACAGAAGATTGATATCAGACAATATGTATTTTTATAGTATAGATCGATGTAACTACTTTGCAGAAAAGCTTTCGAGAAGATATGGTAATTTTAGGGATATAGATTGGATTGATCCAAGGGATAGAGTAACTGCATATTGCAAACCGGTTTATGCAAATCCCGATAAAATGGGAATACAGGTGTATGAATGATATAGCTTTAAAATTAAAAATAGCACAACTCCGCGAAAAGCTTGGTATACCTTATACAGATCAAGAATTAAGTCTTGACGAAAGAATTCATAAAATTAGAGGCCACATACAGTACGCCAAAGAGTGTCTGAAAAATGACACTTCGCAGTGACATATTATTCCAGTGTCAAGAAATTGACACTAGGGCCTGAAACACATAAATAAAAAAGAGGTAGGAATCTCATATGTTTAGATGGATAATTTTCTTTTCGATGATGTTTACAATTAGCATCGCATCAGCTGAGCCGATTGTAACTGAATCGACGTCTGATAGTACAATTACTACGAATGGTACTATGGAAACGACTGTAAAGTCCCCGCCACCTTCTGCCATAGCACCACAATTAGGTGCTAACAGTAATAGTGATCTATGTACGATTGGTGTTGCTGGTGCAGTACAAACACAGATCTTAGGTATCTCTGCTGGTACTACATTCACTGAAGAAAATTGTCTAAGACTAAAGAATGCTAAAACACTATATGATATGGGAATGAAAGTTGCAGCAGTATCTGTTATGTGTCAGGATGAAAACGTATTTGATGCTATGATGATGGCTGGTACACCTTGTCCGTACGATGGTAAGATTGGTGCCGAAGCAAAAGTTGGATGGGAGAGTCATGAAGAAGAACTTCGTCTAGAAAAAGCTGGGAAGGAAAAGCAAATTGAGAAAAAGTCTCTTGCCACTGGTGGGCTTGGCGTTCTCGCTGCCCTCTTATTCCTACTCTGATACTACACCTTATTATGGAACGACAGGAAATGCTGCTTCAGGCGGTAATACCTGGAGCATGGATAATGTCTTGCCATCCCCACCTGGATTAGATATTAATGGTGTGATTTATAATTATACAATTCAAAAGAATGTTGATGATTCAGTGAATGTACACGTACAAAATGAAAATGCTAATGGAACGGGATATGTCTTTCGTGAAACAGATGAATGGCAACCAGGGTCACTTGGTGGTACAGAAATTAGAAAGGTAGTTCCAGTAATTCCAAATATACCAAGACAAGCTTGGGGTGATGGATCAATTGAAGTAGAAGGACCCGGTTCGGTTGAAGATCCAACTGTTGTTTATAGTTATAAAGTAGATCCATGTTATGACCCACAGTTTAATCCTAGTTGTCCAGGATATGAACCAGTTATACCGGATATTCCTGAAGTAGATGTTACTAGTTTATATAATGCGCTGGATGATGAATCAGTTCAAATAGCAATGACTGAAACAGATAATGACATATATGAAGAAGAAGAGCAGGCAGAGGTAGAAGAAGAAAGCGAAGAAAAAGAAGAGATGAGATTAGAGGCAGCACTTGCAGCAGTTGACAATTCAGAAATGTTTGCTAATGCTTTCGCGCAAGCACAAATCCTTGCTTCAATTAATAACGCTATTCAGATGAATAATTATTATGCCGCAAATATACCTGGCGGTGTTTATAAGGAAACCCAAGTTTTGGTTGATAGAAAGATAGATGATAATAAACAAGGCCTCCGGAACGGCCTAGCTCAACAATTACTGCATGAAGAAATGGTAGGTATGCAGTATAACAAGTAGGAGAACAATATGTTCAAAAGATCAATTTTAGTTGGAATTATGAGTTTAGGTTGTTTCTCTGCATACGCTGCAGAAGTTCCTATTACCGGTAATGTCCAGTCACGTTGTGTTATCACAACTGATACGCCCGGTGTATATGGAAACCCTAATGCGTATACATTGTCAACTGCATCGACAGACGGTGGGGTACAACCTATTGTCCGTTATGATGTAACGCTTGCCAATGCATACTATGCACAGATTACCACACCAACAGAATTCTCATCCAGTCCATCGCTGAATGATACAGTTACCTTTACTGGATCAACTGAAGTTAGTTCGGTGTCTGATGCAACTGGTATGGGTTCATATGAAACAAATAAAGTAACGTTTGGAACAACCACACAGTACGATCTGACTGCAACAGGTTCAACCTGGTTTAAGTCTAGCTCAACTGCAACAAATGGTGGTAACAAAGCTTTCCCAAGTGGATCTTATACTGCCACTGTAGAAGCTCTTTGTATTGCGAAGTAAGATATGAAAAAACTAATACTCGCCTCTTTGTTTATATTGGTATCAAGTATGGCTTATAGTCATGAAATGGTACCAACATATCCAAAGCTAAGAATATCAGCATATACTGGTATAGTTGAAACAGAAATGGAAATGTTTAATTATAGACAAGATGTTGAGTATTATGAAATAGCTGTTTTTGATAAGAATTGGCGTCCAATCCCATTCGTTTCGCAATATAAGATTGTAAGACTATCATATCTCCAGCGTGTCAAATTTAAGATTTATATCGCAGAAAATCATCGAGATTCTGCTAAATACATATGCTCTAAGTCTAGATTAAGAGGTGAAGAACAACCTACAACGGTTATCTCTTCTATGATATGTTCGAAGTTTAAGGATTAAATATGAAAAAACTGATTGTCATACCGTTGTTATTTGTATCATCTGGTGCTTTTGCAGAGTCAAGTTCGCTTAATTTACAACTACCAAGCACAGGTTCGACATACGGGCAAGATAGTTTTAAGGCTGGTGATATGGACTGTAAGAACTCTATCGGGGGTTCAACTAATTTGGAATTTGGTGTAACTGGTATTATTGATAATGCACAAAGTCCATTTTCTAATAATGGTGATAGCTCAAAGGATATTGGGGTCTTTGCAAGGATTACGATTCCGCTAGATGGACCAAAAGAAAGAGTTAATTGTAATACCTTATATCAGTTAGAGCTCAAAAAGAAACGTCTAGAAATTATGCGGCTGGAACAAGAGCTTGAGCAGCTACGTAAGCTGCAGCAGGAGACCGATTAATGGATAAGGATCTAGGTCAAGAATTAGAAAATATGGAAGAAGGTATCGAGAACCTTAAGAATAAAGAGTTCCGTATCCTTGGTATCAAAGTTAGCTTCATGAGTGTGACAGCACTCCTCGCTCTACTTGGTTCTGTACTTGGTGCTCTCTATGGTGGCTTTCTCATGTATCAGAAAGTAGAACAGGCAATTGAATTTGTTGATCAGCAGGAAGAATATCAGGAACTGATGGCGTCGTACGATCAGCGTATGCAGATTATTGAAACACAATTAGATGAAGCAATTGGATATGCTAGAGATATTAAAGGTGATCTACGTGATGACATTCTTTCAATTGAAAAAACAGTAGATAGAATGGATGATAAAGTTCGTGATGTAGAAGGTGAAGTTCGTGAGATTATTCAAAATGCAGAAGAACGATTCGAGAATAAAAGAGATGGTCTACAGAATGACTATGATGAAAAAGCAAATCGTCTACAAGATAGCAACCAAAGCCGTATGGATGACCTTGAAGCAAAGGTTGAACGTGATCTGAAAGATCTAGAAGATCGTCTTGGTAAGAAACTACAGAGAGCTTTGGATAACCCACTTGCTAATTAGTAATTTTTTGGAACTGTCTTAGAAATGTAGTTACTGCCATTATTAAAGACACAAACTACATTAACCTTTGCGTACCAATTAAGTACTGAAAATTTACCGGTTGTTTCATCAACAACAACTTGAGTAGCAATACCATTATCTATATCTGAAATACCTGTGAAAATAGGATCAGTGCCAAACCCCATCTCCTCTGTTCTTTTGAACATATATTCCGCTGGACCACAAATCGCAGGTAACATTTTTACCTTGGCATAATCCTCCATAGTCTGTGCACTTGCTGCAAAGGGCAACAATACCAGTGTGAAAAGAAGACGCATTTTATTCTCCTTGATAGATAGCGAGGAGATGTGACTCAAACTCCTCGACTTTATTCAGTCGGTTTGGCCACAAAATGTATTCCTTCTCTGGGTTCTTTTTAAGATTATTAAGAAGTGGCGTGATCGCATTATACAGTCGATCCAGTTTCTCTTGGTTAGTCTTGGCTGTTACTTCTACATCACCCACAGTTTTCTGTGCGTCTTGTACAGCTTGTAACTCGTCCTCGTCTACGGCAGTAAAACCGAAATCAAAAATATCCGACATTATGCGTATCCTATTACACAGTACCTTTCATAGGGTACTGGTTTCTCTATCTGGATCTTGCCCTTGAATCGAATATCGTTAATATTATTTTTAATAGCAAGATCTTCTTCGTGTTCAATAGTATTTATATGTTCTTTGACTTCTGTATAGTTATTTGATGTTAAAGCATACAATGGACCAGATTCAGCTCTAATATCTTCCATATGTTCACAAGATGGATTAATAATTAAGTCGTACTCTCGGGCGAGCGAGCCCGATTCAAATAGCTCGGTTACATCACCTTCCAGACTTATATAGTTAACAGGGATTTCATTCAGTTCAAAATATCTGTCTCTGTCGTGGTGTGCTCTTACACTTAAATCATAGAAGTGCCAATGACCTACATGATCCTTCATTAATTCATAGAGTAGAATACCATTCCAGCTACCGAGAACGGCAACGTTGTCAAAAGAGTCTTTTACTTTTAAGATATTTTCTACTAAGAACTTTTTTGATTTAATATGATTTGGACGAAATGATTCTAGAAACTTTGCGTTGTCTCTTGCCCATGCTGCGTGCGCTACTTTACCTAATATATCCTCAAACATTAATCCAGTCCTTATAATCAAAGCCAAATATAGCTGAACGTTTTGGGGTGTCACCTGCAACGGCGCGGTGAGGCCAACCTGTATTAATAAACCAGATCTCACCAGGAAACATAGTTAGCTTGTATTCCCCATCTTTTGTTTTAAATTGAAGTGACGAATCCATCCCTTCTAAACAAATCTGTGCCCTACAGATAACACTTGTATCAGCATCAATATGCCAGTTTAATTCATGTCCTGGCTGCATCTCTGCAAGTCTGAAACGGTACACATGCTTAAAGTACTTTTCAAGATCCATTAGTGTAAAGAGTGGTGGATCTACCCATTCGACATAGGCATGCTCATCTACTTGTGATTCATCACCTTCTACCTTTTGCTGTAGTAGAACTTGTCTATACTGATCTTTTACATTGAACACTTCTTCATAATTACAGTTCTGGCTGATACCGTAATTGTCACCACCAATATCATTCTGTTGGTTATCATAAAGTATTTGTTTTAGTTCTTCGAGTGCAAGTGGAGATAGGTCGCCCACCTTTTTGAATACTGGTAGTTCGTGCCTGCGTGGGCCTTCACCTCTCACACGTGTGCGTTTGGTCTGTTCAATTAAACATTTTTCTGTAGTCATTCTCTAACATCCTAGGTAGATGTGGTTTATCACCTGCAAAGGTTACGTGTTGCCAGCAATCTGGGTCTTTTGGATTACCACAAGTTTGAATCATATCAGTATCTATCTTCCAAGCAAAGCCTGTGTTGTATGAAAGCTTAGTAGCAAATCTTTCTATAGCATTTCTACGACCAGCTTGCATTGATACGAATGCTGTGTTCCATTTTCCTATATAGTCTAGTTGATACGGTAATAGAGTCATAGTGGGGCTTTTGAACGTATCAATTTTTGGGTTAGTAAACCTTCTATAATCTCTGTATATGTATGTGCGTGTTAGGACACGGTAACAACCTTCATAGTACTTCTGTATGGTTGAAAAGGCGACTGGTACATCATCATCGAACAGAAAGAACCATTCAGGATATTTCTTGTAAGAGGTCTGTAGTTGCTGGAACCAATGTGCATTCTTCCGATCCCACTGATACGCTTCTCTTGTAAGCCATACTAGATCACTTACAAAATTATCAGAACCATATTCTGAAAGTGTTAAGACTTTTTGATTAATCGAATAAACCATGCTGCTGGATCCCACTGCCACCACTTCTTCCCAATACGCCAATCAGAAGAATCTTTGTGGTGGTTAACATGCCAACCTTCACCCATTGTAAAGATATTTACAAAAACGCTATTACGAACTTTACCGTTTCTATGACACAGAGTATTTAAAAGACCAAATCCAATATATCCCCATACCATCGGCATAACAATAAACCAGAGCCAATTGTTCATACCAATGAATACCCAGCTTGTCGCAAGAGTAAGGATACGTATATCTGTATGATGTTTATAGAACCACATCACTCGTTTATTTCTGAGTAGATCTTTAATATATTGTCGTGGTATTCTTTCTACCTTCCAGGTAGATGTTAGTGTTTTTAGAATACCGATATATTTTGGAGAGTGTGGATCAAGGACTGTATCGGAATGCTTATGGTGCATACGATGAGCCCCAACCCATCCGAGGCAGTGCCCTGCACCTGACAATGGTCCAAGAACCAAGACAAAATATTCGTACCAGATTCCGGCATTAAAAGCTCTGTGTGAAAAATACCGGTGGTACCCAGCCGAAACTACTGTCGCAGCTAGGAAACACCACCAGATAAAACTATAAACTAGATAATGAGTTCCATGATAAATCAAATAATCCATACTAATCCTATAATATTACTTCTTTTTGGCGATAGCATCCGCTCCAAAGAAGGCTGAAACCAATACTGCAATTGATGCAAAATACGTAGGCGCAATATCAGCAATAAGATTTGCTGCTTTATCCATTCCAAATGCAGATGTAAGTGCAATACCAATTGGATAAACCAACAAACCAATAAGAGAGAACCAAGCCATCTTACGGATAGCATCTCTCTGTGCGTCCTGATCTTCTAGTGCCTTACGTTTGAATTCCAAATGCATCTCCATTTCTTCTTTAGAGATATGTCCATCACCGTTTGCATCTGCACCATCAATAGCATCGGCGTCAATAGTTTTTACTTTTTTTTCTTCTTCGGCCATATTTGGTCCTCCTCACACTCTATTTATAAGTGCTTGAGTATCCAAACGCCTCAAAGTCATCATAAAAAAGTTCGTAAACTTTCTTAGCTATGTCTTCATTATACCATTGTTTCCAGTCACCGTAAACCCCAACTTTGGACTTACTGTTCATGAACTGAAATCCGAGTTCTTCTTCAAGTAATGGTAACTCTGTCTCCATTTTAAATACTTTTACCCGTTCGTCGAGCAAATGACATTGTGTACTTCTTAGATCCCAAAGTGTTTCTGCATCACTTGGAACTTTGTCAAGCCACTTATATACATCAACACATTCATCTAGAAACTTTTCAAATGTAATTTTCTGTTGGGTAACATAAGACCATAAGCTGACAGCACGTGTGTACGGATGACGAACTACTGAATACCATTTCTTATCTGATATATCATACTTCTCTTCCCAGTACCATACTGGATTATGTCTTTCAATAGGATATTTCCATCCTACCTTTGCATCTTTACATCTTTCAAGAATATTCGTTCCTGAGGTCTTTGGAACATGAAAGAATACCCAATCATCAGTATAGAACATTATCAAATATCTCCTGGTAGTGGTTCATTCCGTTTCTAACATTTTCACCTTTATGTATTGGTGAATTGAACCAACTATCGAAATCTTTTATGTGTGTGATATCTATTTTCTTCTGATCACCAATAGTAGATTGATTTGTAGAAACAATATGATTTGATATATTAATCTTCCAAGGTTTAGGATCTGTATTTGGTGGTAACCCCTGTAGGTTAGCAAAGGCTTCAATAAAGTTATATTTTATTTTAGTAGGATGTTGTGGCCACCATCCAACGATTGTACGATACTGTGCTTTTACTAATTCAGAAGCTTGTTCTCTATCCATATCAGTTAGTTCTACAACACTATCTTCACAATCTAAAACAATACCACCAAGATTTTGTAATGCCATAGTTTTAATATAGAAATCATGTGTAATGTATCTACCTTTATAATATACTTCTTTACGCATCCTACCATTTATCCAGTCCTGTAGATCCTGCTTGGCAAAAGAAACTAATCTTTTCGTTGTTGCTTGTTCTAGCATCTTATCATAGAACTGGATATAATCGATACCTTTATAATATTTAAGGAACATTGCAAGATAACGAGTTATATTAAGTACGTGATATGATACAAGATAACTTGTATAGGTTTGTATTTCAGTAAAGTCCTCAGAGGTGAAGGTGTTTGTAGATCGTATAAACTCTGCATCAAAACGTCCATCGTAACTACGTGTCATTGTTTTAATACCGTACATATCCATGTAGGTAGGATCTGCTGCTGGTGCATTCGGTAGAACCATAAAGTCATGGTAACGAATATCTTCGTGGAAGCCAATATCTAATAAGTCACCTAAACCCTTCTTCCACTTATCAACAGTGTCACCTGGATTACCCATAATGACTACACCAACAAGTGGTATATTATTTCTGAATCCCTCTTCTAGTTCATCTTTTAGTTTTTGTGTAGAAATATTATCACGTTTAATAGCAGCAAGAACATCTGGATCAGTATGCTGATATGATATTTGTAATGTAGGAATCATTTGGTTATCGTACAATACCTTTGCTGCAGCATTTGTAATATCCTTCTTATTTTTTGCAGAAGAGAAGAATACCGTTTTAGGATAACCTGATTCTTGTTTCATCTTTGCTATATGTTCAGCATATAACAAATCTTCTTTAAATATACCATAATTTGCATCAGCGTTGAATACAATACCAACCTGAATGTCAGATAAAGCTTCAATATCTTTTATGATTATATCTTGTCTGAATCGTCGTATCTTACTGTTTGTGAGTGAACCCCAGTCACAAAATGTACATTTATAAGGACAACCACGATTCGTTTCCCATATAGCTGCAGGATCTTTTCTGCTCTTTTTACGGATCTGTTCCGCAAAACGTTTGTAATCTTTCTTATAAATGTGGTATGGTGAATCAAGTTTCGATAAGTCCACACGATCTTTGGATGGTGTTCTTTTAAGAAGAATATCATCGATAGCATCTTCACTTTCCCATTGCCATATCTTATCACATATATCCCACTCTGGGGTATTAGTAACTTGTGGACCACCAGCAACGATATAACAAGCAGGATTATTCTTTTTAATTAAATGAGCAATCTCTAGATTCTTTTTCCAGTTCCAAACGTAACATGATAACAGAAGTACGTCCACCCGATCGTACGACCGCACGAGCGTACGCGCGTCGTGCGCGAAGAATATAGGATCTAACCATTCAACATCCACAGTACATTGTAACCGTAATCTGCCCCAGAGGTACGGAAGCCAAACTGTATTATTGTCATATGACGGATTACTAACTAAAACTTTCATCAAGTATCTTCAACATCGTTTTATAGTCATGCTTACATTGGATTTGAAGATTGTATCTTTTTGGATAACCTTGATTAAAAATAGCGTGTGGTACTTCTTGGGAAAACAGATACATTTTCGGGGGATCTTCATAATGATAAACATAATAAATGTCATTGTTATAATACATCTCTAATCGACTGTATTCTTCACCTATAGGATGTATTGGTATATATATTCTGCATCCACCTCCACCATCTTTATGTGGTATAAGTCCTTCATCACTTTCAAAAGAAAACATTAGAACAGCACCTAGATGATCCTCGATCGGTTTCAGGATTTGATATATTTCTTCAGTAGCTTTAAATTTAGGGTGTCTGATATCCCCAATCATACTTAAACCGTTCTGTATTTTTAATGAGCTACGAAGTTGTCTAGTAATTAGTTTCGTATCAATATCGTTACTAATACCTAGTGGATTACCCTTTTTAACTTGATCAGGTCTTCCATCTGATTCACCATACTCTCTATGATTCAACTTTGCAGTAAACCAATCAAGTTTCGGTATCATACTAAGGGTATTAGTTATAAAGTCTGATGATAACTTAATAGGTAACTCTGCAAAACATTCCTGACGAAGAGGGGTAATATCAGTAGATGGTAGACTATGTTTAAGCATAAAGTACTTCTCTTAGTTCATCAAAATATTGATCGTTGGCAATAAGTGGTGCACAGATTCTTAACTTATTCCTATTTACCTGAGAGCTTAACCCAACAGTAACATTTAGATCATCACCATATTCAAGTGTTAGGAATAATCCTGCTGATTTAAAGGATACAATCTTTTTCTTTTTTATCATATCAAAAGCCATATCCTGTAAGCGTCGTTCAATTACTGAGGCATGCTTCATCAGATTATGTTCTTGGATATAATTGTAAGTATTAATCATCATAGTAATACCAGCCATATTTGGTTGATGTGTATGATTAAAATTCCATTTACCAGGTTCAGAAATAACAGATCCTACTTTATTATTACATACTGCAGCACCAATAGGTGTATATCCTGCAGCAAGTGATTTACCAACTGCAGAGATGTCAGGCTTTACCCCGCGGCCAAATGTTTCATATGAATAGAAAGCTTTACACTTACCCCATCCATTAGCAACATCATCAACAATTAGAAGAACATGGTGTTTGTCACATATCAATCTTAGTTTTTCCCACCAATGACGTTCTCTAAGTAAATTGCCTTGGAACCAAGAACAAGTATCTATCAGTACTGCACCAACCTTATTGGCTAGTCGTATTTGATATTCTACCTCTTTTAGATCCTTACAGTATATTACTCTATTATCTTTGATAGTACCACCAAGAGCTTTAGTAAGATAACTTGTACCATGCCAAGTAATAGGAAATGTAATAATCTTATTTGTCGTATTACCCCAATACGAATCATTCATAGCAACAGCAGCTTCAACAGCGCTAGTACCAGTAACTGCCCAGCTGAACCAAGACCACTTACCGGTCTCTGTTAGAATCTTTGCAGCTTCAGCTGTCTTATCAGTATAATGGCCACGATTGGATTGGCATCGACCGAACTGTAAAAGATCGTCTTCAACACCCTTTATTACAGCTGGATTGTTATAACCAAGAATAAAGCTAGACCCACCCATCGATAGATCTAGCTCATTTGTTCCATCGTCAAAATATATACGCCAACCGTCAGCGTGGGATATTTTTTTTAGAGGTGTATTTTTATAATTAAATCCGCGAAGTTCACGATTTTTTGTCATCTGGGAAATACTTATTAGCCATTTCAAGTAGATCGTCGTACTTAGCGATCTGTTCCATTTCAATTTCTATTGCCTCAATAATATCTGAGTGCTCACCAATCCCAGCTGGATTAGCGAGATACACCTCGATATTTGCACAATGTTTTTCGATGTGTCCAACAGCGTGTGCCTTAAAGGCATTCAATAAAACTTGTCTCATTTTACAGGTTCCTTAGTTCCAAATTTTCTTTCGTATGACGGATCATTTGCATATTCTTTTGCCCATCTGTTTTCTGTGAATGTTGCAAAGTCAATTAGATCTTCAATTTCGTTATAATTTTCCGATATCCATTGTTCGTGTTCTTCTAGTCTAGCTTTTATATCAAAAATATCACGAGCCATATTGACTTCATCTTCTATAGCCATCTTGCTGGTAAGTTCACTTACTTCGGCTTTAAGTGTTTCTATTGTTTGTGCTTGTTGAGCTGTCCACCAAACAAATGCAGATACCTGCATTACAATGGCAACTACGACACCAATTCCAAATTTCATATTCATTCTGACTTCCAGATAGTCCATGCGCCGTAAGCGATGGCAGCATAAGCGGCCAGTTTAGCAAATGGTCCAGCAATAAGAACAATCACCCCGACTGCAATAAGTGCAGCACCATCCCAAGAGGTTCTTTCTTCAATTCTTTTTCTTACCCAATTCATTTTCTAACTCCTTTATTCTACTTTCTAATTCATCGATTTTTTTTGTAACGTATGGATACTTCTTTCTCCATGCGTCAGTTGGTTGTTCAAACCAAGTTAATCCCCATCTTTCGACAAGGTAGTCCAAAAACTGATCTAATTTAGCATAACACCATAGACCAGCTCTCGTATCTTTAAAGTATGCTAAGAATGCAGCGCCGAGCAGAGATCCAGCAATTGCTGTGTAAATCCACAAGGTATCATCGAACATTCTTTCTATCATACTAATTTATGTGCGGCCTCTGTCGTTTCATTTACACGACGTGTCCACCCTCTGCCGAAAGTTTCAAATGTTTTGAGCTTTTCGTAGTATCCCTGCCTTGCTTCTTGATAATTATCAATAGCAGCAGCAACACCTACTTCTTCTACATAATTACCAACGGCTCTGAGTGTAGCTGGACCGATTGCACCATCAGCTGTTGCACCTACCATGCGTTGTAGATACTTAGCGCCACGGCCAGTACCGGCATTGACACTGAAATCAAACACACATAGATCAAGGCCAGACGGTAAATCGTCTCCCTTAACGCGATCCCAATAGCTTTTCTTATAGATTGGTGATACATCTTCGACTGTAAGATCTTGCATGTCTTTTGTCCCACCATGTTCTTCGTAAACCCGTTTAGTTACACCTAGATTAGTTTCACCACCTGGGTCTTTCGGATGGTTAACATAACCACCTTCATGATGGAGAATTGTATCCAGGGCTATTTCCCAGTTTTTGACAGCCATATGTTCCTCTTAAGTTAAAAGAAGGGCAGAGCTTGTTATGCTATCAAGATGCCCTAGTTTATATTAAGCAGAGCCAGCATATAAATGCTGGATGCGATATATTTATGCGTTTAAAGTGTGTCAGGAAAATCCCCGCCAGTGCCATGTACAATAATATGATATCTTGTTTCATTACTTAAATTACGAACAATGTGATTATATTGTATTCTAAGTTTGAAAGCTACGCCAGGCCTCCATCTGACTTTACCCAAATAAGAAAACCTTTGATCCCAAAAGTGCATTTCACAGTCTTTAGGATTATTTACTGCTATGTTTAAAGCCCATGGGGATCTCATACCTTCGAAGTCATCATTATGTATATTAATATAACCACCAGGTAATAACTTCATAATACGCACACGGTGATATTCACTCTTGATATTAGATGATCGAACATATTCAGTTATTTTTGGACAGTGGATTTTTGCTTCTCGAGTCCATACCATTCGACCACCAACATTACCAACGTCAGCTGTTGCATCGTATCGTCTACCATGAATACAGAAGCTTTCCCATCCCTGGCTGTCACTGGTTCTATGTTCTACAAAAAGATTATTTTTTTCTAAATTTTGTATTTCTTCCATAAATTCATTTACATCAAACGGAGGTATATCTGCCTTCTGAAAGAAAGAAGTGTTATTCCATTTATAAGGACTGGATGATATAAGATTAAGATCTGATACACCTTCCCATGCTACATTTCTATTGTCCCGAATAAGACGTTGTAGATAGTCTTTCATATCATATGTTTTATATGAGGTAGAGCTATAGTAGAAACAATTGCTAAACCAAACAAATGGGTTCTGCGAGCTTTTTATATAATTTGAAATTTCAGAATCATATTGTATAATATCACCAATCTTTGTTTTTATATCATACGATTTAATCCTGTCCCACTTTTCGTTAATCTCTTGTTTTAGAAATTCCCAGCGCGTATCTGACAGATCCTTGAGTCCCCTATGTATACCCTTAAATCCATATTCCGATATAATATCAGACCACTTGTAGTCTTTATATCTTACTGGGTCATATGTTTGTAAGAACCATTCTTGAAATTTGACATTCTCTGGTAGAATATCAACTATTAGAACCTTACATTCTTCTGAACCTAGTCTCGCCATTATAAGCCAGGGGAACCAACCGGATCCTACAGTAATGATACAATCTTTTTTACCACGGTGTGGTAATAGGTTATCTTGTGTGTTATATGCAAAGAATTTGCCGTTAGTTAAAAAATGTTTAATAAAATTCTTTTGACCATATTGATTAGTCAAGGTTGGATCTAGTCTTCCGAACGCTTCCCTGAATTGTATAGGATCATTTACATGATAAGAATATAATTTAGAATCCCTTACTCTTTCATTTAGGTTATTAATACTGTGCCCGTTTAATATACAATATTCAATTAGATCTTCCAATACGCCTTTAACAGATTTGTTAACCGACTTAATTACAGTTTTTGTTGTTCCGTTGCCTGGATGTATTTGTTTTGGTGTATAATCATCATGTACATTTTCTTCAGATCGAATAATATCTGGCCAAGTATTACTAGAAAAATTGACAGAGTTACTGAATACAAATTCGTTTTCTTTCATTTCCTTTAATAGGTTATTATCAATAAGAAACATTTGTTCATGTAAGGAAATAATAGTGTGATCATTATAACCCAGTAACTGTCCGTGTAGCTTGTATCCAGATAAGATTTGTTTCTGAATACCCATTCCGAAATTTACTGGATCCATAATAAGGCAACCAGAAGCTATTACCAATGTATGGGTGTGATTATCATTAATATTATAAAGGTCGTTTAAATCCTCTATTACTTTGGGTCGTTTTGGATAAAAGCCACGTAATAGTTTCCAAGTCATATCATTTAGGCGGTGACGAAGAGTTTCTCCGACACCAAAGATCTTTGATGTGTCCCAAACGTATATTGAAATATTATCCATGACTTTCCTATGATGGTCGGGGCAGAGGGATTCGAACCCCCGATCTCCTGGTCCCAAACCAGGCGCTTTACCAGGCTAAGCTACGCCCCGAAATGGTGGTCACTGAAGGATTCGAACCCTCGACCTACGGTTTAGAAGACCGTTGCTCTATCCAGCTGAGCTAAGTGACCTATTCATTTTACGTAGCAGAGCCATTGCAGTCTGATACCAAAACTTTTTAAAATCTGGATCTTGCGCAGATTCTGCTGCACGAAAGCAATTGTCAATACGACGTTCATATAACTGAAACTGTTCTGATGTCATTTCACTAACTCCATAACATAACCATGTAATACACCAAGCAACTCCCAGTCATTGTAGGCAAGAAGTGCTATTGTTAAAATAGCAGCTATTACTTTGAACATTGTTGTTCAACATAACGATCAAGTTTTGCTTCGATGCGATCAATTGTAGCCATTAGTTTATCAAAGGCCTGTTTCACAGGATCATTTGCTTGTTGACGAGCAAGCTCTTTTTCATCTTCCTCACGCATACGTCGCATCATATAAGCTTCATAAGGTTCATACATCATATACTCCTATTTGTTAAATCTTAATGTGTAACTACGACCCTCGTGTGTAAAGGTAACAGTAGAATGAGAATAGACTGTCTGAGTCTCTTCTGTATATCTGGTTTCTGTACGACACCGCGGGCTTTTATTTCGTTCAGTGTTAAGAATACCACCAATCACGGCACCAGCTGCACCACCATTCTTTTCACCTGGGATATTGTTACCAATAGCACCACCAATAAGTGCTCCAGTTAAAAAGTTTGATAGATCAGATTGCCCATTTCCATTTGTACATACTTCAACCGTATATGGGTTTTGTACCACTACAGTCTTATAATGATCCTGGGTTGTTTCAGCAAATGCAGGTGCACATGTTGCTAGAACGAGTGATGTTGCGAGAATATATTTCATAAAACCTCCGTAAGTAAAGCAGCAATTAAAATAAAAAGAAGACCGTATTGAACTGTCCGCAAGAGAACGTAAGTTACCAAATCGCTCATCCCCAATCCTTTCTGTCCTCTTCATTTTCGTAACCGTATTTATACTCTTCAATCTGCTCATTGGTCATGAATTCTTTTGTAATACATGTTCCTTTATAGGTTCCTTCTGGATAAAAATGAGGATCATATGGACGGCCGTAATAGCGATCTGCTGAACCACGATCTTGTGGTGAACCATGTTTAGGAAGTTTTTCTGAACCGATAGGTATAATAGCCATTATGCTGCCTCCAGATCTGATTCAATTTCATCGAAGCCAAACTTAGCAATTACATGTGCTTGACCAGTTTCTTCTACCAGGATATCACCTACTGATAGTGAGTGCATTCTAGCATAACGGGTATATTTGGATTCTGGACCAATGTTACCAATCTCGAAAGCTTCATCTAAGCTGTTAGTGTCTAGATCTGCAACATGTACATATTTGTCAAGATTCTCTTGAAGGTTAAACGTGTTACCCATACCGTACATAAACGGGATGATATCATGCTTTTCCATAACTTCGGATGGGATCTGATAAACTTTAATCATAATGTAGTCTCCTATTTCCTATTGATACTACTAATATAATACTTTTCAGATCAAATGTAAACCCCCTAAATCACTTTTTTTTCATTTTTTTTGAAAAAATTTATCCCATCCTTCTTCATGGAATTCTTCATATCCTATGGAGTTTAGGAAAGGTATAAGATCAGGACTTTTATCATATTCGGCAACAATAAGTGGGCTAGACCTTTTAATAGTTTCCATTGCACCCTTGAGTGCTTCTACCTCATAACCTTCTATATCAAGATGAATAACATTCGGTTTTAAATTCAAATGATCTATAGTTGTCATTTCAGCCCAGGATGTACCCGTGGTAGAATTTCTAGAAATCTTTGTTGCACCATAGTTCTTATAATCATTTCTGATTTTAACAGCTTTTTTAGGAAGTTCACCTATAAGATAATTCATTTTATATACGTTTGGATTTCCAGCATT
>Ga0181594_10000770_pt1 | contig 29984 bp, 26 predicted proteins | sample 071ome_18_FD_145603 | JGI IMG/M metagenome (GOLD analysis project Ga0181594, IMG submission 145603) | Coastal salt marsh microbial communities from the Groves Creek Marsh, Skidaway Island, Georgia - 071413BT metaG (spades assembly) | ecosystem: Environmental > Aquatic > Marine > Intertidal zone... | reverse complement strand
CTAGGCTCACTTCTTCGCACGCCGCGTTCTGTCTGGGGAATGACGCTGGCACACGTGGGGCTCGGCGTGTTTGTTATCGGCGTGACGCTCACTTCTATTTATTCCGTCGAGAAAGACATCCGCATGGCGCCGGGGGACACCCACGAGATCTCGGGGCTCACATTCCGTTTTGACGGAATCACTGAGACGCGGGGGCCTAACTATGTATCTGATACCGGGACCATCACGATCCTCAAAAATGAGCGTGAGATTCTTTCCCTACGTCCGGAAAAACGGATATACCTTGTTCAGCAAATGCCAATGACGGAAGCTGCCATTGACCCCGGGCTGACTCGGGATCTCTACGTGGCCCTCGGTGAACCGCTAGAAGATGGCAGAAGTTGGGCCGTTCGACTTTATTTCAAGCCCTTCGTCCGCTGGATCTGGTTCGGCGGACTCATTATGGTCATCGGCGGCCTGCTCTCCTGCAGTGACCGTCGCTATCGACGCCTCGCCGAACGTACCCAGGACCTCGGCTCAGACGGCGCATTGCCAGCACGGGGCTAAGCCCCTCCTTAGACATCATGCGACTCATTCTGTTGTTGGTGCTGACTTGGACATCGCACGCTTTAGCAGCGATTGAGACCTATTCGTTTGAAAACACAGATCAGGAGAAACGGTACCAGAGCATGATCGCGGAGTTGCGATGCCTTGTTTGTCAAAACCAGAATCTCGCCGACTCCAACGCCGATCTGGCAAAGGATCTACGAGCCCAAACCCATGCGATGATTATCGCGGGTAAGGCCGACGCCGATATTGTCGACTACATGGTCGAGCGCTACGGGGACTTTGTCCTTTATCGGCCACCGTTTAAAGCGAGTACCTGGTTATTGTGGGTTGGGCCGTTCCTCATTCTGCTGATTGCGCTTATCGTATTCTCGTTGACGATTCGGAAAAACCGGCAGGCTCCTCAAGTGTCTGAATCCGAGCGGCGTCACGCATCAGAGCTATTGGATCGGAATTCCTAGGAAATGCTTACCCTGTGGCTCGCCGCATCGGCACTGACAATAGGGACCTTGGCGGCGATCCTCCCGGGTCTCATTAAAACGCGCTCATCCGCAGCTGCGAGCCGGTCTGAAACGAACATTGCGATCGCCCGTGAACGTGAGGGCGACCTGAGAAAAGAGCTTCTTGAGGGTCTGATAAGCGACGCGGAGTACGATGCCGCCCGGGCAGAAATTGAGCAAAGCCTTGCCCTCGATCTGGATACTCAGAGCAGTAAAGGTACCGATCCATCTCCCTCGTTATTCTCGGCGGCTGCGATTAGCGCCCTGCTTCCGATTGCTGCTATCGGGATATATCTGCTCATTGGCTCTCCTACCGCCCTAAACGTGAACAGCTCATCCGCGGATCTCAGTCCAGAGACTCAGGATCTTCCTGACATCGACACCATGCTCGATCAGATGAAAAGCCGGTTAGCTGATCGTCCGGACGATCTTCGTGGGTGGACGCTTTTTGCCAATGCCCTCATGGGTACCGGACGGTATCAAGAGGCTGTGCCCGCGTACCGCCACCTGAGCGATCAAGATCCGGCGAACCCGGAGCACAAGATTCGTCTCGCTGATGCCATCGCGATGACGCAGGGAGGAGCGTTGGCTGGGGAGCCGGAGACTTTAATTATGCAAGCACTCCAGCTTCAGCCTAACCATCCGCAAGGTCTGTGGCTTTATGGAATCGCTCGCGAGCAACGAGGCGCTTTTGACGAAGCGCTTGCCGTCTTTCAGCGACTGGCGCCCATGGTCGCGAACCAGCCCGAGGTTCTGACGGAGGTCAACGCCGTCATTCAACGCATTCAAGGCCAAATGACCCAATCCTCTCAATCCATGGGCTCGTTTTCGCTGGAAATTCGTGTTGAGATCGATCCTACGCTGGCCGAACAGGTGACGCCGGGTGACACGCTTTTTGTCTTCGCAAGAGTTCCCAACGGCCCACCGATGCCGGTCGCTGCCAAGAAGACCAGTGCCTCAACACTCCCTGTTTCACTTGAATTGAGTGATCAAGATCTTCTGGTTGGAGGGCAATCGCTGTCAGCCTATCCTACACTTCAAATAGGAGTGCGAGTCTCTAAAACCGGAAGCGCTAATCGATCACCCGGAGATCTAGCGGGAACGAGCGATCAATTCTCCCCGCGTCAGACCAGCGAAATAACCGTCAGCATCTCCGAGCAGATTCGCTGAACCTTAGGTAGCCGCCGCTACTTTTTTTATCTCGCCAGTTTCCTGCGAGGCACAGAGCGAAGCCACCGCTCGCTCCAGCCGGTCAAGTCCTTGACGGATGTCGTCATCGGGAATCACCAGCGATGGCGCAAAACGAAGCACGCTGGCTCCTGCGACGAGGATGAAAACGCCTTCATTTTGAGCCGCTTGGAGGAACTCGCGCGCCCTGCCTTGCCAGTGCTCGGTCAATAGGCAGCCGATTAACAGTCCCTTGCCTCGCACCTCCTGAAAGACATCGTACTTCTCCCCAATGGCTATCAGCCCTTCCTCAAACATCTCGCGCCGCGCCGTCACGCCATCCAGAAAGGCGGGTTCGTTCACGATATCCAATACAACGCTCGCCACCGCACACCCCATCGGATTCCCACCCCAGGTGCTGCCGTGGGTGCCCACCTTCAATGATTCCGCTACCGCGGCGGTCGACAGTGTGGCTGCTATGGGGAAGCCACCGCCGATTCCTTTTGCCGTCGTCATAATGTCCGGCTTGATGTCAAACCATTCATAAGCATAGAGCCGGCCCGTTCGACCCACACCCGTTTGAACCTCGTCAACAATCATTAGTGCGGAATGTTGATCGCACAGGGCTCTGATTGCTTTCATGAATTCGGGATTGGCAGCGATAACGCCGCCCTCGCCCTGCACCGGCTCGACAATCACCGCGCAGACATCATCGCCCATCGCTGCCTCAAGCGCCGCTGTGTCGTTAAACGGGAGATGATCAATTGCCCCGGGTAGCGGCCCGAACCCCTTCCGGTAATCCGGCTGTCCGCCCGCAGTCACGGTGAACAGGGTCCGGCCATGAAATGCGCTCTCGAACGCAATAATCCGGTCTTTATGCTCGTCGAAATGATCAAAGGCATAGCGTCTTGCTAATTTGAGCGCAGCTTCGTTCGCCTCCGCGCCGGAATTAGAGTAGAACACCTTATCCGCAAATGTCAGTTCCGTTAGGGTTTTTGCCAGTCGTAAAGCCGGCTCGGTCGCAAACACGTTTGCCGTATGCCATAACTTATTTGCCTGATCGGTGAGCGCTTGAATAAGTTTGGGATGCGCGTGACCTAGGGCATTTACCGCGATGCCGCCAGCGAAATCAATATACTCGCGGCCATTCTGATCCCACATCCGAGAACCTTCCCCGCGCACGGGAATCATCTGTGCCGGTGCGTAGTTAGGCATCATGTAGTTGTCGTACCACTCTCGAGTCACTTCGCTCATCTCTAATCCTTGCACTGGGGGCGTTGAGAGATGAGAATTCTAGCGTCCCTCCGTGGAGATCACATCCACTAATCTTCCGGCCGTTCTAAGAGAGGGCGAGGCCCAAAAACAAACTAGCCATGAAAAATCCTGACTCCTCCTCGCTCGCGGACAAAACCCGAGCTATCGTCAGAGGTCGCGCCCCAGAAGATCATCACGGGGTGGTCAACACCCCTGTGTACCGGGCCTCGACAGTACTGCATCCGACCGTCGATGCCTTCGAGCAGCGCCATGACCCTTCGAATAAGCAACGGGTTGTCTACGGATTACTCGGCACCCCCAGCACCTTTGATCTCGAAGAAGTTATCGCCGACCTGGAGGGTGGGCACGACGCGGTACTGCTTCCTTCCGGGCTGGCAGCAATCACAACGGCACTGACCACATTCCTCGAGCCGGGAGATCACGTCCTAATCGCTGACACGGTCTACTGGCCGAACAGGATGTTTTGTGACGAGCACCTGAGACGGCTGAACGTGGATGTTGAATATTACGATCCGATGTTAGGCGCCAAGATCGCGTCACGGATTCGGCCTGCGACAAAAGTTATTTTTCTCGAGTCCCCCGGCTCTTTAACCTTTGAAGTTCAGGATATCCCTGCCATTACTGCGGTGGCCCGCGCGCACGGTGTCACGACGATCCTCGACAATACCTGGGCTACCCCTGTATTTCTGAAACCCTTTTCGCTCGGGATTGATGTCTCCGTTCATGCGGCGACTAAATATCTCTCCGGCCACAGCGATATCATGATGGGGGTGATCGTGTCGGCAGAACATGTCGCGCAAGCAGTCCGTCGTACCCACCGCCTATTTGGGCAAACCGCCAGCCCGGATGACGCGTATACCACCTTACGCAGCGTACGCACTTTATCGACCCGATTGAAGGCGCACGAGACCACAGGTATCGCATTGGCAGAGTGGCTCTCTGCTCGCGATGAGGTAGACCGCGTCCTACACCCCGCTTTACCTGAGCACCCTGGACATGAATTCTGGAAGCGCGACTATCTGGGCGCTTGTGGTCTTTTTGGCGTCGTTTTAAAACCTTGTCGTCGAGAGCAGCTGCTTAACATGGTGAACGGCATGCAGCTGTTTGGCATCGGTGCAAGCTGGGGCGGCTACGAGAGCCTGATGATTCCCAGCTATCCTGACCGATACCGAACCGCGACAGAGTGGACGGTGCAGGGCCAAGTCCTGCGCGTGCATGCGGGCCTGGAAGACCTTGACGACCTTCTTAGGGACCTTGACGCAGGATTCGCACGGCTACGGCAATAATGTTCGAATGAGTCTTGACGCCAAACTGAAGAGAGAATGCGAGGAATTCCTCAGCCGGTTCCGAGCGATATTGTTGTCCACGCTGAATGCAGACGGCACACCCGATCTTAGTTACGCGCCTTTTATTGATACCGAGAGCGCCTTTTACATCCTTGCAAGCCATTTATCGGCGCATACCGGCAATCTCATTCGCACGCCTGAAGCCTCGGTTCTGTTCATTGAGAACGAAAACGAGTGTCCGGAGATTTACGCGCGTCGGCGACTTCGGTTTTCCTGTCGCGCCGAGCTGTTCACGCAGCAAAGTGCCGAATGGCCAGAGAAGATCCCGCTATTTCGAGCTCGGTTCGGGGAGATCATCGATACATTGAGCGCCCTACCCGACTTTCAGCTGTTTTCCCTGACGCCGGTGGGCGGCCAATGGATTAAAGGCTTCGGAAAAGCCTTCGACTTCAGTGGGCGAATCGAAGGAGATGCGGTGCATCTGAATCCCAAGAAATCTCGCCAGTCAGACTAACGGGGGCGCTTCTCGTTCGATTTTTGCTTGCGCCGGGCGCCAAAGGTTGTCGCCTTAACCGTTTGCTTATTTCCTATCACTTTTTTTCGAGGCGCCCGTCCTGGCGGCGCTTTACGTTCGGGCTTCTTATCCAGACTTCGTAGAAGAGTTTCTTTGAAGGCTTCGTTTAACTCAACGGCCTGTCCGGCAGGGTGCCGGCGGTCAAGCGAGAACGGGCCATATCGGGTACGTACCAACCGACTCACCGTGCAACCCACCGCCTGCCACATGCGACGTACCTCGCGGTATCGCCCCTCCCGAATCACAACACGAAACCAATGATTGGCTCCACCACCAGATCCTGCGCTTACCGATTCAAAACGACAAAGCGTCTTGTCAATTCTCACGCCTTGAAGAAGGCGGTCAACGGTCTCTTTTGTCACTGCGCCGCGGACTCGGCATCGATACTCACGCTCTATCCCGGTTGAGGGATGCATAAGACGATGCGCCAGATCGCCATCTGTCGTAAGAATCAGAAGCCCTGAGGTATTAATATCCAAACGGCCGACCGATACCCAACGTTGCCCCCGAAGTCGCGGGAGCTTGTCGAACACACTTGGCCGGCCTTGAGGATCATCCCGAGAGCAGATCTCTCCCACCGGCTTGTGATAGAGGATAACGCGCGCTGCGCCCGCTAAAGGGCGTGACAGCAGAATTCGCTTACCGTCCAGCGAGACCTTTGCGGTCTCATCGACCTGCTGTCCCAAAATAGCCCTCTGGCCATCGATAAGAATCCGGCCTTGCCCTATCCAAGCTTCGATGTCACGGCGCGACCCGACTCCCAGCCGCGCTAAGGCCTTTTGTATACGTTCTGCCAAATCCTCAATTCAACGCAGCTTGCGGTTCTTTCGGGCTTTCGTCGAGATCTTCTTCCAACTCTTCTTCCCGCTCGCTCCCGTGGTCATGGGCGAGGTCCGTCTTTTCAGCATCAGAGTCGAGTATGTCCCCATCGCTGTCGCGAGGCTCGCTGAACCGGAGTGATTCCGGCATATCAATCCCAAGCTCCTTCGCAATCTCAGCCAGTTGACGCTCATCCTCCAGACTGGGCAATTCGCTGATCGAATCCAGTCCAAAATACTCGAGGAAAAGCGGTGTGGTCACGTACAGAGCGGGATGGCCAGGCACCTCGCGGGTTCCAGACTGGCGAATCCACTCGCGGTCAATCAGGACCCGCATAATCTCCGTGGTCACAGTGACCCCGCGGATTTCCTCAATATCGCCCCGAGTCACGGGCTGTCGGTAAGCAATGATCGCAAGCGTTTCCAACAACGCTCGAGAGTAACGCGGGGGACGACTCTCCCGCAAAGCGCGTAGTGCAGGCGCGTGTATGGCTCGTGTCTGAAAACGAAACCCGCCGGCAACCTCAACCAACTCGACCCCCCGATCGCGGTAGTCATCCTGAAGTTGAGCCAATGCCTCCTCAATAGACTCCTTTTTCGCTCTTTTATCAAAGAGCACCTGCAGATCGCGCAACGTTAAGGGTCGCTCCGATGAAAAAAGCGCAGCCTCAACCGCGTTCACCATTTCTTTTTTAGCGGTCATGCCGACTTTGCCCGCACATGTATGGGAGCGAACTCACCGCTTTGCGTGACAGAAAGAATGCCATCTCGGACTAACTCCAAAACAGCGATAAAACTCACCACAAGCCCCATACGCCCCTCCTCTGGGGTAAAAAAGTCACCAATCGCAACGTATTCCCCGCTTCGGACCCGCTCGAGGATCTGCCCCATACGTTCTCTCACGGACAGAGTTTCGGGAACCATCTGCAGATGCTGTCGCCGGGCGGCAGCGCGCATTGCGGAGCGCATAGCCTCAACGAGATCTGCGATTGCCACCTGGGCCTCGATTTTAGGAGGATCCGGATCCTCTACCCGCGCATAAACTAAATACAGATCACGTTCGAGCCGGGGACGCTCATCAAGGGTCTCAGCTGCGTTTTTAAAGCGCTCGTACTCCTGGAGTCGCCGAATAAGAACCGCCCGTGGATCCTCTTCGTCCTCGTCGTCCGGATCCGGTCGGGGTAACAGCATTCGTGACTTGATCTCCGCCAGCATCGTCGCCATGACGAGATAATCTCCCGCGAGATCGAGCCGCATCTGCTGCATGAGCTCGATATACTGCATGTATTGTCGCGTGATATCTGCAACGGGCAAATCCAGAATATCAATGTTCTGCCGCCGGATCAGGTAAAGCAAAAGATCGAGCGGACCCTCAAAGCCCTCGAGGACGACTTCCAGCGCCTCTGGCGGGATATAAAGATCCTGCGGCCATTGCTCAACGGGTTTTCCGTCAACCAGTGCGCGCGGCGCCGATGCCGCGTCCAGCCCGTCACGTGCGGTTAACTCGTCTTTCATCGATACACCGTACCCACCGACGCTCTGACCTCGCTCAAGGTCTCCTCGGCCGCGCGCCGGGCGCGCTCACAACCGTGCTCGATGACCTCTCGAACTAAATTTGGATTTTTCTCGAAAGGCTCAGAGCGCGCCCGCAACGTCTCTTGCTCTTCAAGAATCTTGGCAAGTAATGGTTGTTTGCAATCTACACAGCCGATTTCTGCGCTGCGACAACCTTGCGCCAGCGATATTCGGATCTGCTCATCGGTATAGACTTTATGCAACTCCCAAACGGGACACTTATCCGGATCGCCAGGGTCATTACGCCTTTGCCTGGCGGGATCGGTTGGCATCGACATGAGTTTCCCGGTAACGCGATCAGGGTCATCGCGCATCTGAATCGTATTGTTGTAAGACTTGGACATCTTTTGCCCATCGAGGCCAGGCATTTTAGCCGCCGGCGTTAACAATGCCTTGGGCTCGGGAAGAATCTCCCGTCCGCCTCCATCGAGATATCCAGTAAGGCGCTCTTTATCCTCAGCCGATATATTGGCCGATGCCTCGATGGCGGCAAGGGCCTGTTCTCTCAATTCCTGGGTGCCGTTTTGAAGCCATTCCGTCCGGCCCTGTGTGTACTGCTTCGCCAATTTTTTGCCCAGCCGCATCACGGCCTCCTTGGCCTTTTCCTCAAACGCGCTATCCCGCCCGAAGACGTGATTAAAGCGCCGGGCGACCTCTCGCGTGAGCTCAACGTGCGGCACTTGATCTTCACCCACCGGAACCCCAGTCGCACGATACATCAGGATATCTGCGCTTTGTAAAAGCGGATATCCTAAAAAACCATAGGTCGCGAGATCCCGGTCTTTTAGCTTCTGTTGTTGATCCTTAAAGCTTGGCACACGAAGCAGCCAACCCAAGGGTGTCACCATCGACAACAGCAGATGGAGCTCGGCATGTTGAGGCACGCGTGACTGAATAAATAACGTTGCCCGCTCGGGGTCTACACCCGAGGCAAGCCAATCCACCAGCATATCCCACACGTGCCGATCCATAGCTCCGGGCTCTTCATAATGAGTCGTCAGCGCGTGCCAATCGGCTACAAAGAAGAAACATTCGCTCCGCGCCTGCAGGGTGACCCAATTCTTAAGAACGCCGTGATAGTGGCCCAGATGAAGGCGTCCCGTGGGGCGCATTCCAGAGAGGATCCGAGGCATTTCGGAGGGACGTGACATAAGTAAGCTGGCTTTTTAGGTGCGTGATTTTTTACTACGCATCCTTAAAATTTGATGCGCATTACCGATTCTGAATTTTAACCGATCAGGCCCCTCAAACGCCCGGGTCTGCATTCCCGTCAAGCGGAGAAGAAAGACGCTTATCGCGCGATACCTGTTGGTCCAAGCAATCATCAAGCCAGGATGACAACCGACTTCCATCCGGAAAAACCATTTCTCCCTCGATCTCCGCAAGCGGCTCCAGCACGAACCGTCTGAGGTGCATTCTGGGATGCGGGACAGATAATCTTTCGCTTTCAATAGTCCGCCCACCATAAAGCAATAAATCCAAGTCGATAACCCGCGGGCCAAAGCGAATTTCACCTCGAACCCTGCCCAGCGTCGTTTCCAGATCAAGCAGTATGTCGAGCAGACTGAAAGGCTCGAGGATTGTCTCAAAACGCGCCAGGGCATTAAAAAAATCCGGCTGATCGACTACCCCAATAGGGGCACTTCGGTAGAGCGAAGACACGGCGCTGCAGCGCATATCGGTGCGTCCCGCAAGTGTTTTGAGCGCGTGGCTGATAGCTTGTTCGGAATCCCCGAGATTTGCCCCGAAGCCAATCCATACCGGGACCCAAGGATGATCGCTCACGGGGTATTGCCTCGCGGTTTTCGCTTACGAGGATTTCTGCGCCGCTTGCGTCCGCCTGGCGATGCGCCAAGCGCTCGAATCATCTCTTCTTTCCCTGTCGCATCCGCCTCCTGAATTGTCGTCCACCAATCAGCGACCCCGATCGGAACCTCACCGGCATTGGCCTGAAGCAATAAAAAGTCATATCCCGCCCTGAATCGTTTGTGCTCTAGAAGCCGCGATATGTTTCGAGGCCGTCGGGCAAGAAGCCGTAACGCCATATCCCAAATCTCAATCACGACTGAACTGATGCGCCGGGGGATAGCAACCCGCTGCACTTGGCGGACAAGAACGGCATGGGAAGCCTTTTGCAACTGCATGAGACTAGGTAGCCGCTCATCATTCAGGCCGCCAAGATTGTTCTTAACTGCCCGCCAAAGAAATACCGCAAACAAGAATGCCGGAATGACGGGCTTGCCGTCTGCGATTCGTTGATCGGTATTCTCGATCCCCCTCATGACCAGGCCCGTCTTCAAATCAAGATCAACGCCTGAGTAGGCTCGGTCCGCTTCAGGGAACAGCTCGGCAAACAATCCCAAATGCTCAAGTTCGTCAAACGATCGAGCGGCATGACCCGATTGGAAGAGCTTCAAAACCTCATCAAACAGTCTCGCCGGTGGGACATGACGCAACAGAAAAGCATTCTCGAGACAGGCATTTTCGACTCCGGGAGATAAGTCCAAACTTAACTTGGCCCGAAAACGTGCGACGCGCAGCATGCGAACCGGATCTTCCTCAATCCGAACGGCCGGCTCACCAATAAACCGGATGACGCGCTGGCGAAGATCAGCAAACCCATCGACGTAATCGATAAGTTGATCTTTTTCAAGATCGTAATAGATGGCATTAAGCGTGAAATCCCTTCTGAAAACATCCTCTTGTCTCTCGCCAAAAATGTTATCGCGAAGGATTCGGCCGGCCTCGGATCGCAGGCCTGCTCCCGATGAACCACCCTCCTCGGAACCGGCACGATAGGTGGAGACCTCGATCACCTCTCTCCCAAAACGAACGTGAACGATCTGAAACCGCCGACCGACAATCCGCGAGCGCGGGAACACTCGTCTCACGTCGTCTGGTGTTGCGTTAGTTACAACATCGAAATCCTTGGGAATTCGACCGAGCACCAGATCCCGAACGCAGCCGCCTACCAGTTCGGCCTGGAAGCCTTGCTCTACAAGTCGATGCACAACCTCGCGTGCGTTGCGGCTAATAGCGTCTTGTTGGATACCGTGTTCGGCCTTACCGATATATCGAGGCTCAGGGCTTGCCCTGACTTGGGTTGGGTGAGTGGTCAAACAAAGAGCCGTGCTAGCGATCAAACGCGGGGCAGCGCATCTGCCCGGCGCTTAGAGGTGGGATAAGACAAATTAGCCAGGTCATATGGTAGCATCCGCCGTCTCGACTTCGCTCCCTTCGTCTAGCGGTCAGGACGCTGGCCTCTCACGCCGGAAACAGGGGTTCGATTCCCCTAGGGAGCGCCAAACCACTAATGCATCAGTGATGTGACCCCCGTCACACCGAAGTCTGTCCGCCAACGCTACTCTGACGTCGCGAACTAAACGTTCTGGAACAGTACCGTGACGGATCATCAATAGTTATCTCAATCAGTCGTTATGTTCTCCGAGCGGTCCAAAAACTTACGCAGTGGCATCACTGACAGTAGCAGGAGGAGTCCAATCACTGCGAGCGCAGACAGGCTCGAATCGAAATTCCCAGTTATCGCGAATAGGCTGCCGAGCATTATTGGCCCGCCCATGCCGCCAATCTCCGCGGCCGCAAAGAAGAAACCTCCGGCAGTCCCTGCCCGATTCTGACCCACTCCGGGCACCTCTACCAAAGTGAGGATTAATACCGTCATCATTGATCCAGCGGCAATGCCTTCGAATATTAGCGCCACCCAAAGTAATGAGCCTGACGGATGACTCAGAAGCATGAGGCTCGCGAGAATCGAAGAGGCAAATAAAAGACGTAGAACGCTAAAACGCCGCTTGGCTGTTGCGAACCGCGGTAACGTAAGTGCGCTGATGATACCTACAGCCACCGGAACAGATGCAAGCAAGCTGGCGCGCTCGGCTCCAACGCCCTGAGCGCGGATAATCTCAACCAGCCAATTACCCATGCCGTGATTAATTGCGAAGACGCCAACGCTCATCAACAAGATCAGTCGAACTGCAGAAATATCCAGAAGGTCCTGCAACCCTTTAATAGTCACCTGTACCCCTTTAGCTACTCGAGGACCAGACGAATCCCGCCAAGCAACAAGCAACCAGAAGACTGCCGCTGCGAGCGACACTAGTCCCCAAAACTGAAGGAGTCGCTGCCAATCACCGTTCAGGAGTGGCAGCAACACAGGCTGTGTGAGAAGTAATGCCGCAATCGCCCCTATCCCCGGACCGGTTATATAGATACCCATGGCAAGGCCGCGCTGCGAGCCGACGAAGTGCTCACTGACAATCTTTGGTGCCCCGGCGGAAATTAAGGGTCCGCCCAGACCGAACAAACCGACCGCGAGAAGGAGCATGGCGTAACTGTCCGCCCAACCCCTCAGAAGACCTGAAAGCGCTATGAGTACACCCCCGAGGAAAATACCCCACTTTCCGCCTAATCTATCCAACAATAATCCGCATGGAATAGCGGCAAAAATATAAACAAACTGCCAAGCCCCCATGATGCTTCCCATGGCAGCGTGGCTGAACTGCAAGTCCGATTCGATTTCCGCAACCAGTGGCGCCAGGCTTGCCATCGTCAGACCAAAAGCCAGATACAAGAACCAGACGCCAGATAACTTCCACCAGCGTCCGGCGGGAGAGCTAGTCCGTGTCATTAATTCCCGCACCGGCGCCAAACCTTAAGGATTGCTCACTCTCCGGCACAAGCAGACGAGAAGCGAAGCTCCGAAGACCCTCAACGGTCTCGGCGTTGATCGTAAGCCCTTCGGTCCGGGCGTTCTCTAGGGCACGCGCTTCGGTATCCGCATCTAAGAGGATATCAGGTGGAGACTCGAACTCATCCGCGCCCTCTCCGCTCACCAGGAGCAAGCCGGGGTTTTCTGATCGGTGGTGCGTTACCGAGGGCATTTGAATCAAAATGCCTCCGCCCCGTGGCTGGCCAAGAAAATGAGCGGCCTTGACAAGAACCCAAAGCGGTTCGTCTAACTCGAGATCTCGATGCAGAAGCACCAGAGTCGCCGCCACCAACTCAGGGTAATCCACATCGTAAAAACGGCTGCTTTCCGATCCCACCAAACGCCCAATCTGCAGCCGATCACCGAGCTGGGCCAGGAGATAGATACTGGAAAGCTGTGGCTCCTTGCTGGGGTCGATCGGATCCGCATTCGAAAGCGGGTGAAACTCGTGAGGCGCCCGCCCCTCATCAAGAGATTGAATGGCGCCCAGCGCCTGATCAAAGCCGTTGCGGCCGCATGCCTGCAGCCACAACGCGGCAGGTGCAAGGTCTTCAAGCAGGCCGATGGGAACCCCTACCCCGCAGCCGGCTTTAATAAGGAGAGTTTTCGCTTCGCTTACGGACTGCCGCATCAATGGACCGACGGCAAAGTCGAAAGCCACCAATCATCGGCCGAATCCGAAGCAATTTCGTCAGGTAAGGGTGCTCCTTGGAACATGGTGATCCGTGTCCAAAGCGACGACTTAGGATCGAACTTGGCAGCGCCAAAGCAGGCCAGTTTGAATCGTAAAATGTCTAAGGGCGAGGTTCCCTTCGCAATCAGGTTATCCTGAATCTCCGCATATTCCAATGCACCGGCGGATTGCGCCCGTCTCACCAGGTGCCGGTACCGCGGCATATCGAGCAGAAACTGCGCAAGAGTCTCTTCCGGATCGTAATCCTTCAAAGCCTTGCGTAGACTCGCGATGTCCCGGGCGATGGCAACCGGCATCTCCTGCTCCGCACCTGGATCAGTCTGTCGGTTGCCAAACCTCGGCTCCAGTTTGTTCTCGGACACGTACCAGAAATGCTGGTTCTGCTCGTCACTCTTAAAATCAAACCGGTCTGTCCAGCCGTAACGGGCGTCAAGAAAAGCTCTGAATTCGCCGACGCGCTGACTCGCATTGAGAGAACGAGTCTCAGAGGCGTAAAACGCATCATCCAGACCGTCAATAACATCCGGGTAGACTTCAATTAAGAGGGCCACCAGCAACTCTTGCGCGTCAACGCAAAGTTCTTGCTCACTTTTGAATACGAGCTGATCCCAGTACTGCTCCGTCAGTTCGGTTTCGTCACATTCCATAAGCCATTTAAGAATGACCTCCAGATCCTGGCGCAACTGGGCATTCCGTTGTTTGTAGGCCTCGTCATCCAATGGCCACTGCTCAAGATGAAGCAGCGCTCGGCGTGTGAGGTGCACTGCGCGATCGATCGAAGGGGTTTTGATTCCTGAGAGATTTCGAATCCGCGCGAGCGCGGTCTCTCTTGCCGCAAACCATTGATGCATAAGCTCAGGATGGCTGACCACAAACGGCGCCATTCCAAGCCCTGTCGCATTGCCGATGCCGAGCATTCGTTTTAACGCCGGCTCGAGGGGCACACTGCGACCCGGCGCTCGACAGGATGCAATATGTTCCAGTTGATCAAACGTAAACAGACGGATGAGATACACGGTCAGCATCTCGATGTGGAATGAATTTTGCGCCTCTTCGCGACGCACCACTCGCGATCGATCGCTGACGCCAAACTTGCCGTTGCCGTAGACCGCAGTGGTGCGCATCAAATAACCCACATCCAAAATTCTTTGCGGGTCGGGCTGCCGGCCGTTAGCCAGAGAGTCACAGACATATTCAAACAGACGGATGCTGCGATTCGCGCGCGAAATCACGAGATCCGTTGCATGAAAACGCCCGGCCTCCTGATGCGGCGCGTTCGCTTCCAGCCGATCCAGATCCGCCTCCTGTGGATCGCCATCAAACAAGACGAAGGCCGCATCCCAGGCGGAAGCGATTACACGATCCGTGCGTTGATCAGCAGCCAGAGGATTGGCAAACGCCACAAGAGAATAAGTGCGGTCTTTTGTCCGAACCCGATACACCGCACGACCAAATCCCTGATCGTCTAGTGCAAACTTTGGGCGCTCAATTGACCAATGCTCTTTTTGCATTCGGCGCAGCAGAAGACGCATAAAACTAAGTCGCGTCGGGAAAGCCGCCCCCATCCGCTCAAGCCGACACACTTGAGAAGCGGGACGCCGCGCCACATCGAAGCGATGATCACTCGCGGCCTGGTGGTGTTCCGCCCGGCGCGATCTTGTCAAATTCTGGCTCATAACCTGCTCTAATTATGCGAGAACGCGTGCTCAAAAAAACGAAGCCAATTCTCGCCCATTATCGAATTGACCTCTGAGTGCTGAAACCCAACCTGACTCAGACCCTCACGCAGGGTTGGAAAATCGCGATTATCTTTGAACCATGCCGGTTGGTCAGGGAAACCCGGCGCCGCTTTCGAGCCCTCACCGAAATCCCGCTCACGGGTCCAGCGTCCGTTTCGCATCCACTCGACAACGCTATCCGGCTGATCCTGACAGAGGTCTGATCCTATCCCGATGTGGCCGACCCCAAAACGTTCCGCCGTGTGTGCAACCATCTGACAAAAACTCTCAAGGGTGCACTGACTCCCCCCCGCAAGGTGATGGGGATACATCGAAAAACCTAACATACCACCCGTCTCGCTCAGTGCTTGCAGCACATCATCAGATTTATTTCGCAAGGCCGGGTGCCAACGAGCCGGGTTGGCATGGGTGATCGCAATCGGACGTGAAGAGTGCTCGATCGCCTCCAGAGTGGATCGCTCGGAAGAGTGACTCATATCGATCACGAGACCCACCCGATTCATCTCCGCGATAACCTGCCTGCCCATACGGGTAATCCCGGGGTCATCCGTCTCGTAGCATCCAGTGGCTAACAAAGATTGATTGTTGTAAGACAACTGCATGAAGCGGGCGCCCAGCTGATGGCACACCTCCACGAGATTGATATCCGCCTCAATCGGTGAGCAGTTCTGAAAACCAAAAAAGACCGCAGTTCTGTTCTGCTCTTTTGCGTTGATGACATCGACAGCGTGCCGACCCGGAACAATCAGGTCACCATGCTCCTGAAACAGGCGATTCCACTCGCAGACACGTTCAACGGTCTGTCGAAAATCCTCGTGGTAGGCAATGGTTACATGGACCGCATCGAGGCTGCCCTCACGCATTTGCTCGAAAATCTTGCGCGACCAGTTGCAGTACTGGAGACAGTCAATAGTGACACTCATGAAAGGGTTCTGAGGTGGCTAAAGCCAATGCGTTTCAAAGGGTAAGGTCGACATACGATCGACGCCTTTATCACCTATGATAACCTGCTCCTCGAGCTTAACGCCTTCACGACCGCCCTCTTCCCCGATAAAGGACTCGACGCAGATCACCATCCCAGGTTCGACAGTCCCCTCATACCCACGGGTCTTCAGATCGACCTCATGTTTAATACTGGGATATTCGTCGGCGAGTCCCACACCATGCATGAGAGAGGTATAGCGGTTGGATAGATAAGCCTCCGGAATCTTCCAACAGGCTCTGGAGACCTCTTCAAAGGTGCGGCCTGGCTTTAGCGCCGCGATGTTCGTCTCGATCTGTTCGTAGGCGGCAGCATAGAGTTTGCGCTGGGCATCGGTTGGGCGATCACCGCACAACCAGGATCGAGAAATATCTGAGCAATAGCCGTAGGGTCCCACCAGATCTGTGTCGAAGCTGACCAAATCACCCTTCTCGATGGGCCGCATTGAACACTCGCGAAACCAGGGGTTGGTTCGAGGTCCTGATGAGAGCAGCCGGGTCTCTATCCATTCGCCGCCAAGACGGATGTTTGTTTCGTGAAGCTTTGCCCACAGCGCGTTCTCGGTGATGCCTGGCACCAGCGCGTCCCGCATCGCGAGGCAACCGGCCTCACACACCGCCATAGACGCGCGCATCAAATCCAACTCTTCGGCCGATTTGATCGCTCGGGCCCGTTCTGCAATTTCTTCACCCTCAACGAGAAAAAGACCCTCCGCCCTTAGCGCGTCGCAGGCCACAAAAGATAACCGGTCGATGGCCAGACGGAAGTTTCCTGAACCATAGGTTCGCATCAAATCTGCAATCTCAGCTGCAAAGGTTTTTGCCCGGTTTTCAGTTCGGGAGCCTGCAGAGAAAAAATAAAAAGATGGGATAACCCGATAATCATCAACCCCGGGAAGATCTTCAGCGAGATGCGGATGATTCGCATAATCGAAAAGTACGACAGGCCCCTCAAGAGCCACAAAAACACACCGTGTTTCGTAATGCGAGCACCACACCTGCATGTTGGTTGCATCGGTTGCATAACGGGTATTGATCTGATCAAACAGCAGTAGGCCCGATACGTCTCGCTCTCGCATCGATTCGCGTAGGCGATTCAGGCGGTACTCTCGGACGACGTCAAGGTCCACCGGGGGCTCGCTGAATTCCATCGCCCCATGCTGGCGGGATCGAGGCGCGTCAGACCGTAAGGATTGAATGGGCATTTTGTCTCTCGTCAGGTCGCTGCGCCCCCATTCTAGCGCCGCAGGCGAACCCCGGAGGCCAGGCTTGCGCCTGACCTCCGGGATTTACAAAGCTTTAATTAACGAGCTCGATATTGCCCGGTTTCCACTCGCGCTTAAACCAGGGCTCTAGTGGACCGTAAAGGCGGAGAATGGTGAACCAGCTCTTATTCGGGACCGTCTGAATCCAATTCGCCTCCTGCCCCTTCGGCGCCTCGGGGCCAAACCATAACGTAATGGATCCGTCAGCATTAACCACCATGTCACGATCGCGCTGATCATTCTTCGAAGGATAAGGCTGATTGGTCTGCAACATCGAACGGGTCTGGGGGTCATAGACCACGACGGACCAAAAGTTCTTGGCCGGCACGTTGGCAGGGATATTCACCTTATAGGTCTTTGACCCGTCGAGATCTCGACCCTTGGAATCCGATGCGGCAAGCGCGTACTGCGATCCAATGCCCGGCAGTTCCAGGACCATCGCGGGCGTATTCACCGTCGCGATGTAATAGAACATGGTTCGCGCATCTTTATTGCGACCGCCCGCTCCATCGCTCCTTAGCCAGAGATAATTGAAACCGTCAAAGGCACTGTACCAAACGCTGTCGTCACCGAATATCTTGACGCCGTCAGATCGCGAACGAAAAGCGATTGCGCGGGCCGTCGCGTTAGCGATAGCGACCGCGTCTTTTAGGATCGCTCTCATACGGGCATCAGGGTTGAAGGCTTTGCCCTTCTCCATACCTATGCTTCCGAGGGTGCCTCGCAACTCATCATCCAGAAATGAAAGCGGTTCACGCTGAATGACATCATTGACCTCCTCAAAAAACGTCTCGTCGTTGGCGTGAATGGTGTTAACCACCAGACCCGTTCCGCTGATGAACTCCATTTTGGGTGGGTTGTCTTTCTGTGAGAGCGGATAGATTTTCAGTCCTTCTTTCCACATCTTGTTGGGGGCATCGGTCTTACCCCCTTGAAGCAGACCCCGAAGCGGCAGCCAATTTATGTAAGACGTGCTTTCGGCGGTGAAGTAACCCTCGGGTACTGCACCCTCATACCCCGGCGGCAGAATAAGATATTTACCGCCTTTGCCGCGATCCGGCCCGGGTCCACCCATATCGATAACAAACCGGAAGTAGGCGTCATTGACGGTGCCCGGACCCGCACCCGGTGGAATCTCCACAACGGTCGGCCCATCACGCTCAAGATTTAATAGGCCGATGGCGTACACGGTGTCGGTGTTGCCTGTAAGAAAGAGCGAGTTCGAATCCATCAACCCGTCATAAAGCATTACCTTATTCGCCGCATCAATTCCGATGGACTCCATTCCCACACGTAATGCCTCGACGGACGCCATGGGCACCATTTCAAGGAACGCCTCAGTGGCCCGCATTCGGTCCAGGTTGTCATAAACAGCCTCAACTGTTTTCTGATCTGGAATTCCATCGAAAAAATTCAATCTGCCGATGGAGGTCTCTACCGAGTCAGGCGTCATGATCGACGACGGGATCGGGGTATTAAAGCCCGGTGGCGTACTCTCAGCGACGGCTAACCCCGAGGCTAATAGGCCGCCAAAAAACAAGGATAGTTTGCCTCTCAAGATATCTCTCCTTTGTGTTGATAGATTTCTAACAAAGGTCGAGTATTTACCCTATCGCTTTCGTATTCAACCACTGCGTCTTTGTGGGAGTTGACGACACGCGCGCCCAGAGCCTGCGCTGCGGCAGCGCTATTTAGCTCGTGAGGAATTGAGGAACTAAAAGCGCGTCTGAGCGACGGCCATCAATTCGGTGCGGGTCGGACTTTGTCCTATGTGATCGGGGCTGGAGCGAAACGTCAGGAAACCCCCAATTTGCCAGCTCTTACCCCAGGGCGTCCGATAGCCAAGCTCCACCAGCGTTTCGCTACCTGAGGGCTCCAGATTGAGCCTCTGCTGGTTGCGGAGGATCTGTCGTGCACTATCAAACCCGTAGGCAATGTCGAGGTCTGCCTCTCCCGAGCGCACGCGTAGCGGCTGCGCGATCGTAAGGCTGATTGCATCTCGAGCCCTCAATATCGACTTTGAATGAAGCCCAATCAGCCACCCGTCTGAGACAAGGTCTGAGTAATTCGTTAATAGGGTCCCCGGTTGCGACCCCACCTGGGTCAGCGCCCCTGTTAGCGAACCTGCCAAGGCAAAACGCGAGCCCAGCGCACGGTGGGCTGATATACGAACAAATCGAGTCTCTGATCCGTCAACGCTCATGGGGCCGCCCCGCACGCCGCCAAACAAACTCGCCTCTTCCTGAAGCCAACCGCCCTCCAGACTTACCCCTGCGCTGCCAAAGCTGAAGTGGGATGCAACCGCTATCTCATTACTGCCGTAATCGAGACCACTGCTATCGCTAACGTCGGAATACCGCGCCTCCACAATCATGCTCGGCAATACTTCGAAGGCCGCGAGGCTATGCACGCCTTCGCTTTTGTAGTGGCCCAGATTTGTCTGCCGCCAGGCAACTCCTGGACCCGCGTCGTATTGATTGCTTGCTAAAAATGCTTGCGCACCCTGACGAGACGACGGGTAAATGCCGAAACCCAGCTGGGTTCGAATAGGCGCCCCCTCAGGCGACCGCATCAGCAACACCGGTGAGGCTTCCGTTTCCAGTGTATCTGTCTTCGCCTCAGTCTGAGCAATGCTCAGTATGTCGTATCCCAAATAATCGCCGATGCGGGTCTGGGTGCGAGTCTGGCTCCACTTCACCAAGATATCTTTCAATGCAGGAGCCGCACCCACCCGAGTTATTGTCTTTGAGAGATCAAAATAAAAGTCCCGTCCCAGTCGGTCAAATACCATCGCGTTAAAGAGCGACGGATTGCTCAGCACGGCAGAATAAATCGGCGCGCCTACCTGCATGCGGCGGGTCTCCCATGACGGCTGATCCGTTGATTTTTTCTCTTCTTTTTTATCGTCTGGGACCGCGGTCACGGGATACCCTGGCCCAATCGGCGCGGTTACGGATCCCAACGGCAGAAGAGCTCGACCGGGATTGATCTGGCCCCAACCGAAGACACCATCCACACCTGGAGCCCCTCTATCGGTTGCGGACCATTTGATGATTGAAACGACGTCCTCTGCCTTAAGGTCGGGCCATCTTCGTCTTAATTCGGCAGCGAGAGCGCTGACATGAGGCGTTGCAAAGGAGGTGCCCCAGTAGTCGGCATACTCGGAAAATCCCAACGCCACGACATAGTGGTCCGCTAAATCACCGGCACGATTTGCAAAATCCAGCATTTCAAGATCGGGGCCTAACCCCCCAACAACAAGCGCTTTACCGCCGAGACCAGGGGCATGCCGCGCATCGCCCAACGGGTACGGCGCCCAGTCGTTCCCCGAGCCCATGACGACGACCTGATCGGCACGCGCGGTAGCGAGCATTGCCTCTCCCGCAGACCCTGCTAGAGCCGCATTTGAGTGATTAATAACCTTAATGTTCGGGTTGCTGGCCGCAGCTATGAGAGCCTGTGTCACCGCTGCTCCCGATATAGAACGTCCTCCAGTCGACGTCTGCAGAGAGAGTATCTTGCTGGCGGGGGTAAGGTGACGAATGATCTGCGAAACCGCCGTGCCGTGCGTGCCTTGCTCTGCAAGATCGGCAAAGGGAGTATTCCCGACAAAGCTCGCACTGCCCGGCACAAAATATTCGGGATGCAAAACCGGATCGACCGCCACACCCGTGTCAAGAACCGCAACTCCAATCCCCGTGATCATCGCCGGCGGTGGCGGTTTCGGCGCGGCTTTCTCTTCCTCTGCTTCCGCAGCAGCCTCCGCTGCCGCCAGATCCGCGAGCAAATCGCCGCCTGCCGAGGGGCGCGATGCCAAAATACTGCCGAGGAAAACGGCAATCCATAAAATCTTCGATGAAAACGGTGGCTTCACAGCGCAAATCTGTATCTGTTACATCGCCAAATCTTTGAGAACGGTTTGTGGAGACACACTTTGGGCCTTACGAACACCTAAGACACTGACCAGCCATACAATGATAACACTTGTTGGCAACGCAAAGAACAACTCGTTAAAGCGCGTCACGTAAGGAATCTCGAACACCCATTCGGCGAGCCACTCGCCGGTGAGCAATGCGGCGCCACCGCCCAACAAACCGGCGATTAGGGCGATGACCAGAAACTCAAAGTTCAAAGCGGCTCGGATGCGTCTTTGATCACAACCGAGCACCTTGAGCATGGCAACATCGCGCATACGGGATTCCTGATTCGCCTGCGTGACCGAAAACAAAACGGCGGCGCCGGCGGCCAAAGTAAACCCGAACACCAGATTTAACGCCATACCTACAAGATCGAGAACACGGCGCACCTGGGTAAGGATTGCACCAATGTCAACAATATTAACCGTAGGAAATTGCCGATTTAGGTCAACAAGCTGTTTCTCTTCCCGCTCCTGAAGCTGCAATGCACTTAAATACGTGTGAGGCGCTTCTGCGAGAATATTCGGCGGGAAGAGCACGAAAAAATTAGGTGTAAAGCTTTCCCACTGCACTTCACGGATATTGATAATCCTCGCTTCTACTACCTCGGCGCCGACTCGAACTGAGATGCGATCTCCCACTCCCACACGAAGCGGTTCAGCCCAGCGAGCGGCAAGCGATACCACAGGCTCGGAGGAGTCAGTATCCCACCATCTCCCCTCCAGCAAGGTATTTCCGGGAGGGAGTGAAGCGGCCCACGAGAAATTAAGGTTGCCGTCGATGCGCGAAGCCGTTCGAGGATCCGGATAGTCCTCTGCCCGCGGCGCCGTACCGTTGATTGCCACGAGCCGGCCCGTCGCCATGGGCGTGAACGCTGTGGATTCGCTGAATCGATCCTCAAAGAAGGACTGAACACTCTGACGCTCGTGCGACTGAATATTGGCGAAGAAAAAATTAGGCGCATCCTCGGGCGTCCTTGCCTCCCAAGCCTCAAAGAGTTGACCCCTCACCACAGACAGCAGTATCAGAATAGTTAACCCCAGACCGATCGTGCCGATCTGAAAGGTACTCGCCACCTTATTGCGAATCAATCGGCCCAAACCAAAGCGCCAGGACACGCCAGCGCCACGGAACCCAATTCTGAGGATAGCAAGCACTAAGGCGCTTACCGCCATCATGACCGCCAAAGCCGCAAAAATAGCGCCGACCAGAACGACAACCAATATGGGAGAGGTCACCTGATAGAACGCCAGTCCAACCAAGGCCGCCACCGGCAAGAGGTAGGCAAGCCAGAGGGGTCTGCGCATCCGAACCACCTCAACACGCCGCAATACTTCGATCGGCGCTATCTTAGACAGGCTCATCAGCGCAGGCGTTGAGAACGTAACCAGCAAAAATGTCCCCAAGCCTATTGCGAGCACGGCCGGCGCAAAGCTCATCGACGGCAACGCCGACGGGAGTAATCCGGATAGCAGCATCGCCATGATCTGCTGAACACCAAAACCCACCAGAGCTCCGACGCAGCCCGACACCAGCCCAAGCCCAATGAGCATTGCGATGTGTGTCGCGATCACATCCACTCCCGATTCTCCAAACGTTCGCAGCAACGCCGTCTGACGACGTCGCCGATCCACATACCGTCGGGAAGCCACTGCAATCGCAAGACCCGCAATCAATAACGTACCTAAAGAGGCAAGCCCTATAAAGTCTCGGGCGGTAGAGACCGTTGCCCCAACCTGCTCCTGAGCCGACTCAAGATCGACCAAAGCGATGCGCGGATCAAGCTCGGCTTCAATCTCGTCGCGCATGCGTTCGACTGCGTCCGCGTCCCCCGCCGCCAGTAGCGCATAGCGCGCCCGACTGGAGGGCCCCAAGAGATCGGTCCGTTCAAGATCTGTGGCATTGATCATTAGCCGCGGAGAGAAACTGAAAAACTGCCCACCGCGATCCGGTTCATACACTAAAACAGCAGTTAATAAAAACTCTTGCTTACCGAGTCGAAGTGAATCTCCAATCTTTAGATCAAGAGCATAGTAGACCCTCGCGTCTGCCCAAAGCTCGCCGGGTGCCGGCACGCCGACCATTACCTCGTCGGATCCCTCTTCACCCAAGGAACGTCTCAATCGGAGCGCACCGCGCAACGGATATCCTTCGCTGACGGCCTTGACTGAGGTCAGAAGAGTTTGGCCCTCATCAAAAATAACGGTCGGAAAGACCGTAGTCCTTGCAACAGAGAGACCATTTTGAAGCGCCTTCTTTTCGAGTGCCTCGGACAGGGTCTGACGCGATGTAAGTTTGAGATCCGCCGCGATCACCTCGCCTGCGCTTCGCTCGAGTCCTTTGACCATCCGACCGGAAAAACCAAGAACCGCTGTAACCGCGCCAACCGCGATCGCTACCGCCAACCCCAGCGCGAGAATCTCCCCTGCCTTCCACTCGCGGCGAAGCTGACGCAGCGCGTGCTTTAAAACGCGCCTCATCAATCGACCCGGACCAGTCGACCATTTGCCAGAGCAATACGTCGCTGGCATCTCCCGGCGAGAACCGAATCATGGGTTACCAGGATAAGGGCGGACTGTCCGGCGTCGCACAATGAGAAAAGTAACTCTGAGATTTGGTCGGACGCTCGATCATCCAGATTCCCGGTCGGCTCATCCGCGAATAGCATCTGTGGCTCGATTGCGAACGCTCTACAGATGGCTACACGCTGCTGCTCGCCGCCCGATAACTGTCGCGGATAATGATCCTGTCGATCACCAAGCCCCACGCGGCTAAGCCAATCCGCCGCCTGATCCGCAGCGTCTGGGCGCCCAGCGATCTCCAATGGAAGCATGACGTTCTCGCGAGCCGTTAGCGTCTCGATGAGGTAGAAGGCCTGGAACACAAAGCCAACGCGGCCAGCCCTTAGCTTTGCTCTGCCATCTTCATCAAGAGCATTCAAATCTTGTCCCGCCAGCCTGACGCCGCCAGAGGTCGGCAGGTCTAAACCGGCAAGCAATGCCACTAGGGTAGACTTGCCGGACCCCGAGGGACCGGTAATAGCGACTGATTCACCGCGCGCTACCCGAATGGATACATCATCAAGAATTCGTAGCGTTCCCGCAGGGCCTTCTACATCCCGAACGAGGTTTGCCGCTTCAACAATGAAATTTTTTGTATCGCTTGCGCTCATATTATCTACTTGTCTAGGCGGTTCATCGGTCTTCGCTCAGGTGCGGACCATCCTGGTGTTGGGCGACAGTCTTAGCGCGGCCTATCAGATGGCGGAAGAAGATGGCTGGGTCTACCTTGCGCAAGAAGAGCTCGCCGGGCGCGCAAAGTTTATCAACGCATCCGTGAGCGGAGAAACAACAGCAGGAGCTCGTGCCAGCCTGCCCGCGCTCCTCGCGCGATATGACCCTGACGTCGTCATTCTGGAGATCGGCGCGAACGATGGCTTTCGGGGGCACCCGCCGCTCGCGATTCAACAGAATCTGGTCGCAATGATTGAGATGTCGACCCAGTCTGGAGCACAGGTCGTGCTCATCGAAATGGATATTCCGGCGAACTACGGAGCCTACAGAACCGCTTTTCGAGAAACCTATTCAACCGTAGCCGAGACTCACTCGGTCAGTCTGGTGCCCTCCATGTTTCAGGACATTTTTGAGAAACCGTCTCTGCTGCAGTCGGACGGTATCCATCCCAACGAGAACGCACAGCCCATTATCCGTGACCGAATCCTCGCCGTATTGCAGGAGCTCCTTGCTCTCAACTAGCGGTCGCGCTGAGCGTGCCTAAGTCGACACAAGTCTGCTGCCGGGTTAGGGCTCGCCCGATCCAATCTCTCTTTTTCGTCGGGCGACGTAATCGGTCAACGCGTCTTGGCGGGCGACATCCAAAGGAGGGGCCTCCGCCTCCGCAAGCACCGACTGCCACACATCGGTGGCCCGCATGGTTGCATCTTTTGCTCCGCTTGCGACCCAGTTTTCGTTATTCTGCCAATCGCTAAGGATGGGTGAATAAAAGGCGCTCTCATAGCGACTCATGGTGTGCTCCGCTCCGAAGAAGTGCCCTCCTGGATCAACGGCTCGAATCGCCTCGACACCGAGCTCCTCAGACTGCGTGTCAATCGGCTGAAGCATTTGCACAATATGTTGAATAAGCTCAACGTCGATGATTACCTTCTCAAAGGACGCCACTAAACCCCCTTCCAACCAACCTGCCGCATGGTAGATCAGGTTGCCATTCCCCATCACACCGCCCCACATTGCCATAAGCGTTTCGTAGACGCTTTGCGCATCGGCAGCGTTGGATGCATTGCATGCGCTGGTACGGTAAGGCAACCCGTACCGTCTGGCCATCTGTCCACCGGCGAGATTCGCTTTCGCGTTTTCCGGTGTCCCAAACGCCGGCGCCCCCGATCGCATATCGACATTAGAGGTGAATCCCCCGTAGACCACAGGACTGCCGGGAAAAAACAGCTGCACCATCGAGATGCCGAGTAACGCTTCTGCATTCTGCTGCACGAGCGCCGCCGCCATGGTGACCGGGGTCATCGCGCCGAGCAGCGTAAACGGCGTGACGATAACCGGCTGACCGAACTCAGCCAGGGCCAACGCGCCGTCTGACATGGCCTCGTCGAGTTTCCTCGGTGAATTTACATTGATATTTGCTATGAGCCCAGGACTTGATCGCAACTCCTCAACGCTAAGGCCTCGGGCAATCGCCACCATCTCTACGGCATCTTTTACCCGGCCGCGCCCGATCGGAATAGCGGAGAAGATCTTATCGCTCAATCTAAGATTTGCTTCATAACAGTCCAGATGGCGCGTTGACACTGCCAGGTCCGTCGTGGCAACTGCCTGGTTGCCAAACATACTGATGACATTAAAGGCCTGGCCAAGTTGAATCAGCTTTTGATAATCAGCGAAGTTCCCCGCCCGACGACCTTGAATACGGTCATGCACATTTGGCGGTCCAGACACCATCCCAAAATACATCCGATCTCCGCCAAGGTGGAGCGCATGATCAGGGTTTCTCGGGGTCAGCGTTATCTCGGACGGCGCCTGACTCACCAGAGCCATTACCAGATCGGGATCGACATAGACCAACCCTGACTCGTGATCGACTCGTGCGCCCTCTTTCGCAAACCGATCACGCACCACCCGACTCATCACCTCAATTCCCGCATCCCTCAGTATCTCAAGCGACGCGCTATGTACCTCTTCAATCTGCTCGTCGGTTAAGGGGCCTATCGGCGGGTAGCGGTGACAAAGCGCGCCAAACGGGATTTGCGGGAGGCGCCCGCCTGCGGCACGCTCCGCCCGGCGCTGACTCCTAATCTGATTTCGTGTCTGACGATTCATCGTGTAGTTGATACGGGAACTATCCTATTTATCCTAGCGGCTGATCGAGACAATACAAGGTATTGGAACATCCAACCTGCTAGTGGGCTGGCTCGGTGTCCGATTCGCGAAATCGTATAAGCGCATGCCCAAACAGCACGCTGATCACTATCACGCCGCCCACAATTGATCGGGTACCCGGGTTCTCCCCGATCACCAACCACACCCAAAAAGGTCCGAGAACAGACTCGAGTAGCGTCAGCATAGCCGCCTCAGCCGCCGGCAGAAATCGCGGACCAATCGTCAGCAGTACGCCCGCGACCGGGATAATGACTACGCCACCGATGAGCAGCCAGGTCCATTGCATGGTGTTCATCGTCGGAAACTCAGCAAAAAAGAACGAAAAGCCGGCCGCAATTAATAAGCCGAGGGTCGTCGCGGGCATCATGTTGCTTTCCTTTCTCCCACGGATTATCGCGAAAAGCAATCCAAGGATAATCGTATCGAGGAAAGCTAATGCGTCGCCAATCCACCGCCCACTTTCAAGACTACCGCTTGCCACTACGAGTAAACCTAACGCAACACCCACGATGGCAAGCAGTGTCACCCTGCCTATTTTTTCTCCAAAGAGGACGCGGGAAAAGATCGCGGAGGCCAGAGGAGTACATGCAAAGATAATCAGAACATTCGCCGCGGAGGTAAAAGCAAATGCCGCATAAAAAATGATCGACGAGGCCGCCTGAACAAACATAAAGAGCACGCCCCATCGACCCAACGGACGAAGCGCTCCCCAAAACCCTGTTTTTGAGAAGAAAAGATAAAACGCCAGCAGGACAACACCCGCGATAAGTCCTCGACCAAACGCTAAAGTGAACGTATCGACGGCAGTCAAACGTATCAGGAGCGCATCGGGCGTGAATGCGAGGACACCGCCCAGCGTCAGCCAAAAGCCCTTTCGATACTCAGAGGTCATAACGACCCTATGCCTTGTCGTCTTGCTGCCTGATAAATTTTTCAATCGCCTCGGGCGGTACAGGCCCCACTTGTAACGCCGTTAACGTACCCCCCGGCGCGAACACCATGAACGTGGGTGTTCCTTGAAGCCGCCTGCCCGTTCGGTCTTTAAAAAACTCCGCCACAACGTGGGGCTCCCCAACGAGATTTGGGAATGCGACACCACGTTCCTCCAAAAACCCCCAGGCCTCGGAAAGACCCGCTTCTCCATCTAAAGAAATACCGAGAACAGCAATGCGACCATCCTTGTGCCGTTCGTGCATCTCGGAATGACCTTTTATCTCTCGAGCACAAATCACGCACGTGTGAGACCAGATCATGACCACCACCCACTGATTCTCGAGGAAAAAGTCCGCCATCGCGACCGGTTCCCCATCGAGATTAAGAAACGGCTGATCCGACGCGACCGCAGCGCGCGCCGAAACCGTCAGCATGACTGCCACCGTTATAGCGCGCAGCCAATGGAGTATGGGTAGGTTTTTATTTTGGATCACTTTTTTTCTCCGGTCTTTTCACCAACAGGACACCGCCAACGACGAGCAGCATGCCCACAACGGACTTTAAATTTAAGGTTTCACCAAAGAGCGGCCATGCAACTAGGGCAGTCACCGGGGGCACGAGAAAAAAAAGACTCGCGACTTGAGTCGCGGCTTGGGCACGAATTAAGAGCCAGAGCACGGTCATAGCGCCCAGCGACAGAACCACCACCAGCCAGACCAGCGCGAAAATGAATTCGCCCGACCACACGACAATCCGAGTCTCGACGGCAAAAGCCAACGCGCCCATCATTACCGCGGCCGCCAAAAATTGCAGAAACGACCCGGTCAAAAGGTTCATATCGCTACAAAAGCGCTTCTGATAAAGCGTACCCAGACTCATTCCGATAACCGCTACCACACAAAGAAGAACCCCTTCAAAAGAACTGTCAAAGGCGCCGACATAGCGAAGGGAAACGAGTGCGACACCGAGAGTTCCCAGCACAAACCCTACCCACTGGCGGGCCTCAACCCGTTCCGCAAGGATCGGCCCGATAAAGACCGCAGTCAGGATCGGTTGCATGCCCACAATAAGGGCGCTATCCCCCGCCGTGACCCCTAACGCAATTCCGGCAAACACGCCCCCGAGATACACGCCATGAACCAGCAATCCGACCACCATGATGTGAACGACTTGAGTCCATTCACCGGGCCAAGGGGCTTTCCAGATAAGCGCGACCACGCCCAGGATAAAACTGACCAAAGCAAATCGCATCCCAAGAAAAGTCGCGGGCTCTGCGTACGGCAGTCCGAGTTTTGCACCAATGAATCCAGTACTCCACAAAACGACAAATAGCGCGGGCGCCAGCGAGAGCAACACGATCCCGGAGCGAGAGCGTTCCGCGGGCGAGATTTTTGACACAAGAGAGTCCTGAAACGCAGTTCGCAAACCGGTAGTCTATTGCAATCGAACTGTAATCTGTTGATCATCGGCGTCTTGTCTTTTGAATAGACCGCCCCCAGTTGATCTACCAGGGGGCAAGAGAAACGAATGAGCGAGAATCCTTTTGTTCAGGTCGTCAGCGACCAGACGTTTGAAGAGAACGTGCTTCGTCGATCGGACGACGTACCCGTCTTGGTTGATTTTTGGGCGGACTGGTGCAATCCCTGCAAAATGTTGATGCCGATTCTTGATCGACTGGCATCGGAGTACGCGGGAAAGTTCGTGCTGGCAAAAGTCGATACAGATCAAGAGCGGGAACTTGCCTCCGCCTACGGAATTCGCAGTCTTCCTACCGTCAAGGTGTTTCGGCACGGCAAGCCTGTTGACGAATTCATGGGCGCTCTCCCCGAAGCGTCTATTCGAGAAATCATTGAACGCCATGTCGATCGGCCTGCCGATCAGGTGATTGCAACGGCAAAAACACATCTTGCGGACGGAAATCCTGAAGCGGCCGTCAAGCTTCTGACTGAAGCGTTGGTCACCGATCCCACTTACCTTCAGCTGCGTCTGTGTCTTGCTCAGGCTCAGATAGCCGCAGGGGATGCAGCGGGTGCAGCCGATACGTTAGCGACACTTCCGGCCAATGAAGCTGTACTCGCTGAGGTTAAACAGATTCGGGCGCAAGCCGAAATCGCAGCCAGCAATCAGGGCGGCTTAAGTGTCGATGCGCTGCGCGCTGAGGTTGAGGAGAACCCAGAGGATTGGGAAGCCCGACTTCAGCTTGGGCAAGCCCTGCTTACAAGAGACGAACAGATCGATGAGGGTCTTTCCCTGTTGGTTGATACCGTTGGGCGGGCCCGCGGCCAAAGCGCCGGAGAGCAAGCTCGCCAAATCGCCATTCAGGCGTTTGACAGTCTGGGTCAGAGCGATCCCCGTGTCAGCAAGTATCGTCGCGAGTTAGCGAAGGCCCTCAACTGAGCGTAGGCTTCAATCCTCTTAAACCCCTAACCTCGGGGATGGTGCTCTCCATGTAGGGACTGAAGCCGTGCTCTCGCAACGTGCGTGTAGATCTGGGTGGTCGAGAGGTCCGCATGGCCGAGGAGCATTTGCACGCTTCTCAAATCTGCCCCATGATTCAGTAGGTGCGTTGCAAAAGCATGT
>Ga0181594_10000769_pt1 | contig 29989 bp, 24 predicted proteins | sample 071ome_18_FD_145603 | JGI IMG/M metagenome (GOLD analysis project Ga0181594, IMG submission 145603) | Coastal salt marsh microbial communities from the Groves Creek Marsh, Skidaway Island, Georgia - 071413BT metaG (spades assembly) | ecosystem: Environmental > Aquatic > Marine > Intertidal zone... | reverse complement strand
GCCATCTGCACAATTTGCTCCCCCTCGCGCATCTTCTTTCGGAGCTGATTAATGGTGACTTTTCTGCGTGGTTTTTCCTCAGACATTGACTATCTCCTTGATAGTGGATTCCTCGTTTCGCGCGCACTATCCACGACGAGCAGGCCGTGAACTGCACCCGCTATTATGATCGGGGTTCAGATGAGCAGGCCATAGTAGACAGCGGCTTATTGTCCGTCAAAAGCAATGTCTTATGATCTGATAGAGGTCGGCTTCAGACGTGCGACGGAGCCCCTGAGACACCCGCGCCACGCTCTCGGCGTCCTTCATGAATCGGGCAGCAATAGGCTATCCCAGCCGCCGCGCACCTTGAGCTTCAGCGGATCATAGTAAGGCCTGGACGTAATGCGAATGCTCTGAAAATCGCCTAATGGATCCGCGAGTTCGACGCCCTCAGATAGGTCTGTCGTCAATGCAAATCCCAAGCCGAGCGTCGCATTTGCCAATGGACTGAAGCAGGCAGATGTCACCGCTAATTCTCCTCTGCTGGGCCACGGCGGTTTCCCCTTGGGATGCTGCCACAGAACAGGGGGCTGATTGGATTGAGCGATGAAGGAAACCAACACAACAGAGGGCTCTTCCCCAGCCGCGTTGCCCGACGGATAACACCGCTGAAGTTCAAAAGCCGGCAAGTCCGCTCCGAAGGCAAGGTCATTACAGAAAAGGATAAATCCTGCTTCTATGCGTAATACATCCGCTGTTGCAAAAGTTGCAGACGGCATCCGCTCGCGAAGTGACCTCCATAATGCTTCGGCAAACCGCTCTGCCACGATCAACTCAAAGCCCCGCTCGCCGGTGTAGCCAAGCCTCCCACAGCGCACAGGCACCCCGAACATTATGGTGTCGGTAAACTGGAAATAATTCAGCGCCTCAACATCCGCGGGAACGTGAGAGCGACCTAAAAGAGACAGGCATTGAGGCCCCTGAATAGCGTAAACCCTCGATTGATCGCTTGTCTCCTCTACGCTGAGTCGATTACTCCTTAGACCCTCCAAAAAAGAAATGTCCGAGCGATCTCCACTCATCAGATCAAAGGTATCTGCGCTCACCCGCCATACGGTCAGATCTGAGATGACGACACCTCGCGCATCTGAGTGTACGCCGTAACGGATGGCGTTAAGAGCCATATCGGAAACACGCCGACCCAGATAGCACTCAATGGTGAAGACCGCATCAGGGCCTGAGATTCGTGCAGAAAACATGAATGAGAAATCAAAGAGCGCGGCCGACCGACGGCATGCCAATGCCTCCTGCCACGGCTGCGAAGATAGACCCCGCTCTCGCTCAAAAGACAAGGTCATTCCTAACTAACCGATAAAGCCGAATACCTTGGCGAGCATCGCTGCTCCAGCGCCCAGCAGTGCGACTGCGATCACTTTTGTTAACGCCCGCTTGGACACCTGATGGGCAATTTTTGCCCCGATGATCACGCCCAGAACAAGCAGTACGGAAAGCATTAGACCCACTTTGAAATCCACGTGCCCGAAACTTACGTTCCCCCACGTGGCGAGGATCGCGATAGGTATTTGGATAATCTGGCTCAGACCCACTGCGGCTAGTGGTGCTACCTTCAACGCAAGAAGAATCGGGACGAGAACAAGCGGTCCACCTGTGCCCGTAATGGCCGAGCCAAAGCCTGTCACTACGCCAATCACGAGAAGTAGTCCCGGATGGACCTCCCGAGGCGTTAGGTCCTCTGTACTCACGGGCCGCATCGCCTTGATGCCGGACGCAAACACTAACGAACCGATTACTGCCTCCAAAACGGAAGAAGGCAGCATCCAGGTTGTTAGCGCACCCACATAAGCGCCGGGCATTCCACCCAGGCAAAGCCAAAGACCGGTGCGCCACTGGATAGTACCTCTTCGTGCGTACTCAGCTGCCCCGACGATTCCGGTAAATAGATACGAAAACATCGCGCTGGCAATAGCGACATGAACGCCCATCCCGGTGACGAGTGTGAGCAACGGGACGAGAAGAACGCCTCCAATACCGATGGCGCCAATGAGCGTACCCACCAGAATCACCGCAGCAGCGGTGACGGTTAGAGCAATGATTCCCAGGACTTACCCCCACTCCTTAATAAAAAAGACCGTCCGGTAGTGTATGCGGACCGGCAGTCGCGAGTGGTTGCTGATTGCTTTGCCCGCCGTTGGGGAAACCGGCGCTCACCCGCATTCTCCAGATCAGAAATACCGCAGCACTTGTGATTTTGATAGGAGACAGTTATAAAACTATCGAAAAGTAAAAATCATCGGCTTCGTCTATTAAAGAAATAGCAAATGCTAATGGATGAGATCGGCCCAAACTGGGGACAGTCGTCATGTTTTTGAGGCAATTTGAATATCTAATCGCGTTGGAGCAAGAAGGTCACTTCGGTCGGGCGGCCGAACGCTGTCACGTTTCCCAGCCCAGCCTTTCGAGCGCTCTTCAGCAACTTGAAGCTGAGCTGGATGTACCGATCATCCTTCGTCACCAGCGCTACCAAGGCTTTACGCCAGAGGGTGAGCGTGTCGTGAGTTGGGCAAAACGCTTACTCGCGGACAAGAAAAGTATGATCGAAGAACTTGCGATTATGCGCCGCAACCTGAACGGACGAATTCGCATAGGCGCCATGCCGACCAGCTCTCCCGTCCTGCCGCGCATTAATCGTCTGTTTTCGTCACTATACCCCCTCGTCGAAGTCGATATTCAATTTCTTGGCTCCGACAAGCTTATCAACGAGTTGCGCAACTTCGAGCTCGACGTTGGTATTACCTACCTTGAGGGGTTTTCCCTGAAAAAGCTCAACACCATGAGCCTGTATGAAGAGCAGTTAAGCCTCATGGTGCCCACCAACATGCTGCCGAAAGATCGCTCCAGCTTGTCCTGGGCCGAGGCGGCAGAGCTGCGACTGGGTCTACTCACTCCAAACATGCGCGAGCGAGAGGTTATGGATGAAGCGTTTGACAGCGTTGGCTGTAAACCAAGCCCACAGTTGGAATGCAACTCTATTTTTCAACTGGCCTTCCATGTCATGCAGGGGGATATCGCCACAATCGTCCCCAAAGGATTCAGTGAGACCAATAACGCGTTCCCTGGTACCCGAGAAGTCTTACTCACAGATCCGATTGTCAGTAAACCTGTCGGCCTGATATGGGAAAAAGTATCACCCCCGCTACCCATGGCCCAGGCTATGGCGGATCTCCTGGGTGAATCAATGGATGAGCTTTTTGCTACCGCAGGCGCTTCTACCAAAACGGCTCGAGGGAAATCGAAACAGGTTGCCTAAAAGCATCTGATCGCACCCGCTTTCGTCGGGTCAGTGGGCGCGCTTGAATCCTGAGGACCTTGCGCGACCTGCAAACACCACTGCCGCAAGGATCAAAATCTGAAAGGGTCCGGCAAGGAGATTGATCAGTGTCAGGCGGCGGCCCAGGCTTTCCACGTCGGAGCGGATTTCGCGACGGGTCTCTCGCAAGGCTCGGCGGGCCGAGAGCAAGTCAGTTTGGAACTCGCCAAATTTCTGCTTAATGGTCTCAGGCAAGTCTTCAAACGCGACATTTTGGGTTTGGCCAGACAACGCTCCCATCTGCTGCTCGAGCTGGGTTACCTTAGCAAGCATCGCGGATTCCTGATCCTGAAGTCGCAGCTGGGCCTGGCGAAACAACTCACTGACGCGCGTGAAGGGTCTCTGTAACTGACCTCTTGAGCGAATCTGCACAAGCGCTTCGCTTCCCGTAGCGAACTCAACCATATTCAGCAACCAGGTCAGATTGTCATTAAGGGGTCGAACCACCACCTCATTCCCGACAACCGTGCGCTGCACGGAAAACGGATCAAAAATCCAATCCACATCTGCGACCGCGAATATCATTGAAGATCCTGCAGACTCGCTTCGATGATCCGCTTCCGCGTTTGTCTTTTCTTTTGGGTAGGGGCTCCGAAACGGTCCAGACAAACTCAACGCAAGGATGCGCTTTTCACCGTCGGGCACAAACGCCGATGCCAAGTCACCGGGAGACTGCAGCGAAAACTCCTCGCGAGGATAGATATTTGATTGCGTTGTGGTGCTGACCAGTAAGTCCGCGCCTGCCGTCGGCGAGACAGCAAACGCACCTGGCTCAACCATGAGGAGCTCATTGAGATTTGCTGTGGTGGGATGTGACTCAGACAACCCTTGGCGATTTACTCTTAACCAGTAGGGATAGTTCATCCGACCGTCCCCGCCGTCGCCCACGGGCGACGCGAACTCTACATCGCCCACGACCGCCTCGCCTTCATAGGTTGCTCCGTAAGCGCTAAGCAGATCGGAAATATCGTTAATATCTTCAGATGGTGCGGGATTTGTCACGTTATTTGCACGCTTTATCCGAGAGTACGGATCCATCATCACGATAAGACTGCCCCCGGACATGAGGAATTGATCAATCGAATAAAGCATATCCTCATGCAGAATATCCGCACCAATCAGTACGAGCGCGTCTAAATCACCAGGCAGACTCGTCTTAAAGAATGGAATAACAGCAACGTCATAAGCCCTCTTCAGTTCGGCCATGAAAGAAAGGCCATCCTGCTCTGCGAGTGCAGCGCTTGATGGGAGTAAGGGACTTAAGATGCCGACCTTAGGTGTTTTGAACGCGGTTAAGCCATTAAGTGCCTGTACGATGTCATACTCGAGAAATCCCTCCCGTTGTATGTCGAGATAAGGAATGTGCCCTCGTCGACCCTGTGATTCAACCGTGAGTCCGAGAAAAAAGTGATCGCCCGAAGACATCGGAACTCGATGTATCCGCCGGGCGAGGGCCTCGAGCTCTGCATCGGTATCCGGCTGTGGATCGACTTCAACCCAATTGAGCCCAGATACCTTTCGCATTTGATTAAGTAAACGCTTCACCCGATCGGCATGAGACTTAATAGCGGCTGGCACAGACGCTTCATTGGAGCTCCAATAAAACCGCAGCTCGGTATCCGCAGGCAGCCTGGACAACACTTCCTTGCTGCCTGCATGCAGGGTGAATTCTTTCTCAGCCGTAAGGTCGACTTGACCTGTGAGATTCCCGGCGAAAAAGGTGCCTAACGCCCAGATGATGAGAGCGCCCGCCGCAGCGAAACTCAGAGGGTATCCACCGCTTGTGCGACCGCTGCGACGCCGCGAAATGATCAAGTGCGTAAGTGAGAGCGAAACCGCTATCGTTAAAACGAAGTACAACAGACCCTGCATCGGTATCAGCCCTTCGCCCATCACGCTCAACCAGGTCACCGGGCTGTAAACAGAGAGCGCCTCCCAGATCGCTTGAGGAACGAACGCGCCGAGAAAACGCCCAAAGACGTCCCATCCAAAAAGCGTGACCAGAAAAAGCACCGCCAATCCTGCAACGAACCCCCCTACCGGCTCTTTGGTCAACGACGCGGCGAGGAGACTAAGCGAAAAGCAACTCATCAAGAACAAGGCGCACGCCAGATAGCTCGAGAACACCGTCCCAAGATCCGGCTCGCCGAGATAAAAAAGAGTGAGACAAAAAGGAAGTGTCATCACCAAGGTCAGCAGCAGTACTGAGCAACCCGCAACATATTTTCCCAACACCACATGGATCGGCTTGATCGGCAGCGCGTACATTAATTCAAGCTCGCGATTCGAGTGTCCATCGGCCCAGGCCGACATAGAAAGCGCAGGGATCAGAACCAGGGACACCCACGGGATGAAAAGCCGCAGAAGGCGCAGCGTTGCCTCGTCAGTCGTATAGAAGTTAGCGACCAAGAAGATGCAGGCGGCGAGTGCAAGCAAAAACGCGCCTTGAAACAAGTAGGTCAGAGGTGAAAAAAACAGCATCCGCCACTCATGCAGGACGATGGCGCCGAGTCCGGAATGTCGTAACCGCATTCGCTTCACCTTAACGCACGGATGAAGCCGACGGCTTCATTGCGCTGTCGCCGTTCGCCTGGGTCAGCATACGAAAACGCGTGGCGAGGCGCCCTCTTTGATCCGCCAACTCATCCAACGGCGAATCCGCTACGCATCGACCCTGGTCGAGAACAACGACACGGTCGCATAACTCTTCTACTTCCTCCAAAATGTGCGTCGACAGAATAACGGTTCTATCCTGCCTCAGCTCCCGGACCAGTCCACGAACTAAATCCTTTTGATTGGGATCGAGACCATCCGTGGGCTCGTCCAACACGAGCACTCGAGGCTTGTGCATCACGGCTTGCGCAAGCCAGGTTCTCTGGCGCCATCCCTTCGATAGTTGACTCAGGGGTCTATCTAACGCACCAAAAAGATCGAGTCGATCCGATATCTCAGTGATCGACTTCTTCAGGGTCGATCCATATAAACCACGTGCCTGACCACAGAAGCGAAGGAATTCCACGGCACGAAGGTGTCCAAACCCATTGGGCGCTTCTGGCAGGTAGCCCAGTTCAGCCTGTGCGAGCGCGCTTTGGCGGCGGATGTCGTAGCCGCAGATGCGCACGGTGCCCGCGTCCGGAATGAGGAAGCCTGCCGCCATACGCATGGTGGTGCTTTTACCTGCCCCATTCGGACCCAGTAAACCCACTACCTGGTTCGGCAAAAATGCCAGCGAAATTTCATTAACGGCCTTCAGAGAGCCGAAGGATTTAGAAAGGTCGTTTATCTCAAGCACGCTTCATACATCCCGTTGCAAATCACGGTAAGTCTAAAACGGTTTGGATTAAAGCGAATCAGGCCGTGGAAAGAATCCCGCTGCGATAAACAAAACAACACTTCCCCAGGTGATCGCGTAGCCCAGACGCGTTACCCATCGCTGCGCCGCAGCACCACCCCAGTGTAATTTTTTCATGACACCCGGCCCTATAGATGCGATTGACGCGCCCGCGATTGCCGTGGCGATGATGACCGGTCGGCTTAAAAGAAAATCGATAGGGTCCAAAAGCGATGCCTGAGTCCAGCGTTAGCTTGAACAGCCGCCTAGCTTCGTCTGGAGTAGGCTTCCAAAAAATCTGAGGTGCCGCTCGTGCCCTTGAAGCTTTTCAATGCCTCTTCGTGGAGGATCTCCATCGCGTGGCGCTTATATTCATACGCCTCGGGAGTTCCCAGCATGTCGAGGTTTCGAGGCCTTGGCAGATCTACCTCCATCACTTCCCGAACCGAAGCCGGTCGATTCGACAAAATGATCAACCTATCTGCGAGTATGATCGCCTCTTCAAGTTCGGATGTTACGAAGACATTAGTTCGCGCCTCTTGCTCACAGAGCCGAAGATAAAACTCCTGCATGAGCTGCCGAGTCATCGCATCAAGCCCGCGAAACGGTTCATCCATGATCATTACGAGAGGCTGATTGATAAGCGCTCTCGCGAGCTCCGCGCGGCGCTGCATGCCACCGGAGAGCTGCAAGGGATACTTGTCGCGAAAGTCCCTGAGACCGACCGTGTCGATAATCTTTTCGGCGGCAGCCTTTAGATCTGCCGCCTTCATATCGCCGCGCAGCTTGGGACCGAAGGTCACGTTCTGATAGGTCGTCAGCCAAGGCATCAACGCGGTTTCCTGAAATACCACAAGCGCGTTCTTGCTCGGCCCCGTCACGGGTTTACCATCGAGCAGGATCTTGCCTTTATCCGGCAACTCAAATCCTGCGAGCAGATTCACCACCGTTGACTTACCGCACCCAGAGGGTCCGACAATGGCGGTAAGCTGGTTTCTCTTCACTGAAAAGCTGAGGTTTTCTACAACCGTCTCCTGCTCCCAGTCATCACCAAAGCTCTTGGTGACGTCTTGTACTTCCATCATATTTTCAGTCGCTGATGTCATGCGTCAGTCTCGATTTAAATTTTCTGGGTCATGCTCTGCGGTTTAAAACATGCGCCGCCAAGGCATTGCGAGGTAACCGACATAGCGAATCAGGCTGCTCGAAATGTAGCCGGCCAGTCCGATACTGATCATGCCTACGATGACTTGATCCATCACCCCGCCCATGTAAGAGCTCCAGATGAAGAAGCCCAAACCGCCGCCACCCTGTTGACCGCCACCTGAGATCATCTCGCCGGCCAACACCACCTCCCAGGTGATGCCCATACCAACCGCTGCGCCAATAAATATGGATGGCAACGTGCCCGGCAAAATAATCTTACGAAACAGATCCCACTGACTTGCTCCCATCGACTGAGCGGCCCGCAGGTATTGGATATCTATGGAGCGCGCGCCGCCCAGCACGTTGATCACGATTGTGTAAAAGGCTCCCAAGAACGTCACAAACATAATGGACAGCTCTGTGGTCGGCCAGAAAATGATGGAGGCCGGCACCCACGCGAGTGGCGGAATGGGGCGCAAAATTTCGAACGGCGGGAAGAACATACCCCGGAAATATTTATTGACGGCCATCGCCAACCCAAATGGGATTCCGATGACCTGAGCGACCACGAAACCCAGGAAGACCCGACCTGTGCTGAGATACCAGCTCTCCCAGTAGCCTGCCCACTGCCCGACCTCAAGCCAGCGAACGACGACCGCTGAGGGCGGCGCCACTTTCCCGATAAACGGCACCATGACGCCGAACCAGCTTTTAAATTGCGCGCCAATCTCCCATAGGACCAAAAATACCAGGATGGCCGCCACGCCGCGGCGGAAAGTTTCGTCGCGAAAGAGGCGAACAATTGCAGGCGCCTTTACTGTTTTTTCTACCATTCGGGTCTCTCGTTTCAAATAGGGCTACTGAGGACTACTAAAAGTCATCCAAACCATTTATCCGTACGGATCTATGCAAGCTCACGCTCGCCAGCCTCGAAAGCTTTTACTGCTTCTTCGTGCACTGCTGATTTCGTTTCCTCCATCAGGACTCGAAACTCTTCTGAGGATAGGAGACGATAATCGCGCGGGCGCTCGATCCTCACGTCCACGATCTTTTTTGTCTTCGCGGGGCGCGTGGTCATGACAATTACCCGATCACCAAGAAAGATTGCCTCTTCGAGATCATGGGTGATAAAAAATATCGTGACTTTTGTTCGGTCATACACCTCGAGTAGCGATTCGTGCATGATGGATTTTGTTAACGCGTCCATAGCGCGGTAAGGCTCGTCGAGAAGCAGGACCTTCGGATCGTTTATCAACGCCCTCACAATCTCGGCGCGCCGCGCCATTCCCGAGGACACCTCGCCGGGATATTTATCCGCAACGCCCGATAGTCCGGCCTCATCCAGCATATGGATAGCTTTCTCGCGGGCTTCAGATTTGCTCATTACCCCCTGAACAATCGGTCCATAGGCCACATTGTCTGCCAGCGTTTTCCACGGGAAAAGCGCGCCGTTTTGGAAGACCACCACACGATCAGCGCCCTGATCGGCAAGCGGCTTACCCGGACCGCATAGCATCTCGCCATCAAGATCAATCTGTCCCTCAGTGATGGAATGAAATCCGGCGATGGCATTGAGCAGCGTGGTCTTTCCACAACCGGAGGGTCCGACGATCATGCATACCTCGCCACCCGCAATCTCAAGCGAGCAATCATCAACCGCGAGAACGTTTACCCCGCCGGGATCATAAATTTTACTGACGTTCCGAATGCTGATCGCACCGCGGGTTTGCGTGGCGGCCGTACTGGCCACGTTTGGATTAGCCGCCATTACGCACCCCCTTGGCCGAGGGCCTTCTGCCGCCACTGCATCATTCGGTATCCTGCTATGCGTACCATCGCTGAGGTGATCCACCCTACGAATCCGAGCGTCAGCATCGCCATCACCATCGTGGTGTATTTGTTCACCATGTAGGAATCCATGATCATGTAGCCCAAGCCGTAATCACCTGAGATCATCTCTGCCGCCACCAGCGAGAACCAGGCCACGCCTATACTTATTTGCAGACCCGTAAATATGAACGGCAGCGCACCGGGGACAACCACATGCCAGAACACATGGTGCTTCTTTGATCCAAGGCAGCCGGCCGCGCGAAAATAAGACTCGTCAATAGACTCCACACCCAGCATGGTGTTAAGCGCGGTCACAAAAAATGAGGCAAGCGTGGCCAGATAGATGATGGGCGTCTCGAAACCTGAAAACATAACGATCGCGAGCGGTACCCAAGCCAAAATGGGGATGGGTCGGAGCGTTTCAAGAACCGGGAACGTATAGTCCTTGAATTTCTTTGACCAACCCATAAATAAACCCAGAGGCACACCGAGCCCCGTTGCAAGCGCAAACGCGATCCCGATTCGCCGGCAACTTACCCATATGTTGCGGTAGTAATCCTCTGTGAATAAAGACGTGCCCCAAATGGGATCTTTGTTCATCCACTCTGTAACCACCTCGACGGGACCCGGGATCTTATAAAAAGGAAAAATCTTCCAATATTCATTCAGAAGGAAGTAAATCCCGAGCCATAACGCGATCCCAATGAACGCGAGATAGGGCATAGGCGTGCGCAGTGCCTTTGCCGCCCGAAGAAACATCAGTTGGCCGCCCGAAGGAGCCGATCCTGGTGCAGTCTGGTTACTCATGCATTCCTCTTAATCTAAGAGCCTCGGTTCTCAGATCTCATCCAAGAAATCGTGGCCTTGAAATTCGCTGATGTGAAGACGCCCAAGGGCGTCCCTGCAATTCATTCTTGGTTATTGATCGAGCAAAGCCCGATCGTTTGGCTGTGCTTGGAATTGAATCACCGGCGGGATAGGTCTACCCCGCCGGTGATCACAACCAACCTTCTGATTACTACTTCAGCTCTTTACTGATAAGCCGAGTCAGGCTGCTCGCCCACGAAACCGATCGGGGCGGTCAGGCCTCTGGCCTTCAAGACTTCGTTTGCCACCTGATCCATGATGGCTTCGGGTCGAAGCTCCTCACTCGGAACAACTTTTCGGCCATGCAGGAAGCGCGTCGCCGCGGACACCAGCTGCTTCGCGGTGTCATCAAAAACGTAACGGAGCGTTAACTTTTCCTGCCCGCCGCCGATTTCAGGCGCATTCTTGCCGTAGAGTGATGCCCACAACACGCGTCGATCCATGCCTTCGGTTTGGTCGTCCGCCATCTTGGAGATAGCCGTCGCATTACCAAGATCCTTCATGAATAACTGGGCATCAAGCTCTGCCTCAAGCCAGCCGCGCTGAACGTCCGGTCGGTCACGAATGATCTCGTACAGCATTGCGAGGAAGCCGGCATCACCACCTTCGACGCCATCGAAACTTTCGCCCGAGGCGGCCCGACGTGCCAAACCAGACAACTGGATCTTGGACGCTGTTGGCTCCCAAATAACAGCAGCGTCTAGCTTGTTATTCTTGAAGCTCGACGTGATCACCTCGATGTTCATGTTGAGGTATTTAGCCGGTTTAACGCCGGCCTGCTCGAAGGCCCAGCGGGCGAAACGGTCTGTGCAGGCTCCATGCGGCGCCGCAACGAGTTTTCCATCCATCCACTTTACGGCTTCCATTCCGTTTGCAAACTGCGGCGCATCGTTCTTCACGAGAAACACGTTGCATTGCTGACGGGACGTACCCAACACCGCGATCATGCGAATGTCGACCTTATCCTGCTTGGTGGTCGACACGATAGCAGGCATGTCACCCATGTAACCCAAGTGATTCTTTTCGCCGAGCATCTTGCCGACAATGACCGAGCCCTGCAGGCCGATCTCGAACTTAACGTCCGATCCTGCGGGAAGATACTTCTTCCATAGCTGCTGGCCATTAATAACCACGCCGGACCAAGACTCTGTGTAGTAGGGCTGATAGCCCACCACGAGATTGACAGCCTCACCCGGTTTCCCGAAGCCGACCTCTGCAGAGGCGGTTTGAAGCGCCCCCGCGGCCAGCATCGACACTCCCAGGCCGACGGCGACAATGGGCTTTCTCAAATTACGCATAACTCCTCCCATGAAGTTGATTTCTGTACTCTTGCCGCCGTGGCCCTATCCAATTGGTATTAGGCCTGATACCTACAGCGGAACCCCAGTTCAACCCAGCACTGTTGATTTGTAAAGTTATTTAAGCAGATCGATTGATTGATTTGCTCTATTACCCAAACGAAGGGGCTTTCTTTCCCACATGAAGTTTAAGGATTGGCATACAAGCAATACGTCGAGAGAGTCCAGACTAGTTTTTAAATAACTCGGGAACTATCGGAAGCTCGCATGTTCGGCCGGATCCTTAACGACTCGCCGGGTTCGAAATCCTGGTGGATGACTTTGGACGCTCAAAAAATCAGCTGCGAGAAAGCGCTCTCATACCAATGAGGGCAACGAGTGAACCCGTTGCGCATGCGAGAAATGCGCCGCCCCATCCAGCCGTGGACCCCGGTCCCGCGCCCATATCAAGCACCCATCCGACCAACAATGGCCCCAAAAACCCGCCTGAAAAGCCAAACACCGAATGCATCGCAAGCGTTGCACCGCGCTCTCCCTCACGAGCCGCAGCCACAACGCCTCCCGTGAGCGCTGCAGAATCGCTCATGATAAAGATTGAATAGAGACCGGCCAGAATAACGACAAAGATAAAAGGCAATGCGCCCATAAACCCCAAGATTGACCCTAAAGCCACTGATAAAACCATAACGATGGAGATGGTCTGGCGCCGGCTGCGCGCGAGGCATATCTGGGCACCAATCAGGCTAGCGGGCATGCCGAGAAGACTAAAAGCTGCCGCCAAGCTTGCCACGCCCTCTCGGCTGATATGCGTCGCAGACGCACCTGCCGCAAAAATAAGAAAAGCCACAATCCAGGCCCGGTAGGCGAAGAGCTCGTAGGTATGGCCAACATAACCCCAGATGTAGGCAAGCGCTCCTTTGTTTTTGAACACCGGGCGAAAATCCAGCGGATGTCTACTTCCGGCTTGAGGATGATCCGGTTTTTTGGGAAACACAAAAGCAATGATCAGCGGGATACATAGCGCCTGCACAACGCCCGCAAACAGAAACACCTCCTGCCAAGCCAAATGGGTGCTTAGGAGCCCTGTGAAGTAGTACGACGCAGCCGTACCGATGCTGAATATGCTGAGGTACCACGGCAGCACGCGTTGACGCGCCCGATCTTGCAGGCGGTCGTTGATGATCTGAAGCCCCGGCATGTAAGTACCGGCAAGCGAGATCCCGGCGACAAAGCGAAACACCATGGCGCTGACAAATCCATCAGCGAACAGAGCATACCCAACCGACCCGGCAAAACCACAAAGCAAGCCGAAGACATAAATCCGACGAGCATCCAGCGCATCGGTCAATCCAACCAACACGGGTACGGCCGTTACATAGCCCGCAAAGTAGATGCCGCTGATCCAGCCGGCCTGGGTTGAGCTCAATTGCCAGAGCGTGGTGAAGTCATTGATGAGCACTGCAAAATTAGCAAAGCTCGCCATCGCGAACAGCTGCGCGATACCCATAACGACGATAAGGGGTGGACTCACTTTCAAGATCGAGATCGCGATAGCGTAAGGGTAGATCGAACTCGATGGAGGCCAGCAGTTTTTGTCCAAAACTCAGGTAGACTCGGCGAAGCCGAGCCGACTTTAATGGAAGGCCCTAAGGTGAACATCTGATGGTAAAACGGCTAATCCGTATTTTGAGTGAGTCGTCGCATTATCTATGAGAATCAGTCGAATTCGAATTTTTCGGGCAGACCTTCCGATGCGAGAGGGTCGATACAGTTGGTCGAATCAGTCTCATAGCGCCTTTGACACGACCGTCGTGTTAATAGATACCGACGACGGACTGACGGGCGTCGGCGAATGCTGCCCTCTGGGCCCCACCTATCTTCCCGCATACGCCGAAGGCGTCCGCGCGGGAATCGCACACATAGCCCCGGCTCTCATCGGTGAAGACCCCACGCACCTCGAACGCATGAACGACACGATGGATGGCCTGATTAAGGGGCATCCCTACGTGAAGTCTGCCGTTGACATGGCCTGCTGGGATTTACTGGGCAAGTTCACTGCGCTTCCGGTCTACACCCTACTCGGCGGCTTGCGCCAAGCTGAGGTCGCTCTTTACAAAGTGGTCTCGCGCGAGGATCCCACCGACATGGCGTCACATGTTCGCGAATACCGCTCGCAGGGGTTTCAAAGGTTCCAGGTAAAGGTTGGAGAAGATCCATCAACGGATATCGAGCGTATTCTTGCTACCGCAGAGGAAATGGAATCGGGTGATGTGCTCAATGCAGATGCGAACACAGGATGGACCCGTGTCGGGGCCTTGGAAGTCGCCCACGCAATACGTGATCTACCCCGACAGACAGGTGTTCATCTCACGTTTGAACAGCCCTGTCTGACTTATGAGGAGTGTCTGTCTGTTCGACAACACACTCACCTGCCGTTCGTTCTGGATGAATGCATGGACAGCCTCAGCGCCGTCTTACGAGGAGTGCAGGATCATGCGATGGATATGATCAATCTAAAGATCAGCAGATTCGGCGGGTTAACGCGAGCTAAGCAGGTCAGAGATCTTTGCGTATCGTTAGGGTTGCCCATGAACATCGAGGACAGTTGGGGCGGTGAAATTACCACGGCAGCCATTGCGCACCTCGCCCACTCCACGCCGGCCGCGTTTCAGTTTCAGTCGTCCGCGTTCCATGAATATGCGACCACTACAATTGCCTCAGGCGCACCAAAGGTGAACGGCGGCACCATGGTGGCATCCGATGCCCCGGGTCTCGGTGTCGTTCCCATTGAAGATGCCCTGAATCTGGTTGATACGTTCGAATAATGTTTTCTCTCGAGGCCGTGCTGCTATGAAGTCTTCCCATTGTTTTTCCGGTTTGATGCCGGCGCTGATGACGCCTTGCGATGCGAACCACCAGCCCCAATTTGACGCCCTTTGCGAAAAGGCGCGCTCTCTTATCCAGGCCGGCATGAACAGCGTGATCTACTGCGGATCCATGGGCGACTGGCCGTTGCTCTCGGATACGCAGCGTCAGGAGGGGGTCTATGCGCTTTGCCAATCGGGTGTTCCTGTTATCGTGGGCACCGGCGCGCAAAATTCCGACCTGGCTGTCGCCCATGCCCAACACGCCCAAGAGGCAGGTGCCGCCGGTCTTATGCTCATCCCGAGAGTGCTCTCTCGCGGCTCCAGCCCGTCGGCCCAGCGAGCCCACTTCAGCGCGATCCTCGCGGCCGCACCCGAGCTTCCGGCCGTGATCTACAACAGCCCTTACTACGGTTTTGAGACCCGGGCCGATCTGTTCTTCAGCTTACGCGAAACGCATCCCAATCTCGTGGGCTTCAAGGAATTTGGTGGGGCCCACGCCTTGAGCTACGCCGCGGAACACATCACGAGCGGCCATCCGGATTTACGCCTCCTGATCGGCGTGGATACCCAGATGTTTCATGGGTATATCAACTGTGGAGCGGTCGGCGCGATCACCGGCATTGGCAACGTTCTGCCACGAGAGGTGGTTTATCTCGAGACCCTTTGCAAGCGAGCGGCAGCGGGAGACTCCCTGGCGCGGCAACAAGCCTGGGAACTCGACCAGGCCATGATGACGCTCGCTACCTTTGATGAGGGGCCTGACCTGGTGCTGTATTTCAAATACCTGCTCACGCTGCTGGGTGAGCCAGGCTATGAACATCATTTCAATCCCCAGGATAGATTGAGCGAAAGCCAGGCTGGATTTGCCGCCTCTCAACTTGCTCTTTTCCAGGCATGGTGGAACCATTGGGAGGGTCGACCTCACTAGGACTCCTGCACGCCTGCGTCCACCCGTCCGGAGAAACTCTATGAAAGATCACTACCGCGTCGTCGTCATTGGCGGCGGCGTCGTTGGCAGCTCAGTCCTTTACCATCTGGCGAAATTTGGCTGGTCCGATGTATGCCTTGTGGAGCGATCTGTACTGACTGCGGGGTCATCCTGGCACGCGGCCGGCGGAGTGCACGCGCTTAACGCCGATCCCAACATGGCGGCCCTTCAGGCCTACACCATCGATTTGCTTTCGGAGATCCAGACGGAATCCGGCCAGGACATTGGCCTCAGCATGACCGGCGGGATCACAGTGGCCTCAGCCCCAGCGCGATGGGAGTGGCTGCAGTCGGCGTATCGCATCTTTCAAACCATCGGCATCGAAGACTGCTATCTAATGACGCCGCAGGAAATCAAAGACAAGTGTCCGATTATGGATATCACAGGCGTGCTGGGTGGTCTCTGGTGCGATCGGGAGGGTTATGTCGATACAACCGGAACCGTTCATGCTTATGCAGGAGCTGCCAAGAAGCGTGGCGCTACGATTGTCGAACACACGAAAGTGGACGCATTGACGCAACGCCCAGATGGTTCCTGGGAGGTCATTACGGATAAGGGTGTCATCAACGCCGAACATGTAGTGAATGCCGGGGGGCTCTGGGCAAAGCAGGTGGGGCGTATGGTCGGTCTTGATTTACCCCTCTCGCCGCTTGAGCATCATTATTTATTGACCGACACCATCCCCGAGGTAGCGGCGCTGGATTTTGAACTCCCCATGACCGTCGACCTCGAGGGGTTTACCTACATGCGCCAATATCAAAAAGGCGTGCTGGTGGGTATTTACGAAATAAACCACAAACACTGGAATATGGATGGCGCGCCGTGGGATTACGGCATTGAACTCATCCAAGAGGATATCGATCGCATCTCAAACGAGCTGGAGATGGCCTTTGCCCGATATCCGGTTTTGACAGAGGTCGGGGTTAAAGACTGGGTAAATGGGGCCTTTACCTTTTCACCAGATGGCAATCCGCTGGTTGGGCCGGTCTCATCGGTTCCGAATTACTGGCTGGCCTGTGGCGTCATGGCTGGCTTTTTACAGGGCGGGGGGGTCGGAAAGACCCTTGCGGAGTGGATGATTCACGGCGAGACAGAGGCGGACGCCTGGCCGATGGATATCGCCCGCTATGGCGAGTTCACCTCAAACCGGGAATACATTAAACAAACCACCGGTCAGTTTTATTCGCGCCGGTTTGTTATGACCTACCCAAATGAGCAATTGCCCGCAGGCCGACCCCTGAAGAAAGCCCCGGCCTGGTCGGACATGAATGCCGCCGGCGCCAAATGGGGATGCAGTTGGGGGCTCGAGGTGCCGCTGATGTTCGCCGAGGCCGGCTTTGAGGAAACCCCAACCCTGAGACGATCTAATGCATTTGACCACGTCGCCAAGGAATGCAAGGCCGTTCGAGAAGATGTGGGCTTACTGGATATCAGCGGATTTTCGCGATATGAAATCTCTGGCCCCAATACTGAGGCATGGCTACGCAAAATTATTTCTGGCCGGTTACCCAAGCCAGGCCAGACTCGACTCACCCCCCTTCTCGCTCCCAGTGGTCGACTGAAAGGGGATCTCACTGCATTCAACTGGGGCGATGGGCGATGGTGGCTGATGGGCTCGTACTATCTTCGCAACTGGCATATGCGCTGGTTCCACGATCACAAAATGGAAGGCGTGACGGTTCTCGATATCTCCGATTCCACGGTTGGATTTGGTCTTGCCGGCCCGAAATCACGAGAGGTGCTCGCCGCCCTCACCCATCAGGACGTCAGCAATACCGCCTTGCCATTTATGGGCTGCACAACCCTTGACGTAGGACTGATACGAGCCCGGGTTGGCCGACTGTCCGTTTGCGGCGAGCTGGGCTATGAAATCAATTGTCACGCGTCCGAACACGTTACGCTCAGGGAAATGCTGCTTAAGGCAGGCATGGAGCAGAATATTAGGGAATTTGGTTTTTATGCCATGAACTCCCTTCGGCTAGAAAAGGGTTTTGGAATCTGGAATGCCGAATTTACGCAGGACCGCACGCCCGCAATGACCGGAATGGATCGCTGGATCGACTGGTCTCGCGATGACTTTATAGGCCATCAAGCTGCGCTGAACGAGCGGCGCGCTGGGCCACCCGCTCAACAACTCGTCACCTTTGAGATTGACGCCGACGATGCCGATGCTTCCGGCTATGAGCCCGTCTGGCAAAACGATCGCCGCGTGGGGTTCGTCACCTCAGGAGGCTATGGTCACTACACCGGCAAAAGCCTCGCCATGGGGTTGCTTGATGCGGACTGTGTTCAAGCGAATGGTGCTCTCGCGATCGATGTCGTAGGCAAACGCAGACATGCCACGATCCTCACCCAGGCGGCGTGGGATCCCGTGGGTCAACAGATGCGTCTTTAATTCTCACTTAGCGATACCACCGGGGAACAGCGATGGCCCATCGACGAAGCGACAATCGTCGCTCCCGCATTCGTCACGCGGCGACCGCACCTCATTGGTTACGAATTAAAAACCCCTATCCACCGATCGCCCAATTTACCGAGGATGAAATTGAGGCCATTCATGTCACCTCGCTTGAATTGCTTCGCGACAAGGGAATTCGGGTTCTGAGCGCAGAAGCCCGGGCGCTCTACGCGGCCGCGGGCGCCGAAGTGAACCAAGACACCCTCATGGTCCGCTTTGATCCAGGGATGCTGCTCGATGCCGTGGCTCAAGCGCCGGCCTCTTTTGTTATGCACGGACGTTCCCCGGATCGATGGTTTGAGGTGGGAGGAAACCATCTTGTCTTTGCAACGGTCGGCGGGCCGCCCCATTACTCGGACCTCGAAGGCGGTCGGCGCGCCGGCACGTTAGACACCTTTAAGGACCTGCTCCGCCTTGCCCAGACTTACGACGTTCTGCATCTCACCACCCCTATGGTCGAACCACAGGATATTCCCATTCATGTCCGCCACCTGCATATGACCCAAGCAGTGGTTGCGCTCACCGACAAACCCACTTTTATTTATTCGCGGGGCCGCGAAGCGGTTAGTGATGCCCTAAATATTTTGCGAATCTCCTTGGGTTTGTCTCCAAGTGACTTCGAAGAGCGTGTGTATTGCTACACCGTAGTGAATGCCAACTCCCCACTGCAGTTAGACGAATTGATGTGCGCAGGCATCATAGACTTTGCCAAAGCACGTCAGGCCATGATCCTCACCCCTTTTACCCTGGCCGGTGCGATGGCGCCCATCACAATACCCGGCGCCCTCGCGCAGCAGAATGCCGAAGCGCTCGCCGGCATCGCCCTCTCTCAGATTGTGCGGCCCGGGGCTCCAGTGGTTTATGGTGGCTTTACCAGCAACGTGGACATGAAGAGCGGTGCGCCCGCCTTCGGCACGCCGGAGTACGTCAAAGCCGCTTTTGCGTCCGGCCAACTTGCCCGCCGGTATCAACTGCCTTACCGAACCTCCAATGTAAACGCGTCCAACGCGCCAGATGCGCAGTCCGCTTACGAATCGCAAATGGCCTGCTGGGGTGCAATCATGGGTGGATGCAATATCCTTCTCCACGGTGCGGGATGGCTGGAAGGTGGTCTTACGGCCTCGCTTGAGAAATTTATTATTGATGTAGAGATGCTGCAGATGTTTGCGAGCCTGATGGAGCCTGTCGAATGCAATACCGACACCCTGGCCAAAGCCGCGTTCGACGAAATTGAGCCCGGCGGTCATTTCTTTGGCACGCAACATACCCTGCAGCGATACGAGAACGCGTTTTATACCCCGCTGCTCTCTGACTGGTCCAACTTCGAAACCTGGAAGGAGAAAGGCTCGCTCGATGCCTCACAGCGCGCTAACCTGATTGCTCGAGACGCCCTTCGCAACTTCATACCGCCCGCTCTGGACGCCGCAAGGGACGAAGAGATCAACGCGTTTATTCGCGAGCGCACGGCGGCCGGCGGCGCACAACTGACCGCCTAACGCGCTTAACGGATTACCCGACGTCAGCCTGATGACCATCCTCAAGAATCTGGAGCCCTTTCCCTATGTGCCGCTGGCGCATCTGCCCACCCCCATCGAGCCGCTTGCGAACCTGTCGAGGCACTTGGGCTCTGCACCCATCTACGTAAAACGGGACGACTGTACGGGCCTTGCGATGGGTGGAAATAAAGCACGCCAACTGGAGTACTACTTTGGGCAAGCAAAGCAGCAAAACGCAGATACCATTCTGATCACCGGGGCCGTGCAATCAAACTTCGTCCGGATGGCTGCTGCTGCCGCTGCCAAGTGTTCCATGCACTGCCATATCCAGTTGGAAGAGCGGGTCGGGGATACGGCATCTGAATATCGCGAGTCGGGAAACGTGTTGCTCGATCGTCTGTTGGGGGCCGTGATTCACCGATTTCCCCACGGCGAGGATGAGACAGGTGCTGACGCCAATCTGCAAAAGATCGCAGGGCAGTTAAAGCGGGCCGGCGCTCGACCGTACGTGATTCCCCTCGCGCCCGGGCATCCGCCTTACGGAACGCTCGGATATATCCGGGCCGCTCACGAGATCCTCACCCAAATTGATATGCTGGGCTATTCCGTCGATCGCCTCGTGGTGGCCTCCGGCAGCGGGACCACTCATGCGGGTCTGTTATTTGGTCTTGCCGCGCTTGAGAGCCCGATTCGCGTCACCGGCATCTGCGTTCGCCGCAACCGACATCAGCAGACCGAACGAATCATGAGTCGCTGCCGTGAAATTGCGGAGCTCATCGGCGTGAATAATCCCGTGCATCCCGAACAAGTCCAGTTGCTCGACGGCACGCTCGCTCCCGGATACGGTCAGGTCAACGAGGCGACCCTAGAGGCGATTGATTTGTGTGCTCGCTATGAAGGATTGCTGTTGGACCCGGTTTACACCGGAAAGGCAATGGCTGGTTGTATTAAGATTGCCCGAGACCATGATCGACATGACGCTCTGCTCTTTATCCATACCGGTGGTACGCCCGGAATTTTCGGATACAGCAAACTGCTCACGGACCATCTGCTTTGATCTTGTTAGCGGCACAGATCGTCCGCCATCGGCCACCGATCTGCCCTAGCGCCCGCCTGTGACTCCAGCCGCTCTCGCATCGGCCAACGCCCGCGTCGTTATGCATGCGGATATGGACGCTTTTTATGCCTCGGTCGAACAACGTGAGGATCCCGCCCTGCGGGGTCAACCTATCGCTGTCGGCGGCAGTGGTCCACGCGGCGTGGTGACCGCTGCAAGTTACGAGGCGCGCCAGTACGGCGTGCGATCGGCTATGCCATCTATCGAGGCCAAGCGGCGCTGCCCCCCACTCATTTTTGTGCGCGGCAATATGGCCCTTTATAAACGCGAATCCGAAAAAATATTCACGATTTTCCAAGACTTCTCGCCGAGCGTCGAGCGGGTCTCGCTGGACGAAGCTTTCATCGACCTTACTGGAACATCACGACTTCTGGGCTCACCGTCAACGATCGGTCAGCGATTGCGAGAGCGCATTCGGGATGAGCTGTCCTTGCCGGTGTCGGTAGGTATTGCGCCCGTGAAAATGGTCGCCAAGATAGCCAGCGGCAGCGCCAAACCCGATGGTTTGCTCGAGATTTCAGCTCAGAACGTTAAGACATTTTTATCACCATTACCCGTAGGGCGGATATGGGGCGTGGGACCCGTCGCTCAGGCGCGCCTGGCCGACCTGGGTTTCCATCTCATTGGTGATCTCATTGAAGCGGACGATGCATCACTCGAAGGCGCTCTTGGAGATTGGGGTCTTGAAATTGCGCGGCTGGCTCGAGGCGAGGATTTCCGAGAGGTCGAACCGTATCGCGACGCTGTCTCCTATAGCGAGGAACATACGTTCGCGAGCGATATATCCGATCGACTTGCGCTTGAGCCCTTCATTCGGGAACATGCCGAGTCGGTGGCTCGACGTCTGAGAAGGAGCGGGGTTCGCGCGCGCACCGTCGTTCTGAAGTGGAAATCAGCCAGACGAACGGGCCCGGGTGCCAGAGGCTATCCTGTTTTTACCCGCCGACTTACCCTGCCCAAGCCCACCGACGATGGGAAAACCATCGCCCAGACCGCAATACGACTTCTCAAAGAAAATGGTCCGCAGGGGGCCATACGCCTGCTCGGCGTTGGCTGTACCGGTCTATGTCATGACGCCGAAGATCAACTGGGCCTTTTCGATAGTCAGGAAACCGAGCGCCGCTCGATCCTGAACAAAACCGTGGATCAGATCACCCAGCGCTTTGGCAAAGCGGCGATTGGTGAGTTACCCACCCAGCAGCGAGAGCAGGTCGGCCTTTCCACTCAGGTTAAGCGAGGCGACGACTAGGCTGGGTCAGCGGTTCCAGTCCACACCAGGCGGCCACGAAAAGCGCGATCGTACCCGTGATGCGCTTAAGTGATTCAAGACTCACGCACTCATCAAATGCATGAATGTTTTTGGACACGGGCCCATACACCAAACATGGGCAATCGCCGTACAGGACAAATACCCGGCCATCAAGATATCCCGGTGTAACAAATGACTCCAGGCTCGAGCCAAAGCTTTGGGCATGCGCTTGGCCGAGTACTTTCTCAGCATCACTGCCCTCTTCCAACACATAACCTTCGGCAAAAAAACCGTTGTACTCCACCTGCGGAGGATTATGCTGTAGGAACGGATGCGTCTTGGCATGCGCTTTGATGCAGGTCTCGATATCGTTTGCCGCTTCACGTGGGTCCACGCCCGGATATATCGCGACCCGTACATCCATGGAGCACCAGGAGGGGACAGACGATGCCCAGTCTCCCCCGGCAATCTTGCCGATGTTGAAATTAATCGGATGCCCGACGTCGCCAAAATACCGATGAGATGCTTTTTCAGCATTCCATCTTTTCTCGAGCGCTTTAAGCGCCGGGATAATCGATACGGCGGCCTCAATCGCGTTCGCCCCCTTTCCCGCTTCGCGCACGTGCACGGGTCGTCCCCGGACGTGAATGCGAAACCAGATAACGCCCGTGTTAGCGCGGACCAGCATATTTTCCTCGGGCTCAGGGATAAGCGCAGCGTCTGCCCGATAGCCTCGGACCAAGGCAGATAACGCTCCGTTACCGGTACACTCTTCCTCCGTCACCGATTGCAGATGCACACGAGCGGCCGGCTGAAAGCCTAACGTGGCCAGGGCGTCGAGCGCGGCCACATTCGCGCAAAGGCCCGCTTTCATATCCGCGCCGCCGCGGCCAAACAACCAATCGCCTTCCGTCCACGGCTCAAAAGGGGGTCGTGTCCACATATCCAGGGGGCCCGTTGGAACCACATCCACGTGGCCATTGAGAATCAGCGATCGGCCCTTCTCGTTATCCGGGTGATGTGTCCCCACCACGTTAATCGCATCATCGTAGTTCACCTTAACCGGTGAGAAGCCCGGGTGAGATTGAATCTCGTCGACATCGATCGACCATCGATCCATCACATAGCCTCGAGCGTTCAGCGCATCGTAAAAACAGGCCTGTGCTTTTGCTTCATGCCCTCGGGTCGAATCGAGGGACATCATTTTTTTTGTGAACGCGATCTGTTGCTCAAAGCCTCGATCTACCGCATCGAGTATTTGCTCGACGCGAGCAGGGCTGAGCGCTTGCGTCACTGCAAGAGCCGTTTAGATGGCTGCAACCCCAGGCTAAGGCTCACGCCAGATACCGTGTGTGGAGCAGGACACGCAGCCACCCCAGTAGCTCACGTGGTCATAAGCGATCTCGATGGGCTCAACGCCGCGTTTGCTCAACTCATCGCAAACACGCCCTAGGCCAGCGGGAATCACATATCGCTTGTCGTCCAGACTCACGCCGACGGTGGCATAGGCCCGCGCCTCCGCCTCCGTCAATTCGATGACGTCCCAGTCGGCGATCGGCGCCGGCAACGGCTCCTTCAATTCATCCCGATACAGCAGCAAGATGCCTTCTGCGATAAGGACCATCGTACCCAGCAAGTGCAGGATGGTTCCGTGCATCGGCATCGGATGGACCTGATAACCAAAGGGCTTTATGTAATCTTCCAGCCACTGGGTGCCGGCTCGGTTACTGGCGATATCCGATTCGCCGACAAAGAGATGATTTTGATAACACACGATATCACCTCCTTCGAGATAAGGACCGGGGCCTCCACTCGATGGCGAGTAGGGCTGCGCAGCGGGCATGACCACATGATGCGTCTCGTCATCGGCCGCCAGCAGCGGCGCGACGACCTCCCGAAGGGGAAATACTTCCTTGCGCCGGTACGCCCGGCGAATGTTCAGCTCCAAATAATGTTTGCCTACTGTATATACGGGATCCGCAGGGTAAAGCAGCGACGCACCAGGTTGAAGGTCGGCGAGATATTGACGCTCCGATTCACTGTAGGGTCGCGGTCGATAAACCTTAACGCCGTGCTTTTCATAAAGCGCGGCCAGATTATCCAGCTGCTCGGCGGTTTTCTCCCACCGTTCGGGCATCGCTTTGGCAATATCCAGCGGCTGGTCACCGCTCGCCTTCAGCGCCGCTTGCACCTCCTCATTGTAATGATGCAGTGTGGGGTTGAACGGCGGCAGGGCAAGACCTGCCGCACTGCCCACGATTGCACTTTTCAGTCGGCCATAGTCGGTATAGGCCCCAAAACCCTCGTTCGAACTCATAGGCTCCTCTCTTCTGCTCTCTTATCTTCTATTTAATTCTATTCTGTTGTACCCGGGGATGGGGTCCCCCCTATTCTGAAGACGAACCTATCGTCGTTACAAGCGATCGGAAGACTCTCCACAAGCCCCGTTAGGTATCTAATTCAGTTGGAAGCGGGTATGGATCTTCTCAGCGAAATACGAGATAACCCAACGAACTCACGGCAATGAGGGAAATGATTATCCAGAACCCTTTTTCTGGAAGAGACGATATCCGACCGGCCACGGGTTTCCGGCGCCACGGCGGCTCGTCCGGCGAGCGAACCACGCGTGTGTGTCGCGATCGGATGGCAAGAGGGGAATGGCGCTCCAAGAGACAGGTGCATCGTCGATAGGTTGAGCGGCGCTGCGAGTTCATATCGAGGATATCCTCCTCCTCGACCTCACCATCCCAATGAAGATCCGTATCACTCGGACCGGAAAGAAAATGAACCTGATACGTGCGGCCTTTCACCTCGTCAACAAATCCGGTATGCACACCAGAACGGTCACCGTCACGCCAGCGCGTCAGCACACGATCTCCCACTTGCGGCTCAAGCGGGGTGCGATACTGGATCCCGGCAATATCGTCGGGCCACACAAAACGCGAGTAACCCGCTGCCGGATCGTCCGAATCGAGCCCCGTAAGGTCATCGTAATCCCAGTCGTACACCGGTGCGCGCTTGATTACGCTTATGCCATCGACCAAAGAGTAGACGATGAAGTCGCCCTGATCGTCCTTTAATCTAACGACGTCCCCTTCATCGAGGAGGTGCAACGTCTCCTCAGGCATATCAGGCAATCTCCAGATGAGAGGCGCTGCGCATACCGTTTTGATACTCGTGCACGCGCCATGCTGTTTCACCTATCTCCAGCACAATGCACGACGCCCCTCCTTTCGTGCGCTCACGGCCAGCGGCACCTGGATTCATAACCCAGGGATCGCGTGAAAGATCCGCACATCGAATATGGGTGTGTCCATAGACAATTGCGCGGGCCTTTGGATGTTTTGCCCGAAGTCTTAAGTGGTAATGGCGCGTATCCCAGATCCGATGACCATGCTCCACCGCTATGTCACCGCCGGGCAAACGGATTAAGGCGCTTTCCTGCAGTTCGGAAAAGCCAAGCGCCGGGGGAAAGGACCAGGACTGAGGAAAATCATTGTTCCCGACTACGGCAACCAATCTTCCTCTTTTTGGCTTGATGGAGGAAAGCACGTCAACGCCGCCGATATCTCCCGAATGAATAACCCCGTCGGCATTTTGCGCTAACTCCTGAACAAAGGGATCTACAAAGCCATGCGTGTCCGACAGAATGACCCAGCGCATGGACGCTCTCGACGGCCTTAAGACCGGGCGGTAGACGTTTTTGGTTCAGGGCGCAACAGCAGCCATAGGCCAAACAGTCCAACCGGGACACTCAGGATCTGACCCATCGTCACACTTTCAAGGAAGATGAATCCCAAATGCGCATCGGGTTCTCTGAAGAACTCCACAAGCAGTCTCATTAACGCGTATCCCAGAAGAAAAAGACCGCTGACCCTTCCGGCCGCCCGCGGCCGGGCAGAGTAAAACCAAACCAGGAGGAATAAAACCACTCCTTCCAGAGCGGCTTCATAGAGCTGCGAGGGATGCCGCGGCAAGGGCCCTCCCGCAGGAAACACGACCGCCCAGGGGGCATCAGTCACCCGACCCCAGAGCTCCTGATTGATGAAATTGCCGATTCGCCCAGCCATCAGACCGGGCGCACAAAGCGGCGCCAAAAAATCAGCCACCGCAAAAAACGAAACGTTCACGCGTTTCGCGAATAACGCGACCGCGACGATCACGCCGATCAACCCCCCGTGGAAGGACATTCCGCCGGTCCAAACCGAGAAAATCTCGACGGGATTGGCAAGGTAGAAGGTCGCGTTGTAAAAGACAACGTATCCCAGCCGACCACCCAAAACCGCGCCGACCGCCACATAAAAAACCAGATCCCACACCATGGATCCTGTCCAATGCCCGTCAGAGCGCTTCGCTCGATAAAGCCCCAGAACCCCGCCCACGACAAAGGCGACCAGATACATGACGCCGTACCAATGTATGGCAATAGGGCCTAAGCTAATCGCTACCGGATCAATATTCGGATAATTCAATTAATTGCTCGCAAAAAAACGTCTCGCGCTGTGCTTTTGGGCCTATGCCAGGCAGCGCAAGGCTAGACGAAAATCTCCTGTTGTAGCGCCCATGATACCGCAAGGGTACTCATTTTCGAGCCTGCCCTGGTAACCCGAAACGATCTTGGCACCTGCTTCGCGATCAGGCGATCCATTACATTTTTCATGTTATCTTTTAAAGACGTTCAGCGACTTGCTCTAGCCGCGAATACCCGCTTCGACTCGTTCACCATGCTTAAATTACTTTTGCGATCTGCTTTATGGTTTGTTTTTATTCTCGGGTCCGCGAGCACTCACGCGGCCACACGACTCATTGTGAATACTGTCGACAAGGGGATCACCGGGCAGGCCCAAATCGTGATTAGCGGCGATCGGATCCGGCTGACGCACTCCTCCCTGCCCCGACAAGAGATGCTTTTTGTCGTATCCGATCAACTCGTGCTTTTGATCAATCACCCCCGCAAGGAAATTACCCGCATTGATTCGGATGCCCTCAAAGAATCCGTAGGGCAACTTGCAGGTATTGCTGATCAACTGCAGGCCCAACGACAGAATTTGCCCGAAGAAAAACGCGAGCAGTTGGACACGATGCTTCAGAGCCTGGGTATAGAAAATCCTGATGAAATCGGTGCCAGCACTTTCCAAATCAAAGCGCTGGGTCAATCCCATCGGGTAGCAGGCACCGCGTGCGATTGGTGGCAAGTAAGGCGGAACGATACCTTGGTCAGTCGAAGCTGTCTTACCGATAATGATCAACTCGCGATTGATGTCTCAGATTATCGCGCCCTGCAGGCTCTGGCGGGATACGTGCAGGAGCTTCAGGTCTCCGCGAGTGCGCTCATGTCCTCGCTTGGCTTTACCCTGCCGCCGCTCGGACTGCCGGATTCATCGCGCGTTCCGATTCGGATCGACAACGTGGCCGGAAATTACAGCGCGGAGCTGTTGGCCGTGGATCATCTTGATGCCGCCCTGACCCTAGGTATCCCCGGCGGGTATCGCATTCTGGACATGACCGGCTATTAAACGCTCTCCAGGTTAGGCGTCAGCTCGCTAAATCACTTAGGTTCGCGAAAAGATCGAGCGCTTCCGGATTGGCGAGCGCCTCTCGATTGAGCACTGGCTCATTGTGCACAATCTTGCGAACGGCGAGCTCTACAATCTTCCCGCTTTTGGTGCGCGGAATATCAGCCACCGCAATAACCTTCGCAGGAACATGTCGCGGCGTAGTGTTCGTGCGGATTTCAGTGCGAATCCGCTCCCTCAGGTCATCATCCAGCGTCAGGCCGTCCTGTAATCTCACAAACAACACCACGCGCACATCGCCCTGCCATTGCTGCCCAATAACGAGACTTTCCATGACCTCGGGGATACGTTCTGCCTGCCGATAAATCTCGGCTGTGCCGATTCGAACGCCGCCCGGATTCAATACCGCGTCCGAACGACCGAAGACCACAATACCGCCATGCTCGGTGATCGTAATGTAATCGCCATGACACCAGACATTCGGAAATTTATCAAAATACGCTTCGTGGTAGCGCGCCCCATCAGGATCATTCCAGAAACCAAGTGGCATGGAGGGGAAAGCGTTGGCGCACACGAGTTCGCCCTTTTCGCCCGCTGACAGCAGGCGGTTGTCATCACCCCTCACTTCGATCTGCATTCCCAGCATCGGACCCTGGATTTCACCTTTCCAGACCGGAAGGGTCGGGTTTCCACCCATGAAGCAACCCATAATGTCAGTGCCGCCGGATATGGATGAAAGACAGGCGCTCGAGCTCACCGCGTCGTAGATGTAATCAAAGCCCTCTGGATTAAGCGGAGAGCCCGTAGAAAGGATCGTCCGTACATTGCTCAAATCGTGCGTCTCTTTGGGTCTGAGGCCTGCTTTGGCAATAGCGTCAATAAACTTTGCCGACGTCCCCAACACGTTAATTTGCTCCTCAGCGACGAAGTCGAAAATGACGTTCCCGTCGGGGTAGAACGGAGAGCCGTCATAAAGCGCGAGGGTCGCTCCGCTCGCCAATCCCCCTACCAGCCAATTCCACATCATCCATCCGCAGGTGGTGAAGTAAAACAGCCTATCGTCTGAACGCAAGTCGACATGCAGTTGCTGCTCCTTGAGATGCTGCAGCAAAGAGCCGCCCACGCCATGAATAATGCATTTGGGGACCCCGGTCGTTCCGGAGGAATACATGACATACAAGGGATGATTAAAAGGGACGTCGACGAAGTCGATTTCCGTTGCATCCACGCAGAAGTCCTCGAGTCGCTCAGCGTCTCGGATTCCCGATAGCCGCGGATCCTTCGAAAGAAACGGTACAACGACCACATGGGTCACGGTGGGCAGGCCGTCTCGAATGGCCTTCAGTTTATTCAGGGAATCATGCGCTTTACCGTTGTACCAATAACCGTCTGCGCTAAAAAGTACTTTTGGCTCAATCTGGCCAAATCGATCAAGCACACCCTGCACGCCAAAATCTGGCGAACACGAAGACCAGGTTGCACCCAAAGACGCGCAGGCGAGCATCGCGCTCACGGTCTCTGGCATATTGGGCATAAATCCGCAGACCCGATCCCCTGACGTGACCCCCGCCTGTCTCAAAGCGGCGGCGATGCGTGCGACCTCAAGATAGAGTTCCCTATGGCTGACCGATCGCTTGACCTTATCTTCAGCTCTAAAAAGGAGCGCCGGCCCATCGTCCTGACGACGTAGCAAATTTCGTGCGAAATTGAGCCTTAGGTTAGGAAACCAAACGGCGCCGGGTATGCGCTCAGGATGCTCAATGACCGGATCCAGGCTCCCCGAGCCCATCGCGCCGGTCCAGTCCCACACGCTGCACCAGAACTCCTCCGGATGCATTGTGGACCAGCGATGGAGCTCAGAGAAATCCGCAAACGACCGACCCCAGCGTGACGAGGCATTCTCGGCAAACCTCGTCATATTGCTTGAGGCGATCTGCTCAGCACTGGGAGACCACAGCGGTCGATCATTCATGGCCTATAACTCACCAATCGGGATATTCTGGAGGGATCGAAGTTTACCCCGCGCCTGTCTCATGATTAACTCACTCCTAAGCACTTTTTGCAATCCAGTCGGGCTCGCACGGTGGGTCACCGCTCAAGCCAACAAGACCACTCTAGACAGGCTTTTATGACTCAAGTCGCCGGTTTTGATCGTGAGACCCTGGTTCAGCAACTTATTACGCGGGCCGCTGTAGAAGTATCGGCAGATCACCGGACCATCGTCGCAGATTTTCTAGGGCTTTATTTCGCCCGGGTTCCCAGTCCTGACTTAATCGACACCGACCCCAATGAGCTGTACGGCTGCGCGCTCAGTCATTTCGAGTCAGCAAAAAAAAGAAAATCGGGCGAGGTTAAGGTCCGTGCGTTCAACCCTTCTGTCGAACACGACGGGTGGGTCTGTGAACATACGATGGTAGAGATCATCTCTTCGGATATGGCTTTCCTCGTTGACTCCA
>Ga0181594_10000759_pt1 | contig 30152 bp, 23 predicted proteins | sample 071ome_18_FD_145603 | JGI IMG/M metagenome (GOLD analysis project Ga0181594, IMG submission 145603) | Coastal salt marsh microbial communities from the Groves Creek Marsh, Skidaway Island, Georgia - 071413BT metaG (spades assembly) | ecosystem: Environmental > Aquatic > Marine > Intertidal zone... | reverse complement strand
TCATGCCGCCCGTAAGACCATAAGTGATCACCCCGGCGTGGGCAGCCCAGGCCTCCCCCGGAAACAACAGCAGGGACAAAGGCAAGCCCAGCGACATCAGGACACCGCATATGGCAAGACGCCTCACGTCGAAATGATCCATCAGCACGCCGCCGACAAGACGTCCGGCGATCGAGGCGACGCCCATCGACCCAACAATCGCAACGGCCTGCCCCCGCGAAATACCCGTGTCGATCAGCACGGGTACGGCATTGACCATCAGCGCGGAGCCGGTCATCGATGCCAACAGAGACGCAAAAAACAGAAGATAGAGCGGCGGCGTTGTGAACCCTTCCCGGGGAGTGAGACCGATCGCTTGTTCGGCTTTGTCCAGATAATCTTCCGTGCCGCTGTTCGCTGGTGACGGGCGATCGGGAACCAATGTCAGGATGAGAGGCATGGTTAGGACGAACCATATGCCGGCCAGCGCGAGGAACCCGGTCCTCCAGCTGTAGTTCTCTACAAAATATTCTGCGATCGCCGGAACGATCGCCATGCTCAGCCCGACGCCGGCGAGGGTGAATGCGATTGCCATACCACGACCGGCGTTGAAGATTGCCGAGACCGGAGCGAGCCAGACTGTGGAGGTAAAACCGGCGGTCATGCCGAACAGTGCCCAAGCTGCCCGCCATTGCCAGATAGTGTCGACTTGCGACATCAGCGCGATCGCAATTGTCGTTGTAACGACCACGAACGCGCCGCACCGCCGGGAACCGAATTTGTCGATAAGATAACCGCCGGGAGCGGATAGCAGGAACCCGATGACCGAAACGATTGCCGGGCCAGTGGTTATCTCGGCACGTGTCCAGCCAAATTCCGCTTCGAGCGGGCCGAGCATGACCCCAAAAGAGAATGTCAGCACCGTCGCAAAGGACATGCCCATCGCTGTCGCGACCACCAGCGACCAATGCTGCTGCCATTCGGCCCGGGCGCTTGGGCCGTCTGCTTTCCCCATCGAAGTTTACCCTTCCTGCCTAATCCATTCCAATGCGCCTACCTCGGCTCCTTGCCAGGTAGACAGCTCACTCACCGCTCTCAATGTCCGCCGAGGGCCGAGGCCGCACTCACATCGGCAAGCTCTCCCTCGTTCTTTTTGGCTTCGAGGATTTCCCGGACCGGCTTGAGAGACAGGATGGCGGAAAGCGCGCAAAGGGGCAGGGCAATCGCGGAACAGATGAGAAGCGAATAGCCGACCATCTGCGGGCCTCCGAGTGCTTCGGTTATGACTGCAACCAGCACCGGAGCGCCGCCAAGCGTCAACAGGCCATTGAGCAAAAGGACGACGGACGCTGCCTTGCCGCGAAGGTTTGCTGGCATGACGATTTGCAGAATGACCAACGGAAGCGCGAGGTATACGCACAGCAGCAGCTTGCTCAGAAAGAGCAGGACGAGCGACAATGTCGCCGAGGCCACCAGGAAGGTGCCGATCGCCAAGGGTGTGGCCACCAACACGCAAATCGCCACGTAACGCATGTGAATGTCGAGCTTGCCACACGCGAAGAAGCGATCGACCAATCGCGCGTGAAGTGGCAACGCAATCACTGTCGCAGAGGTCAGGATGAGGCCGAGCATGCCACCGGCTTCGCCGACCGAAAGTCCGTGAACGCGTTGATAGAAGGCCGGACTCCATGTCACGATCGCCACCGAGATGGCGGCCGCGAACAACAACGCCAGGTGATGCGGGATGATGAACCAGATATATTTCCGGGCCAAACGTGCGTAATCGATATAGTTGGTCGCTTCGGGCTTCTTGCCCTGCCTCCTGCGTGGATCGGGAACCAGGAAGATGAGGAAGGCCAGCAGCAATCCGGGAACGCCGACGAGCAGAAAGATGAGCTGCCATCCGCTCAGCGACAGAAGTCCCAATACCTCGTGCACCGATCTTGGATCGATCATCGTGCTGACCAGCCCGCCGATCGCCAGCGCCAACCCGGCGCCGACAGACGAGCTCAGGGAGAAGATCGAAAAGGCGAACCCCAGTTTTTCCGGCGGGAAGAATTCGGGCAACAGGGACTGCGCGCCGGGGCCCATCACGGCTTCCCCGCTACCGACCATCGCGCGCGACACGAAGAAACTCCAGAAATTCTGGGCAAGTCCGCACCCTGCGGTACCAAGACTCCACACCGTGACGCCGAGCCAGATCACCAGCGGGCGATTGTACCGGTCCATCGCCCAGCCAATCGGCAGTGCGCCGAGAAAGAAGAACAGACCGAAGGCCAGCCCCATCAGCGCGCCCATCTGGGTTTCGCTCAACCCCAGATCGGCCATGATCGGATCCACAAGCAGGTTCAGCAGATTGCGATCGAGAACCGACAATACGGTCAGCAACAGCAATATCCCGACCGTCATCCAGCCAATTCGAAGATTGTGCTCCGGGGCATTGTCGACATCGGCTGTGTCGACGGAAGGCGCAGTGTCCATATGTTTCCTCTCGCTAATTCTCATCGCCGGTCTGCAGCATAACGGCAGGAAGGCGCGAACGCTGTCACTCTATCTCTGGCCGGGAACTTGCTATGCCACAGGATCCCTTCGATGTGATGGGCTTGCCCTCATACTGGCATGGTCGTCCGTTCCGGCGAAATGCGGACTTGAGGCGTCAGGCGCATCTTCTCCTGCCTCTCTGGCCGTCAGGAATTCCCGCACCGGCTTGAGCGCAAGCCGGAGCGTGAGTGAACACAAGGGAAGTCCGACTACGCTGCAAATGAGCAATGAGTAGCCGACCATCGACGGTCCGCCCAGAGCGTCGGTAATAATCGCCACCAGCACGGGCGCGCCGCCAAGCGTCAGAATCCCGTTAAGCACGAGAACAATCGACGCTGCCTTGGCGCGCAGGTTTGGCGGCATGACGATCTGGAGAATCACGAACGGGAGACTGAGGTAGGGGCTGATCAGGGCCCCGGTGAGCGCGAAAAGGACGAGCGACAATGCTCCCGAAGGGACCAAGAAAGTCGCGGCCGCCACTGGCGCTGCAAGCAGCACGCTGATCGACATGTATCGCAAATGGATGTCGCGCATGCCGCGCGCATAAAGGCGATCGACAATGCGCGCGTGAATAGGCAGTGCTGCGACCGGGCCCAGCGCCATGGCGAGCCCCAGCCCCGCTCCGATCTGACCTAGGGACATGCCGTGGATTCGTTCGTAGAATGCCGGTCCCCAGGTCGGCATGGCAACCGCGGTCATGGCCACGAAGAGCAGGCCGAGATGGTGGGGCACAATGAACCGCCAGTGCTTGCGGACGAACACTAAATAATCGAGGTAGTTCGTCGAGGCGGGCTTCTTGGCTTGCTTTCTCCGCGGATCTGGCACCAGGAAAATGAGGAAAGCCAGCAGCAGTCCCGGCAATCCGACGATCAGAAAGATGAGCTGCCATCCGTGCAAGCTTACCATCCCGAATAGCTCATGAGCGGTTCCGGGATTGATCAGTGTTGCAGCCAGCCCGCCGACCGCAAAGGCCAGACCGGCACCGACTTGCGTGCTCAAGGAGTAGATCGAGAACGCAAAGCTCAATTTTGTCGGGGGGAAGAGTTCCGGCAACAGGGATTGCGCACCGGGGCCCATCACGGCTTCCCCCGCCCCGACCAACGAGCGAGCCGCGAAGAGAGACCAGAAACCTTGCGCAATGCCGCAAGCCGCCGTGCCGATACTCCAAACAGTGACGCCGAGCCAGATGACCAGCGGACGGCTGAACCGGTCCAGCGCCCACCCGATCGGCAATGCCCCCAAGAAATAGAAGAGGCCGAACGCGAGGCCCATCAACGCACCCATCTGCGTTTCGCCGAGTCCCAGGTCAGCCTTGACCGCATTCACCAGCAGGGTGAGCAGACCCCGATCAAGGACCGACAATACGCTCAGCAGCGAAAGTATCGCGACCGCCAACCAGCCGGCCCGCGCATGATAAGACCGGTCATCTTGCCAGCCAGCGGAGGACGGGGCAGCCTCGATCGCCATCATTTTCCTCTCACCGGTGCGTGAACATCCACATGCTCAATCATGGGATATTCATGCGCATTGCCCGCGCTTTCCGCGCTTTTTGTCAAGGCTCGAATGAACCGCTGGCAGATACGTCGATTGCGTCTGTATCGACATAAGGCCATTTGACGATCGCGGCTGATTTGATCCACATGCTGCCGTCTTGCGCTGTAAGCTCTCCTCTAAGATCACACGCGATCAGCGGCTGGAATTGCTCGAAAACTACACCTGCCCCCCTAAGAAGTTCCTTTATTCCGCTACCTAATTAAGGAATTGTCTACAACCCCTGATTGGGCAAGGTCCGCAATTTGTTGAGCGGGCAGGAGTCGGTCGCCTGCGCCTGACCCAATTTTCTTCTTCCCTGAACGAGCGAATTTGTCGGCCGAACCGCGCGGGCCATGCCTTTCTGACAGGCCGGGACACGATGGACCATGTCCGGTAAGCAGTATTCTCTTGTACCGTAATTTGTTTTAGCGCTGTGCACGGTGACGGCATGCAGACCGTTTGATAGGCGGTGAGCAAAATTGAGTCGCATCATTGTCTTTTGAAGGGCGGACGACCCAACGTACGGAAGGCCATGGCGGCGCAGTACACGACCTGCTTCGCAACAGGCGTCCAACCTATGCGTCAACATGAAAAGCAAGTGAACGGAAGCACATATGAATCTGGAACTGCCCGAATCTTCAGCTCTATTCAGTGACACTTTCGAGCGATTCTTCGAAACCGAATCTTCGATCCAGCGCGTTCGTGCTGCGGAACCGCTCGGCTTCGATCCGGAGCTCTGGCGCGCGGTAGTCGAGATGGGCGCACCCGCCATGCGCATCGAATCGGACCTGGGTGGCAACATGAGCCTGTTCGACACGATGTTGATCATGAAGCAGGCCGGTCGCCGGCTGGCTTCCGTTCCACTCGCCGAAGCAGTTGTGACGTTGCGTATCCTCGACGCGGTCGGTTCGGACCTTGCGCACGAGTGGATCGAGCGGGCCGGAGACGGCGAGACGGTCGTTACAATGGCGCTGCGTCAGATCGAAACCGGGCGGGAAGTATTCACCTGCGCCGGCGCGGTTGCATCAGGCGTTCTGGCTTATGACGGGCAATCGCTGCTCTGGCTGGTGCCCAGGGAGAACCCGGAACCTCAGACCACCCTGGCGGGCTGTGCGTTCGCGCTCCTCAATGCCGATGCCTGCGAGCAGAACGTTCTTGCTTCCGGTGAAACGGCGCGGGAACTGTGGGAATCGGCGAGCGAGGAATGGCGCCTGCTTAACGCCGCCATGCTGATCGGACTGTCGCAACAGGCCATCCAGATCGCGGCGGACTACGCCGGCGAGCGAAGTGCCTTTGGTGTGCTCATCGGCACCTACCAGAGCATTTCCCATCCGCTGGCGGACGATATCATCGATGCTGACGGCGGCGAATTTCTGCTGTGGTGGATTGCCAAGGCGATTGGAGAGAACGAACCGGAAGCTTCGGCAATGGTGGCCTTCGCATGGTGGTGGGCAGTGGGCAACGCGAGCAGATCCGTCGCCCACGCAGTGCATACCTTTGGTGGTTATGGCCTGACCAACGAATATGACGTCCAGCTTTACAACCGGCGCGCCAAGGCCTTCGCTCTCGCTGGCGGCGATCCGTCTGAAGCGCTGGTAAGCGCAGGCCGCCGGCTGTTTTGCGGTGAAAAGGCGGCCCTGCCCCCTGCCGGCGAGATGCCGCTCGATTTCAAGCCGGCAGTCGAGGAACTGGGACTCGTGGATGAGACGCGCGGCTTTTTCGAGGAGCACTATCCACCCGAATTGCGCGAAGCGCCCGACCATTCGTTCGAAGGGCACCATTGGGAGTTCAGTCGCGCCTTGGGCAAGGCAGGGTTGCTGATGCCTTCATGGCCTGCGCAATGGGGTGGACGCGGTGTGACCAGCGCCGCCGCACGCGAGAGCACGGCAGTCTGGAACGAATTCGGCTATACTGTCACGCCCCGGCAGGTGGCGTTCATGGTTGGCGAAATCGTCATGCGCTTCGGGACGCCCGAATTGCAACAGGAGGTGCTGCCGCGTCTTGGCGGGGGCGAGGTTCTGGCCTGCCTCGGCTATACCGAGCCATCCGGCGGATCAGACGTGTTCGCCGCCAAGACCCGTGCAGAGCGCGATGGGGACGATTGGGTCATCAACGGACAGAAGATGTTCACCTCAGGCGCCAATCTGGCCAGCTATGTCCTGCTCCTGACCCGGACCGATCCGGACTTGCCAAAGCACAAGGGCATCACATTGTTTCTCGTTCCGATGGACACGCCGGGCATCGAGGTGCAGCCCATCTACACCTACATGGACGAGCGCACCAACGCGACCTTCTTTTCAGACGTGCGCATCCCCGACCGGTATCGGCTTGGCGAAGTCAATGGCGGGGTCAAGGTTATGAGCGCCGCTCTCCAGCTGGAACAGGGTGCCAGTGGCTACCATCAGGCAGAGCGCACAATGGTGAAGGCTGCGGCAGATTGGGCGCGCAGGAACAACCGGGATGGAAAGCCGGCGATCGAGCATCCCGATACGCTGGCCAGGCTTGCACGAACGCAAGGCCATGCTCGCATCATTGAGCTGATGGCCGTCCGGAGCGTCTGGGCGCAAGCGAACGGTCGGGCCGACCAGGCTCAGGGCCCGGCATCCAAGGTCTTCACCACAAGCAAGTTCATCTCCGATTCCGCAGACCTGCTAGATCTAACCGCACCCGATTCACTGGTCCGCGGCAAGTCCGGTCTCGGCCTGATTGAACAGGGATACCGCCATTCGGCCGCTACGAGTGTCTATGGCGGGACCTCGGAAGTGCTGCGCAGCATGGTCGCAGAGCGTCGGCTCGGCATGCCAAGAAGCCGCGCCTGAGCCAAGCGGTCGTGGGCCTTCCGGTCCGGATGGCGGATCAACCCTCGACTTGCCGATGGGGCCCGCGGTCGCCAGCCGTGCGACATGGGTCAGCCTGACGAACCGGACCGCCTGTAATTTGAATTTCCATCGCGGCCAACAGCGCCCCGGGGTGCGCCGCAATTATCCAGCCCACTGCCGATTGTCGCTGCCTCGCGCGGCCCAGCGGGACCTACTCGCCTTCGGCCAACCCCAGCTTGCGCCGGTAGTTCTCGTGGAAATTGCGGATCTTGCCTTCCTGATAGCCCGCATACCACACGTAAGGCGGCTGTTTGGTCTTCATGCCGGCATGCACATTCGCCATGTTCATCGAATCCTGTTCGAGGATTCGCGCCAGGGTGCCCAGTTCCGGAGCGTCGCACCAGGACTGGTCCGGCCTGAGTTCGTTCACCTGAGCTGCGGGCGGCCTCTCCTTGTGTTCGGGCCATGGAGCCAGCAACATGATGTCCATCTGGCAATAATTCGGATCGTCGCCAAGGGGACGGAACCGGAACACGATGCGTGCCCAGCCGCCCCAGGGATGCATGTTGGGGAACAGGTCGTTGAAGCAGGAATCGTTGAGCTCGGCGTCCGAATACTCATCCACCTCGTCGCCGATCAACGAGCGCAGATATTTCGCATTGGCGTCTGCACTTGCCTGCCAGCGCTCGAGCACCTGCTCCTTTTCCCTCACAATGCCGCGATGCGGGCTCGATGCCGGCGGCGAGACATGCTGCGCCCTGCCCCAGTTGCCGAACACGTCGTAACGCACATCGGCAGAATCACCGCCAATCAGCAGCAGCTGCGGATGCGTGGCCGCGATGTGGTAAGCTTCCATGAAGGCTTCCTGTGCGATCTTCCAGTTGGCATTGATGGTCTTGCGGACATGAGCCTGCTTGTAACGGTTCTCCAGCTTGAATTTCTTGTAGTGCCCCAACATCACAGGTCCGAGAAAATCTTCCAGGGGTTCGGCATCCGGATCCGGATTGATGAATACGAATCCTCCCCAGGTCGCAACTTGGGCCCCAGGCAACTGGCCGACATCATCGGCAACGCCGGGCAGGTCCCACTCGCATGTCAGATGCTTTAGCCCGCCTTCCAGATCCCAGGTCCATCCGTGGAAGGGACACCGCAAGTCCTTGGCGCCCTTGCCGTCCATTTCCTTGAGCAGACGGCCGCGATGCAGGCAGGCGTTGTAATGTGCCTTGAACTCGTTTTCACCGGTGCGCACAACTACGAACGACAGCGAGGCAATCTCGTAGACGTGGTAGTCACCCACTTCGGGAATGTCATCGGCACGGCACACCATCTGCCATGTGCGTTTCCAGAGCCGATCGACTTCGAGATCGTGATACCGCTTGTCGATAAAGCGGGCGGTCGGAACTTTCATCGGACCGCCCGTCATTGGCGATTCCAGCCAGTAGACGTCCGGTACCTTGTCGAGATTGCGGTCGTTCGAGAGGATATATTCCAGATCGACATGACTGGATGACCGAAAACCCTTCTCGGTCTCCTTCCCGGGGTCGCCGACAAACTTGCCGATCACCGGCGGCGGCGGCGGTGTATTCTTGTCTGACTTGAAACGGCTCGCATAGTCAGGCCCCCCGGTTTGTTCCCCGGGCATGACCGGCAGCATCCCCCAATAGATGTCGCGGCCTTCGGGCAGGTCCTGCCCGCCAACGTGGACCAGCAAGTGCAGGTCCGCCTGGGTCAAATCGCCCTCCAGCCACTTGCCGTCCCAACTGAAAATGCCGGACTTCCCACTGTTGTCGTCCTGGACTCGAACTCGTCCTTCGCCCAGATCTTCGTAGATCGCTCCGTTGATCGGGTGTGGAAGTCGCCGCATATTCCTGTCTCTCTATTCTTCTCGTGACGCTGGCTAAATCATGTTGCCGGAAATGGAAATATTCAACCACCTGGTTTGCGCGAAAGCAGTGCGATTGCAGCCGCCATGGCGGAGCTTCAGCTTGCGAATGTTCCGCCGTTCAGCTGGATAGTCTGAGCCGTGATCCAGGAAGCCTCGTCAGAGGCAAGATAGATGACTGCCGCTCCAACATCCTTGCCTGTTCCCATCCGGCCGACAGGTACACCGGTTCCGTCGCGCGGGTCCGGCTCGCCGGTATCCCGCTCGACGCGGCCCAGGGCCAACGAGTTCACGGTGACGCCATGCTCTGCGACTTCCTGCGAATAATGGCGTATGAAAGCCTCGATCCCGCTCTTCGAGGCTGCATACATGGTCGTTCCCGCTCTGAACGCGCCGCGGGCCGCGACGGACGATATCTGGACGATCCGGCCCCACCCCCGCTCGCACATGCCGGCTGAGACGGCTTCGATGCAGTGAACTGATCCATAGATATTGAGATCGATGAACTTTGCCCAGTCGGCGGGCGTCATGTCCTTGAATTCGGCGTGCTGGAAATCATGCGGCACGCCGGCATTGTTGACCAGGATATCGACCGGCCCGAGCTTGCCCTCTGCGTGCGCAATTGCCGCGCGAACTGCATCGCGGTCGGTAATATCGAACGGCACGGCGAGCGCCTTTCCGCCGCTGACGTTGATTCGGGCGGCAACCCGCTCCGCACGATCGGCGAAAAGGTCATTCACCATGACGCTGGCGCCTTGCCCGGACAACATTTCCGCAACTGCGGAACCCACCCCTCTGCCCGCGCCTGCGACGAGCGCAACCCTGCCGTTAAAGTCAAACACCCAATCTTCTCCCTTGCTTCATCGACCGGAATAACTTGCTCGTCCCCGCTTCGTCCTGCCTTAGCAGGGCTGCGAACAGGGGCAGACACGTCGCCCGTCGATTTGAACGTCTTATCCGCGCGGCATTGCCCGCGATCTGGCGCACTTTTTTGGGCGTGCGCGGTTAAGCTACCTATTTTTATGAGAATAGTCCATGCCGTCGGGACGAGGCGAGGTATCGGCCTTTGCTTGGCGTCTTCGGCAGACCGGCGAAGCAATCTGACCGACCAAGCTTGCCTTGCCGCCATCTCGGGCAATGCATGGCTTGATTGCGAGGCCGACTGACGATGCGCCGGCGGCTTGCGCCCGTTGAAGCCTGCGCCGTACAGGAAGAAAGAGTCGCTTGTATCTCGATTTGAGGTTGCATTCCGCGCTTCGACACCGAATGCTGGTATTGATTAACCTATTTCGGATTTAGAGGGGAGTGGTGTGGACCAGCCGTTGAAAGGCAAGGTCGCCCTGGTAACGGGTTCGGCGCGAGGAGTGGGTCGGGCGATAGCCCGCAAACTCGCCGATATGGGAGCGACGATTGTCGTCACCGCGCGCACCCTGCAACCGCGCGGCGACGCACTGACCGGAACGATTCACGAAGCAGCCGACGAAATCGAACGGCGCGGCGGAACGGCCATGGCGATTCAGGCGGACCTTAGTGTGCCTGCCGATATTGAACGCCTTGCAGTCGAGGTCATCGACCGGTTCGGCGGCGTCGACATCCTGGTAAACAATGCCGCCGATACGAGCGACAACGTATTCAGGGGTTTCTGGGAGACGCCTCCGGAAAGCTGGATCGCGCAATACGAGTTGAACCTGCATGCCATGTATCGCCTGATCTGGGCGTTCGCGCCCGGCATGCGCGCGCGGGGCGGAGGCTTTGTCATCAATATCGGTTCGGCGAAGGATCCGGATTATCCGGCCATCCGCAATCTGCCGCCCGAGCGACCGGTTGGAGCGGCCTATCTCAGCAGCAAGATGGCGGTCTATGCGATGTCCGCACTGCTTTCCAAGAATTTGTCGGTCGATAACATATTCATCTGTACGCTTAATCCCGGCGCCGCGAGGAGCGAATCGTTCGAAAAGATGCAGCAGGAGCGAGGATTCGACCCGTCTCACGGAATACCGGTCGAAACTGCCGCGCTCGCACTCGAGGTAATCCTCCGGTCACCGAACATAGAGCGGTTTGCCGGTGAATACGTGAACGCACCCGAACTGCTCAAGGAGCACGCCGCAGGAACAATGACCAGCAAGCAGTAAACTTCAACATCGCTATTCTCGGGAGAAAACAATTGGAAGATGACATCCAGCGCTTGGCAGGTCCGTTGGCACCGCCCGGCGCCGAGGAACTGGCGGATCGCTATGCCCTGGGCCAGTTGGTCAAGGTTTACGCACTCGGTGCCGACATGCGCGATTACGAACTGATGCGCAGCGTCTTTGCCGACGATGCCTTCGGCGAGGGCAGCACGAAAAGCGCGCCGATCGAGGAATATCTGCCTTTCGTATTCAGGGGCGCCTCAGCCTATCAGGCGACGCAGCACAACATCACGAACCAGCACATCAGCATAGATGGCGATGAAGCGATCGTGTGGAGCTACGCGATCGCGATCCACAAAGCAGCGGTCGGCGGCGACATGCCGCACCTCAATATCGGGGTACAGTATCGCGACAAATGCCGACGGACGGCCAAGGGCTGGCTGATCACGCATCGCAAGGTTGTCGTTCAATGGACCGAACGTCCCGAAGCAAGAGGAGAGAGTTAAATGAGCCGGAAAGTTGCATTCATTACTGGGGCAAGCCGTGGCATCGGCAAGGCGTGCGCTATCGAACTGGCCGAGGCCGGCTATGACATCGCGGTAACCGCCCGCACTGTGAAAGAGGGCGAAGCACGCGAGCATTCCTCGACCATAGCAGAATCCGACACTTCGCCCCTTCCCGGTAGCCTCGAAAGCACGACGGAGATCTGCGAAGCGAAAGGCGTCCGGGCCATATCGGTGGCCGCAGACCTGCTCGAACCGGAATCCCTTGGCGCCGCCGTGACGACGGTTCTGGAACGCTGGGGACGGATCGACGTGGTCATTCACAATGGCCGATATATCGGGCCGGGTCACATGGACCGGTTCCTCGACACGCCTATCGAGCTTCTTCGCAAGCAGATGGAAGGGAACTTCTTCGCCCAGCTCATCATCAACAAGCTGGTTCTGCCTGCCATGATCAAACAGGGAAGCGGGACAATAATCAACATCACGTCTTCGGCGGGTTTTGCCGACCCCAATTCCGCGGCCGGAGACGGCGGCTGGGGCATGGGCTATGGCACGTCGAAGGGCGCGGTGCAGCGGATCGCGGGCATCCTGAAGGCCGAACTGGCCGACAAGGGCATTCGATTCTTCAATCTCCAGCCCGGTCTGATCGTCACCGAACGCATGATCCAGGACATGGGCAAGTTCGGCTTCAGCTCAAAGGGTACCGGACCGGAAGTTCCCGCCAAGGTGGTGCGCTGGCTGTGCACCGATCCCGAAGCCGATGATTTCAACGGCAAGACCATCGAAGGCCAAGCGTTCTGCCACGAGCGCAACCTTATGCCCGGCTGGGAAGGTCCGACCTTCGGAAAAGTGGCGATGGCCTACGATCTGTCAGGCTATAATCTCGACCAGTTGGTCAAGGCCGCGCACGCCAAACAGCAAAGCGAGGCCTGATCGGCACAGGCAGTTCGCGGGAATGCACGCTGCCCCGTGATCATCGGACCTCATCGACGGTCGATGATCGCGGCAGGCCGGCATGAAATTCCAGCACAGCATGTCTGCAAGGTTGACACCTGCGGGTTTCCACCCGAGTGATTTACAATTAGAGGTAACTCTAAATCAGTCCCGTCATTCCCGCAGAAGTGGCGGTCACGTGGAGGAGAGGATCCGGACGATGTCCGACGACCGGAATAGCGACGCCAGAACGATCTCTCGCTCGAGCGTCGGGCGCATAGTCCCGACCAGCAGTGAGCGGGCAAGACCGTTCTGGCAGGGCGGCGTGGAAGGCGTGCTCAAGATCGCGCAATGCAGCGATTGCGGTGAGCGCATCCATCCACCGCGACCGATATGCCCGCATTGCCATAGCAAAGCGATCACCTTCACGCCGGTCAGCGGACGTGGAACGGTCTACAGCTTTACCATCAACCGCTACCAGTGGCTAAAGGAGATGCCTCCTCCCTATGTCCTTGCCGAAGTCGATCTCGACGATCAGCCGGGGCTGCGGCTGCTTGCGACGGTGACGGGCTGCGCGCCCGAAGACGTGTCCATTGGCATGCAGGTGAAAGCGGATTTCGTCGAAGTCGAGGACGGGTGGATTCCCGTCTTCGTGCCGGAGTCGCAGCCATGATCGAACACTCCGCTGTAATCAGCGGCATCGGCATTTCCGAAGTCGGTCGGCGCCTGCACGCTGATCCATGGGCGCTGACCGCCGACGCCGCCCTTGCCGCCATCGCCGATGCCGGGCTGACCCCAGCGGATATTGACGGCATCTCGACCTATCCAGGCGCAATCTGGTCAACGCCTGGCATAACAGGCGCGGGTGTGGACGATGTGCGCGCGCTTCTTGGCATCAACACGCGCTGGCACAATGGTGGTGGAGAGATGCCGGGGCAGCTTGGCTCGATCATTGCCGCCATTTTGGCCGTGGGCGCGGGCGTCGTGGATCACGTCCTGTGTTTCCGCACGGTCTGGGAATCGACCGCGCAGGACCGCATCGGCAGCCGTTCGGCCACGATGGCACAAGTCAATGAGCGCGAATCCCACCAATGGTCCAAGGCGTATGGCGTCGGATACCCGACGTACGGCGCGCTATGGATGCAACGCTACATGCACGAAAGCGGCGCGACGCGAGAGCAACTGGCGCAGATCGCGCTGACCTGCCGGGCGAACGCCATGCTGAACCCGCAAGCAGTCTATCGGTCTGAGATGACGATGGACGATTACCTTTCGGCCAAGATGATCTCCGATCCGATCTGCCTGTTCGATTGCGACGTACCAGTCGACGGCTCCGTCGCGTTCGTGATCTCACGCGCCGACAACCAGACATCCGGCTCGCGCGGGATTGCGTTCGAAGCATTCGGATCGGCCGGCGGACTGGAAAACTGCGCCGAAATGATGTGGTCTCGAACATCACTCAAGCCGGGCGACGTGCAACTGGCCGAACTCTATGACGGCTTTTCGATCATTTCGATCCTCTGGCTCGAAGCGCTCGGCCTGTGCGAGCCCCTGCAGGCGGGACTCTTCATCGAGGGCGGCGAGCGCATCGCGCTGACCGGCGAACTGCCGTTCAACAGCGGCGGCGGACAGCTTTCTGGCGGGCGCCTACATGGTTACGGGAGCCTCTATCAGGCCTGCCTGCAACTAAGCGGCAGCGCGGGCGAGCGACAGATCAAGCGCCGGCCGGAAGTGGCAGTGGTGAGCAGTGGCGTTAGCACTTTCGCCTCCTCGCTGCTCCTGCGAGCAGGGCGCTGACGGCCCCACACCGGGCCGCGAAAAATATCGGGAGAACTGCAGATGTCGAGTGATGCCCATGCCCATGCAAGCGGCGGCTTTCTACCCGGTGTCAGGGTCCTGGAGATCGGCAACGAGCTTGGCGAATATTGCGGCAAGCTGCTCGCCGGCTTGGGTGCCGACGTTATCAGGGTCGAACCACCCGAAGGTGAGGAAACGCGCAGCTACGGACCGTTTCTGGATGACGAACCGGATCGCGAGTGCAGCCTCTATTTCTGGCACTACAACTTCGGCAAGCGCGGCATCACGCTAGATCTGGACGACACGAGGGACCAGGAACGCTTCGCCCGGCTCGCAAAGACGGCAGACGTAATCATCGACAGCCGCCCCAAGGGCTGGCTCGACGAACGCGGGATCGGCGCCGCAACGCTGCGAGGCGCCAATCCGCGCCTTATCTATTCGCGCATATCGCCATTTGGCGATGACGGCCCGTGGGGCGACTATCACGCGTCGGATCTCGTGCATCTGGCGCTGGGCGGCGTCATGAACAATTGCGGCTACGACCCCGATCCGTCAGGCTTCTACGAGACGCCGCCGATTGCGCCCCAGATGTGGCAGAGTTATCATATCACCGGTGAAATGGCGGCAATGGCGATCCTTGCGGCGCTCAATTACCGGGCCAGCAGTGGTCAGGGACAATCGCTGTCCACATCGGTGCATACCGCGGTTGCCCAGGCGACCGAACGCGATATTCCGAGCTGGGTCTATCTGGCGCAGAAACATATGCGCATGACCTGCCGTCATTCCAGCCCTCTGCGCAGTGCGCTGATCCTTTCGCCAACCAAGGACGGGCGATTCATGTTCCCCTATCGCTCCTATGCGCATTCGGGCGACGGGTTGAAGAAGACGATCGATGTGCTTGCCAAATACGGCATGGAAGAAGACCTTCTCGACCCCAAATATTCGGACCCGGAATACACGGCGAACAAGCATGTCGAACAACACGTCGCTGATGTGGTGGGCCGCTTCGTGCAGCGCTTCATGTTCGATCGCGACGTATGGCGCGATTTCCAGTCCGTCGGACTAACCTGGGCGCCGGTTCGGCTTCCTCATGAAAACATGCAGGACGAGCACTGGCGCACGCGTAGTACCTTCTTCGAGGTCGAGCGTCCTGAACTGGACAGCACGTTTACCGATGTCGGGGCGCGATGGATGTGTCCCGATGTACCATGGCGAACAGGCCCGCGCTCGCCGCTGCTGGGCGAGCACAATGAATCGATACTGGGGGCGCTCGAATCCGCGCCAGAACCAGTGCCCGCCGCGGCCGCCCCGGCGAAGGCGCAAGATAACTCGACTGATGGCAGTGATGCGCCCTTCGCCCTTGAAGGGCTTCGCTTCATCGACCTGGGCTGGCTCGTCGCCTCGTCCGGCGCGGGCCGATTCCTCTCGGCCTTCGGGATGGAAGTCGCCAAAATCGAGCACAGCACGCGCTGGGACGGTATGCGCCATCCGCTGGTCATCGTCGGCGAGGACGGTCGTGCCAGGCGCGACGCCGCCACCGGCCCCCTGCCAGACAACCGGACCAAGTCGCCTAACCGCAGCGGTCTGTTCATGGATATCAATGCGGGCAAGCGCTCGATCGGTCTCAATCTGAAGGATCCGCGCGGCAAGGAAATCCTGGCCGAGCTGATAGCCATTGGCGATGTTGTCGGCGAAGGCTTTTCGCCCGGCACGATGGAGCGGATGGGCTTTGGCTATGACCGTCTGAAGGAGATCAATCCGGAGATCATCTATGTCCAGCAATCGGGCATGGGCCAGATCGGGACCTATGGCGAGATGCGCAGCTATGGGCCGGTGGCGCAGGCATTTTCGGGCATCAGCGAGATGTCCGGCATGCCGCAACCCTTCCCGCCCGCCGGGATCGGCTATTCCTACCTCGACTGGTTCGCCGCCTACAACCAGGCCAACGCGATTCTGGCCGCGCTCTATCGGCGCAACGAGACTGGCAAGGGATGCTGGATCGATGCTTCGCAGGTCGAGGTCGGCATCTACCTCAATGGTCCGACAATCCTCGATTACAGCGCCAATGGCCGGGCGTGGGCCCGCTATGGCAACCGCTCGCCTTACAAGCCTGCCGCGCCGAGCGGAGCTTTCCGCACCAAAGGCGAGGACCGCTGGATCGCGATCTCTTGCTTCACGGAGCAGCAGTGGCGCGCCCTCGTCAAAGTGCTTGGCGGACCTGCCTGGTCCGGCGAGGATCGCTTTGCCTCGCTTGCGGTTCGCCTGCAGCATCAGGATGCACTCGAAACGCTCCTGAACGCCGAAACGAAGACGCACGACCCCTACGACCTCATGGAAAAACTGCAGGCCGCAGGAGTTCCCGCAGGGGTCTGCCAGACCGCGGAAAACCGTTGCGAAACCGATCCGCAGCTGAAGTCATCGCCGGGATGGATGACCGAACTGCCGCAAAGCGAAATTGGCCTCTGGCCGACAAAGGGTTTCCCAGTCGAACTGGATGTCACGCCCGCCCGAACCGGCGGCATCCCCAAGCGCCACGGCCCGAACTATGCGGAAGACAACGAGTTCATCTACGGCGAATGGCTCGGCTATTCGTCGGAGAAGATCAATGAGCTGCGCGAAGCCGGTGTCATTTGACGCGCCACTTGTGTCTCAGGCAGGCAACAGCCCCTGTCGCTCCGACCGGGTTGTACGATCAGTCGAAACGAACCCGCAGGTGATTGACGCCACGCGCCATCAGACCGCCGAAGATCCGGGCAGGCTCGCCTGATTCGTCCAGCCGCAGGTTGGGCAGCCGGTCAAGCAGTGCGTTGACTGCCGCAGTCATTTCCGCCTCGGCGACGAACCGGCCCAGGCAGGTATGCACCCCGCTGGCAAAGCCGATATGCCGTTTTTCAGGCCGATGGAGATCGTACACGTCGGGATTGTCCCAACGTTCCGGATCGCGATTACCGGCTGCCAGGAAAATATCCATCAGCGCGCCTTCCGGAATTTCCACACCGCCGAGGACGCTGTCCTTTGTGCTGATCCGGTGGAAAACCGGGTCGGTACAGTTCCAGCGCAACGACTCCTGGATCGCAGGCCCCATGAGGCTGCGATCGGCACGCAAATCTTCAAGCTGGTCACGGTTGGTAAGAAGCGCGAACAGCAGGATTCCCATCTGCCGATAGGTCGTGCCTCCGCCAGCCAGCAAAAGCAGCCGCGAGAACGAGAGAATATCTTCGTCGGAAAGCTGTGACGGATTGCCGTCCGCATCCTTGAAAGGTGTGCTGATCAGCCGCGAAATCAAGTCGTCGCGCGGTTCCTGCCGGCGCTCGGAGATCACGTGAAGGAGGATTTCCCGAACCTTCGCACGGAACTTGGCACGCGGCTCGGGCGCCAGCGTGGGCAACATGCTCGACGTCAGGCTTTCACGGAAGGCCAGCGCCTCTTCCGAACTGAGACCATACGCAGCGGTCACGGTGTGCATTGGAAGGCGTGCACAAAGCTGCTGCGAGAGGTCGGCATAGCCATCGTTCTCAAAATCGCCGATTAGGATCGCGACGAAAGGTTCGATCCACTTCTCGCGCCACCAGCCCATGGCTTGATCTCGCGTCATCATCGGCTGAATCGAGGAACGGTAGCGTGCGTGTTCCTTCCCAATCATGCCGAGAATCGTGTGGCCCATGCCCTCGCGGATGAAATCCTGTTCCTGATAATAGCTAGACGAATAGGTAATATTGTCGCCCAGGACCTGGTTGCAGGTTTCGAAGGTCAGCGTGGCATACCGCGGGCGCGTGAGGCTGCCCGGCTCGGCCTTGCCGGTCAGCTCCCTTGCAAGGCTGCCAACGAATATCGGACCCCTGGCCCTCAGTTCCGCGATCGGTGTGTAGATATCATCGACCAGGGCGTAGCCAAAATCGGCCACCTCCTTCTCAACGCTGAATACCTCCTGATAGCGATCATCCTTGCGTGTAAGTGCGGACGTTGTCACGGGCTTGATCCTCTGGCTTCTTGTTGGTGGCCGATATCGACACTGTGGGCTCTGCCCGCACATCAAGTCAAATACGGGTTTGAGGGCCATTCATATCTACATTAGTATCACAACGTGAGGTAGCTGCGGGAAACGTATATATGGACCTGAGACAAATGAGGCTGTTCATCGCCGTGGCCGAAGAATTGCATTTCGGCCGCGCAGCGCGACGGCTCAACATGTCCCAGCCTCCGCTCAGCCAATCGATCAAGCGGCTGGAGCTCGACCTTGGTGTCCAGCTTTTCAATCGTTCGCGCCGCAGCACCGAACTGACGTCCGCGGGCCGGGTCTTCCTCGACCATGCCCGCCGCACGTTGCTTCAGGTCAATCTCGCTCGCGAGGCGACACAGCGCGAGGCCTTGAAAATCCCGGAAGTTCGCTTGTCCTTTGTCGGTCCGGCCCTCTACCGTGTGTTGCCAAAGGCCATTGTGCGCTATCGCTCGCTGGCGCCGGACATCCAGATCCGCCTTTTCGAACGTGCATCGCCTGATCAGATAACGGGCATTCAGGGCGGCGAGTTCGACGTCGGGTTCGTGCTGGCGAGCCCGTCGTTGCCGAGCGATTTCGAAACCTTGCTGGTCGAGCGGACCGTGCAGATCGCTGCGGTCCCGATGGACTGCCCTCTGGTGCAAAAGGATAGGATCAGTCTGACGGAGCTGGCCGAACAACCTTTCATCTTGCCGCCGGAACGAAATGCCGAGAAGATCCTCAGTATATTTCGAAGCGTAGGGTTGGTCCCAATGGTTGCTCAGGAAGCATCACAGATCAATACGGCCATCAGTTTGGTTTCGGCAGGGTTAGGCTGCACCATGGTGCCAGCGACGGCGAAATTGAAGCCCGCGCCCAATGTCCGTTACCTCCCCATCAGCGATACCATCCGCCCTGTGTTGACCGAACTCCTGATGGTCTGGTTGCCCGACGATATCGGAAAATGGGGCGACGCCTTTGTCGATTTCATGCAGGATTTCGTCCGGGACAATGAGGAGGTGCTCGATCCCAATTCGGCGCTTCGATGAAGTTGCGCGCCAAGTGCCGGTTCGCCTCATAGGCACTGTGTCAGGGATTCGGGCGCCTTAGACGTCGACGGCTCATACGAAGCTCGTTTTGCAGGAAAATCGAGCAGGATCCTGCCCTCATGCCCACAGCTTGACAGCCCTTGAAGGCAATCTAACAATCAACGCCTTCGCGAGCTTTCACCTCAAACGTCGCGACACTTGGAAACGCAGAGGCAAGGCGGTGAACCGGATGGCAAATCTCCCGGATGAAAGACACGACGTGAAGTTTGCGGCCGGCTTCCAGCCGTACGATCCGTTTTCGGGTGAAGGCGCTGCGGCGGAAGCGCGCGTAATGGCCGAGATCGAGCGACTGGGGCTTTCACGAAACGCGCATGAGCTGGACCGGAATGGATTTACGATTCTTCGCCCTGACCAGGTGTCAACGCCGGCGCAGGTCGACGAACTTCGCGACAGAATAGTCGGGATCGCAGGGCGCAGCTTGGGCCCGCGTGAGACCGTTGAGAGCGGCGATGCCCTCAGCAGCAAGAGCAGTAACCTGGGCCAGGTCCAGACCGACATGAACCTGCTGCATGAAGGAGAAGTCTTCGAGCAGGCCCTGATGAACGAGGCACAGCTTGCCTTGATCACTTACCTTCTCGGCGAAAGCTGCGCGCTCAGTCACACGTCATCCCTGGTAAAGGGCCCGGGTGAAGAATATCTTCCTTTGCATGCCGATCAGAGCGTCACCGGCGCTCCTGCACCCTATCCGAACTTTGCTCAGGTGGCGAACGCGACATGGGCGCTCACAGATTACAACGCTGAGAATGGCGCGCTGTGCCTGGTGGCAGGCAGCCACCGGTTGTGCCGCGCGCCGACAATGTCAGAGGCGACCGATATTTCGCTGTTCCGTCCGGTTGAGTGCCCCGCCGGCTCGGTGATTATCTGGCAAGGAAATACATGGCACGGCGCTGTTCCCCGCAGGAAGCCAGGCATCCGTGTGAGCCTGCTATACTACTTCACGCGCTGGTATTATCCCGCCCTGGAAAATCTCGCCGGCAGCTTCTCGCCCGAGGTCCTAAAGCGCAACGGAGAGAGGTTCTCGTTGATTACGCGCCAGGTTCAGCCGATGATGGATCCCGCTTCGCCGAAGTTCGGGCCAGGGCGGCACAGCCTTTTTGTGTAACTGAATCCCGCCGTTGGTCCGCAGGACGCAAGGACGGACCTCCGGGTCCCCGCGAGGTAGCCGGATTATCTTCGCCCGTCGCCGCAGATGCGTCGCTTGACCGTACTGGCGGCCCAAGAGAAATCGGCAACGGAACAGCGCCTGGGCGCGATCGTGGCGTTGCCGGGCCACGACCTGGAGCTTGACAGGCATTAAGAGTGATAGGAATTTTGTCCGGTTCGATCGTTGTGATATCGTCTTCTGGAATCCCTCGACAGAATCTCAGCAAGGACAGATTACCGTGACCGAACCGAATCCAAGGAAGGTGACGTTTCTGGGACCGGAATGGATCGATGCAGCACGCGAAATCCTCCAGGAAGTCGTTTCCCGGCATGGCAAGCCAGGTGAGACTTTCAGCATGTGCGAATGCTTCTCCGGCGCACCGAGCGATATCGCGCCGTCAGGTGTCGCTGCGTGGCATTTCCGCATCGACGGGACCAGCGTCGAAGTCGGAACGGGCGAAATCGACGATGCGACGATGAAGGTCAGGGCGGGCTATGAGGAGATATTGCCGTTAGCGCGAAGCGTATACACGCCGGAAATCATCGCCGAGCAAAGGGCCAAGGTCGAGCGGGGCGATTACATGATTTCAGGCGATCCCTCGAGTTCGCCGAGCTATCTACGGGACCTGCACAATCGCCTCGCGGTACTCACGGCCTGACCCGGTTTGCGAAGAGAATTGCGGCGCAAAAAACACGAACGCGGCCGCTCAGTCGAAAGGAATGCTGGCCATGGATATGGTACTGCAAAACCTAAGGAGCGATGAGAGCTTCGCCGAAGATTTCGCTCCGATGGACGCCGTGATGCAGGAAGGTGAGGCTGCCAGATCGCGCATTATGGCCGAAATCCGCAACCTCGGCCTTATCGAACGGGCCTGGGAACTGGATGCTGACGGATATACGGTGTTGACGCCGGACGAGGTTGGTTCGCGGGACTTTTCCGAACGGCTGCTCGATGCGAGCCTGTCGCTAATGGAGAGCAAATTTGGCGAGCGACCCGACATCGCGGGAGGGGAGGCGCGACCCGACCTGAAATCGCCGTTCGGTAATGTGCTGCCCGAGACGGGTATCCTTGGCGAAGGCCAGGTTTTCGAGGAAGCCTTGATGAACCGGCCGACGCTCGCACTCATCGAATATCTGCTTGGCGAGAGCTGCGCCCTGATCCACCAGACGCTTTTTCTCAAGAGTGCCGGCCCCGATAATTTGCCGCTCCATACCGACCAGGGAGTCAGCTGCGGCCCCGGCCCGTTCCCCCATATTGCCCAGGTGGCCAATGCGACGTGGGCCCTGACTGATTACACGATGGCGAACGGCCCGATCTGCTTTGTCCCTGGATCACACAAATACTGCCGCCCACCAAGCGACGCCGAGGCAAAAGACCTGTCACTTTTCAGGCCAATCGAGGTGGAAGCCGGTTCGATGATCATCTGGCACGGCAATACCTGGCATGGCGCGCTGCGTCGGACGGCACCCGGCGTGCGCGTCAGCATCGTCCAATATTTCGGAAGGCATTTCCTTGTCGGTTCAAGCAGCCACCTCGTCACTCAGGAAATGCTCGATCGCAATTCGCCGCGCTTTGCCCGTTTGCTTCGCCCGAAAGGAAATTATGCCGGCCTTTCCGAGACCAAGGCGCAGGCCGCGAGAGCCACGCTTTACGGCTAGGCTGATCACGACACCCGCGGACGGGCCGCGTCCAACCTATCGATTGACTGTAATTTGCAAGAAGAATGCTGGAGAGTGTTGTGCTGAAAACGAAATCATCCGATGTGACCGATAAAGCCGAAACTCGCGCCCCGAAGAAGCCCGCAACCTGCGGCAAGAGCAAGTTTCCGACCGACGAAGAGAAGAACGCGCTTTCCAATGTCAGCTCTCTTCCTGACGATGCGGTCGCCCTCTGGGACAAGATCGAGCGGCTCGAACTGACGCGAGAAGTCGCGCAGCTCGAAACGCTGGGATATGCCGTCATTCCGCCGGAAAAGGTAGCATCGCCGCAGTTCATCGAAACCCTTCGCGAGAAGCTGTTCGACGCGGTCGAGCGCCGCACTGGCATCCGGCCCAACCTGGCGGCTGATGCGCCGCCTTCGGCAGCCTTTATGGAGAAGGACACCTCGTCCTCCTTCGCCAATTATACCTATCTGCTGATGGAGGATCCGATCTTCCAGCAAGCGGCGTTGAACGAAGCCGTCCTCACGATGATCGATTTGGTCCTCGGAAAGAATGCCGTCCTGGCCACTTGCCTTTCGCTGATGAAGGGACCGGGCGACTGCGACCTTACCCTTCACGCCGACAATCTGATGACGCCAGCGCCCTACAGTCACATTGAGCATTTCTGCAATGTGACATGGTGCCTGACTGACTATTCCCTCGATAACGGCGCCATCTGCTTCGTCCCGGGCAGCCACAAATACGCCCGGCCGCCGCTTCCCGGGGAGGGACTCGAAAGCCGAGTTCCGATCGAAGCGCCCGCCGGTTCCGTGATCATGTGGCCCGGAAGCACCTGGCACGGGGCCTTCGCCAAGAAGACTCCGGGACTGCGGGTCAACCTGATCAACCAGTTCATCCGTCCGGTTTTTACCGGCGAGCCTTATCGAGAGAACGTGACGCCGGAGATCCTCGCAGCGCATCCGCCCCGTTTCTCGACGCTCATGGGACAGGACCTGAACAGCGGCTGGAAGGAAGAAGGACCGCAGAACGAACGGATCGCATACAACCGGGGCCGCCACGTATATGATTGAACTGGCGCCGCGAGCTTGGAGATGAAAGAATGGCTGAAACTGAATTTGCCGTTGCGGTTGCGTCAGCTGCAAGGGACTCTTCCGCAGAATATGTACCGGTAGACTTGCCCTCGCCCACTGCAAGCTTCGAACAGTGCAAGGCAGATATCGCACGGACCGGCCTGTGCATCCTCGATGGCGCGCTTTCACCCAGGCAGCTCGAAAGAGCCAGAACCTGTCTGTACAATGCTGCGCAGGAAGACGTCGAATATGGCGGCAAAGGCATCAATGGTGATGTGCCGGAAGACTATGGCAGCGAACTTCCTGTCAAGACCCATGCGTGTAACCAGCGGGTCTGGGGCCTGTTGAACCGCGGGCAGCCATTCATCGAAATGGTGGAGCACCCGGCCGCGCTCGATATGCTCGGTTATATGCTCGGACCGAACTTCCTGCTCTCGAGCATCTCGGCAAATATCACCGCACCTGGCCACGAAGGCATGATGATGCATGCCGATCAGCTGTTTGTCCCCCAGCCCTGGCCCGATCAGCCGCAGGGCGTCAATGTGATCTGGCTAATGGACGATTTCACCGCAGAGAATGGCGGCACCCTGGTGGCCCCTGGCAGCCATTCGGCAAATCGCCCGCCCGTCACCGGGCAGGACGAGAAGTGGCTCGTGCCACTTGTCGCCAGGGCCGGTTCGATGGTCGTTATGGAGGGGCGGATCTGGCACAAGACAGGCGCCAATACGACGAAGGACCAGCGACGTGCCGGCGTTTTCAGCTGGTTCGTCTCGCCGATTTATCGGACGCAGGAAAATTGGTTCCTGTCACTCAATCCACTGATTCTTCAACGCAATCCATCTGATTCCCTACTCAGGATGCTGGGATACAAGGTCAGGAAAATGGTGTTCGGTCACGTCAACGGTTACGAGCCATTGCCGACCGACAACCCTCCTTCACGACCAAGAACCGGCTAGGGGAAGCGATCGGCTGGAACGGACGGCTCCCCGTTCGCAAACACAAGGTTCTGACTAGGGAGGGTGATCTGACAAGGTTCTACGGCAAGACAGCAATCGTAACAGGTGCCGCAAGCGGGATTGGCGCTGCAATCACGCAGCTGTTGGCGCAAGAGGGCGCTCAGGTCCTTGCCGCCGACGTCAATGACGCAGTGCTTGCCCACGATCGGGCCGGGGTCACGAACAGTGTCTGCGACGTTGCTTCGGCCGATCAGGTGAATGCGATGGTGGACGCCTTTGTCGAACGGCACGAACGTATCGACATCTTGTTCAACAACGCAGGCGTGGGCGCCTTATGCGATGTGACGGAAACCACCGATGAAACCTGGGACTGTGTCTTTCAAGTCAACGTCACGGCGGTGATGTATCTGTGTCGCGCCGTTGTGCCGCATATGCGGCGAACAGGTGGCGGTGCCATCGTCAACACTGCCTCCATCTCTGGCATGCGAGGCGACTATGGTTATGGCCCTTACAATGCGGCCAAGGCGGCCCTCATCAATTATACGCGCGCATTGGCGCTCGATCTTGCGCGCGATGGCATCCGCGTGAACGCGTTCTGTCCCGGTTTCATCGAGAATACCGGTATCACCGCGGTTCTCGAGACCATGCCCCAGCGCCCTTTATGGAATGACGCCATACCAATGGGACGCGCGGGCACCACTGAAGAGATGGCCAAGGTCGCTGCATTTCTGGCTTCCGAAGATGCGTCCTATGTCACCGGAGCGATCCTTGCCGCCGATGGCGGTGTCACCGCGCATACCGGCCAGCTGAACATTCATTCCATCATCCGCGACATGAACGGCAATGGCGCGTGAATGCAACGTGATCGAATGTGGCGAAGCGCACTGTTCAGGTTCGGCAAGCCCATCGCTCCTTTTCACGAATGATCGAGGAGATATCTCGCCATGAGCGCAAACCAATCGACAGCAGCGGGTCTACCGCCTGCATCGCCGGGTGATGCCCTCCTGACCGACTTGCCGCTGCCGACCGACAGCATCGAACAGTGCAAGGCCGATCTCGCCCGAACGGGCCTGTGCATTCTTGAAGACGCGCTATCGCCCGAAGAGTTGAAGCGTGCCCGCGACCGGCTTTATCAAGCGGCACAAGACGATCTGGACGCGGCAGCCAGAACCGACTCTAGCGCATCGCGCGGCGAGATCCTGACGGCGGATTTCGACAGTTCGACGCAACGCGTATGGGCCCTTCTCAATCGCGGCCAGCCATTTATCGACATGGCGGAACATCGCCTCGCCCTGGAACTGGTGACTCACGCGCTCGGACCTGATTTCCTGCTTTCCAACATGACTGCCAACATCACGTTGCCAGGTCACACAGGCATGAAGATGCATGCCGATCAGATGTCCTTTTCCTTGCCTTGGCCAAACACTCCACTGGGCATCAACATCGCCTGGATGCTGGACGATTTCACCGCGGAAAACGGAGCCACGCGGGTGGCACCGGGAAGTCATCACCTGAACCGCTGGCCCGTATGGGGAAAAGAAGAAAAAGCACTGGTACCCCTCGTCGGCCGGGCCGGTTCGATGGTGGCGATGGAAGGACGGGTCTGGCATCAGACCGGCGCCAACACCACGCGCGATCAGCGCCGGGCCGGTGTCTTTGCATGGTATTCCGCAGCGGAATACCGCACACAGGAGAACTGGTTCCTTTCACTCAACCCTGCGATCCTGCAACGCAAGCCTTCCGAAGCCTTGCTGAAGATGCTCGGATACCGGGTCAAGGGCACCGCCTTCGGCCACGTCAACGGATACGAGCCTCCCGTCGGATAGTACCGCGCAACGCGCGTTTGGTGCCACATGCCTGAACGAGGTTCATCATGACCTGCGGCGTGCATCGATGTGAAGGGGAGACGGGATGAGCGAAGTCAAGCGACGCGGGGTGGCCTTCGTAACCGGGGGAGCATCAGGCATCGGGCGCGCCACTGCGATGGCGTTTGCTGGCGCCGGTCACTCGGTCGCAATCGCCGATATCAACGAGACTGCCGGCACGCAGGTGGCCGACGATATCCAGGCGGCCGGTTCCTCCGCGATATCCGTGAAATGCGACGTATCCGACGAGGCTCAAGTCGAGGCAGCTATCGCTCGGACAGTAGAACGCTTCAGCCGCCTCGACGCCGCCTTCAACTGCGCCGGTCTCGACGGCAGGCATGCGCCGACGGCGGAGTATCCGGCAGATGACTGGCACCGGACACTGGCAGTCAATCTTACCGGTGTGTGGTACTGCATGGTGCATGAAATCCGGCAAATGCTGAAGCAGGGCGGCGGCTCGATAGTGAATTGCGCCTCTGCGGCCGGACTGCGTGGCATCGCGTCCGTTCCTGCCTACACTGCTTCGAAACATGGGGTCGTGGGCCTGACAAAGACCGCCGCACTCGATTACGCCGCAAAGGGAATTCGCGTAAACGCTGTATGCCCAGGGGGAATACTCACGCCGATGCTGGAACAAGCCATGGGAGACAGCGAGGAGGTCAGGCAAGCCGCAGCCAGGTTCCACCCGGTCGGCCGCCTTGGCCAGCCTCAGGATATTGCAAGCGCGGTGCTATGGCTGTGCAGTGATGGCGCATCATTTGCAACGGGACAGGCGATCGCCATCGACGGGGGTTGGACCGCAGCATAGAGACCGGATCCGCGAGGCATCCCTTACCTCCATTGCCTCGCCAGAAACCGGGATCAGGCTTTTGTATTTTCCTTTTTTCGCGCTGAAGGCCGGACATTGCGGCTCCAGTAGCGCGGGATATCTAACGGGCCAAGCAGGCCTGGCCGGGCGCGGCAAAGCTCGGGTATTACATTTACGGCAGGCATCGCCGGGCAGGCGGAAGGCTCACCGTTGTCCGGCGGAAAAGCGAATTCCAGAGAGAATGAGGGGCTTCCCTCGACCTCGATTCGATAGACCAGATCGACTGGCGCATATGGTGCTTTCCACTGCGCTCCCGCTCCGCGCCAGATCGAATCCACATGCTCGACAATGGCAATTGGCGCGCCGCCCGACATGGCACGGAGTTCAAAATGCAGGACGACGGCTGTACCCGCTTTCACGGTTCCAATGCCGGCCTCGATGTCCTCGTCAAGGGTTTCGACCTCGAAGAAGGTTTCCCAATCGTCGATTTCCACGTTCAGGGCATCGGCGATCTCATGGAGCGTAGGCGCCCACAAAGCCTTCAGCTTGCCATCGCGCAACATGCCAGGGGTAACGCCCGGCTCGATACCGAAGCCGAATATCTCGCGCAAAGTCTGCGAGGAATAATGGCCGAAATAGCCAAGTTCCAGCACGCGCAGGCAGTCGATCCGGCCCGCGGCGGCGAGCGCCGCGATGGCAAGGTCTGTTGTCGCCCATCCCGGATCGATCCCACTGAACAGGAAACTGGAATTGCCAGCCTTGCAGGCAGCTTCGATCTTCGCGCGGGTTTCAACCGGGGCAGTCGGCGGATGCGCGAGTTCAAAAGCCGAGTAATTGACGATATTCGTGCCCCGCTCCAACAGCGGCAGGCTATGCGCAAGCCAGCGATCGGATTCTCCCGGCATGGATCGCCCGAAATCGCAAAGGCAATCCGCGCCAAGCGCGTAGAGTTCTTCCCAGCTGTCTGTCGCCATCACGCCGACCGGATCCAGACCAGCGAGGCTTCCGGAATCGACGCCAACTTTCTCCCTTGACCAGACGAACTGGCCGACGAGCTCGAGGTCGGGGTGATTGAGGATGCCCTTCAGCGCGCGCTTGCCGATCTGTCCGCTGCCGCAATGGATTACGCGCAAGCTCATCGCCCGTTTCCTTCGTTCATCGGCCCAATGGGCTTTGGTACCGACCTCCGATCATCTCCCAATGCCGAAACGGTCGGTGTAAAAAGCGAAATCCTTGCGGATCTGCTCGGTAGTAAGGCCGAACTGCTCTGCCGTGTAGCTGTGAACCCCGTGTGCACCGGATCGGTTTGCGGCATACCACTCCTCCATCTTTTGCCGGGCTTGCGGGCGCAGATTGAAGCCCAGGAAATCGTAGATGCGCTCGATCGAGCCCATCGGATCTGCAATGAATTCGTGGTGATGCAGGTCGAAGAAGCGGTCATCGCCTATCCGGACACGCGCTTCCATCGCCCTCTCCATGCCGACGCGCAGATGTTCACAGCGGCGTCGGCCCATTTCGTGAACGTCGATTTCGAGCCCTTTGGGCATCAGCGCAGTCACGAAACTGATCGCTGACGGTACCGACTTTGCCGGGTCGCGGTGGGTCCAGACGATTCTGGCCTCCGGATAGGCGGAGAACAGCGCGTCGAGATGGAAACAGTGCGCGGGCGCCTTGAACAGCCAGCGGTCGGGCGGGCGGCGCGACTGGAGCAGCTCCATGAAGCGCCGGTGGAAGGCAAAGGCCGGGCCGAGATCGGCTTCACGCCACCAAGCATGGTATTCGGGTATCGGCAGCACGAAATTCTGCGACATGAACCAGGTCGAAAGAACCTCGACGTCTTCCGTGCCCGCATCCGCGTCCCACAGATGCATCGCCATCATTTCGGGGTTTTCGCGGGCCATATTTTCGTACCTGGCTTTGAGCGCGACCCGGCGAGGGTCGGTTTCCTCTTCGCCAAGCACCGGCGGCGGGACCGGCCTCGTCTGCTCCCAACTGCGCAGCGAACGAAAATCCTCGTCGAGCGAAAGGATATTGGCCAGGGCAGTGGTGCCGGTCCGCGGCAGTCCGGTAATAGAGACGGCGGATTCAATCTTCACCTGATTGACCTCAGGGTGAGTTCGGCGCCATTCCTCCATTTCGAGCAGGTTCACCAGCCGTGTATGAATCTGCGATACCATCGCCTTCGCGATCCCTTCGGATGCGCCAAGTTCGGTCTCGATCGCTTCGATGAAGCGACGAAGCCCCACCAGAAATCCCTCGTCGCCAAATTCGGTGAGGTTGGCGCTAGCCTGTGCATCGGCCATCATCTTCTGCGGACTGGGAAATTCGAACGGGGTTGCCATGGATAGGTTTCCTCTGCGCGGACTGTAACGATTACGCTCGCTCAGCCGCGCAGCTGTTGCGCGAACGCCCGAATTTCGTCGATGAAGAGGTCCGGGACTTCAAGCGCCGCGAAATGACCTCCGCGCGGCTTTTCCTCCCACCGAATGATGTTGCTGCAAACCGTTTCGGCCCAGGCACGCGGGGTGCGGCGGATTTCAGCCGGGAACCGGGCGTGGCCGACCGGTACGCTGATTGCCGTGACGTCATTGACCAAGCGTCCCGGGCCAAGTGCTTCGTAATAGAGGCGCATCGCCGAATTGATCGTCTGAGTTACCCAGTAGAGCATAATATTCTCGAGCAGCTGATCCTTGGAATAGGAACTCTCGATATCGTCGCCGCAATCGCTCCACGTCTTGAATTTCTCGACGATCCAGGCCGCCAGGCCAGCAGGAGAATCATTGAGGCCGTAAGCGAGTGACTGCGGTTTGGTCCGCTGGATCACCTGATAGCCACTCTCGTTTGCCTCGTATGCAGCCTTCCATTTCAGATAGTCGAGTTCCTCGTCTGTTAGTCCTGCGGTCGGGTTGGCCGGATCCGCCGGGAAGCCCACCATTAGATTGAGATGGAGGCCGATCACCCGCTCGGGGGCGTAGATCGCGTTCAGGCTCGAGATTTGCGCGCCCCAGTCGCCGCCTTGCGCGATATAGCCTTCATAACCGAGCAATTCCATCAGACGGACGTTGATCCGCGCGGCCTCTCTGCTCGAAAATCCCTTCCCTCGGGTGGGACCGGACAAACCGTACCCGGGGATTGACGGGGCAACGACGTGGAACGCATCGCTTGGGTTCCCACCATGCGCGCGCGGATTGCTCAAGGGGCCGAATATGTCGAGGAACTCGGCCACAGAGCCAGGATAGCCGTGCGTAATGATAATCGGCGTGGCGTCGGGCTCGGGCGAACGGATGTGATAGAAGTGAAGGTTCTGTCCGTTGATTTCGGTCATGAACTGGGGAAAGGCGTTGAAACGGGCCTCGGCTGCGCGCCAGTCAAACCCGTTCCGCCAGTATTCGCAAAGCTCCTGCACATAGGCGAGGTTGGTGCCATAGTCCCAGCCTGCCTCTT
>Ga0181594_10000755_pt1 | contig 30200 bp, 27 predicted proteins | sample 071ome_18_FD_145603 | JGI IMG/M metagenome (GOLD analysis project Ga0181594, IMG submission 145603) | Coastal salt marsh microbial communities from the Groves Creek Marsh, Skidaway Island, Georgia - 071413BT metaG (spades assembly) | ecosystem: Environmental > Aquatic > Marine > Intertidal zone... | reverse complement strand
GGTCAGGATCACGATGGTGCCGTCGAAATCGAGCTTCAGATTGACAGTCGCATGCGGTTCTCCGGTCCAGTTCACCGGTTTGGACGCGCCCGATACGTAATGCGAACACGCCATGCCGAGGCCCTTTCCCGGGGGAAGTTTGTTCTTGCGGTCTTTCCAGGCGGACGCCTTTTCGACGGTGTCGAGGCACTCCGGCAACCCATAGGAGTTGACCCATAAATCGTTGGCGACGTGGCCCATTTCGGTGATCAGGTTGGCACGGCGCACCGCGAACGGGTCTAGGCCCAGCTTGATCGCCATTTCGTCCAGCGCGTTTTCGAACGCGTGGCGCACATTGACGGTACCGTGTCCCCGGAACGCGCCGCAGGGCGGTGTATTTGTCAGAATCCGCCTGCCGTCGTAGCGCACGTTCTGAAGGTCGTAGATCGCGAACAGCATCGACCCCGAATACAGGATCGTCACGATGCCGTAGCCTGAATGGCCGCCGCCACGCTGGATGGTCCGGCAATCGACCGCCGTCACCCTGCCGTCCTTTTTCATGCCCATCCGGATTCTGACGGTCTGTTCCGGCCGGCCGCGATGGGTGATGAACGTTTCTTCGCGGCTGATGACGGTGCGGACCGTCCCCTTGGCGCGGCGCGCCAGCATGGCCGTGATCATCTCCACGTTCAGCGCCTCTGTCCGCGACCCGAACCCGCCGCCGAGATACGGCTTGATCACCCGAATCTTGGATTTCGGCATCTTCAGGATTTTCGACAGCATCAGGTGCACGTAATACGGCACCTGGGTGCTGGCGCGGACGGTCAGTTCGTCACGCTCGCCGTCCCATTCGGCGAAGGCGGCGTGCGGCTCGGTCTGAACCTGGCAGACTTCGGCGCAGTGATATTCGGTTTCATGGATCAGATCCGCGTCTTCGAACCCGGCATCGACATCGCCGATTTCGTAATCGACATGGCGTTCGATGTTTCCCGGGCGATGGTCGTGCAGATCGACCGCGCCGTCGGCCATCGCCTCCGCGGCGGTGAAATAGGCGGGCAGTTCCTCGTATTCGACCTTGATCAGGTCGCAGGCCCGTTTGGCAATCTCGATGCTGTCCGCCGCAACCGCCGCAACCGGTTCCCCTTTGTAGCGGACACGGTCATAGGCGATCGGCAGCTCGGTGCGCGACACCGGCAGCACGCCGTGACCTTCATCCGTTTCGGTTCCTGTAATGACCGCATGTACGCCGGGCAACGCCTCGGCAGCGGAAATATCCACCGACAGGATGCGCGCATGCGCCACGTCGGCCCGCTTGATACAACCGGTCAGCGCATCGTGATCATAAAAATCTGCGGTGTACTGTGCACGGCCGGAAATCTTTTCCGGTCCGTCGACCATCGGCATGGGGACACCGATGGACTGGATCGGCTGCGGCGGGATGCTGTCTCCGTCCATTACGCAGCCTCCTTGCCCGATTTCAGTTCGTCGATGGCGAACTGCACCGCTTCGATGATTTTCACGTAACCGGTGCAGCGGCAGATGTTCGACGCCATTTCTGTCCGGATGGTGGCTTCGTCGGGATCGGGGTTGGCGCGGAGCAGACCTTCGGCGGCCATCACCATACCCGGCGTACAGTATCCGCACTGAGCACCGAGCTTCTCGTGAAAACCGCGCTGGATCGCGTTCAATCGCCCGCCTTCGGCCAGCGATTCAATGGTTTCGACCGATGTGCCGTCGCAGGACGCCGCCAGGGTCAGACAGGCGTGCTGCGCCTTGCCGTCGACCAGCACAGTACACAGCCCGCACTCGCCGCCGTCGCAACCGATCTTCGTCCCCGTCAGCCCCACGACTTTACGAAGATAATCGACCAACAACAGATTACCGGACACCGCATCGTCGCGCTGACGTCCGTTCACTTTTAGCGACAGCAGTGATTTCATAGTTTCACCCAAGTTTGCGCTCGTTTGTCTGCACACGCACAAATGCTTAGACTTCGAACTGTTTACGAATCAACAATTCAATTTGCCATATACCTCCCGCCATCGCAAGCATGTGCTGGGCGGCATATCGCCTGTTGTCCGGGCGCGAAATTGCGCTATCTCAGTCGTTCAACGGAACGAAACGGACATGGCCGCACATCGTATTTTACACTTGGCGCGCTTCGGACCCGTCGGCGTATTGCTGGCGGCAATTTTCCTTGCGGTGTCCGGGTCGGCCACACTTGCGAAAGATCCTTCCTCGGCCGAACTCTGGACGGCGCTGAAGACCGGCGGGGCTTTCGGGATCATGCGGCACGCCCTCGCACCGGGCACGGGGGATCCGACGAATTTCGATGTCGAAGACTGCGCAACTCAGCGGAACCTGTCGGACGAAGGGCGCAGACAGGCACTTGATATCGGCGACCGGTTTCGGAGGCAGGGCATTGCAAAGGCCGAAGTTTTCACAAGCGTCTGGTGTCGCTGCCGGGACACGGCAACGCTCCTCAAACTCGGCAAGGTCCGCTCTCTCAGCGCGCTCAATTCGTTCTTTCAAACACCCGACAGGCGCGAAGCACAGACGAAAGCCCTGATATCCTGGCTGAATGCGTACCGGTCGAACGCACCGTTGGTGCTGGTCACGCATCAGGTCAATATTACCGCGTTAACCGGCGTTTATCCGCGTTCCGGAGAAATCGTGGTGGTTCAACGGCTGTCCGGCGGGCGCTTCAATGTGATGGGATCGCTGTAGCGAAGAAGGTTTATTCGGCCGCGTGCTTGCCGACGCTCCACCCGGCGTCGGACAGGTGATCCTGAGCGAACTGCAACGGCGAGGCTTCCAGCTCCGTCGCAAGCGTGTCGTTCCAGCGGTTAAAAAACCCGAACGTGGAAATGGCAGCGACAATCTCGACCACCTGTTCATCGTCCCAGTGATGCCTCAGTTCCTCGAAATCCTCGTCGGTCGGCACCTGAGCGACGCACTGGGCGATCTTCAGCACGATGCGCTCGGCGTCGGTAAACAGATCGCTGGTTTCGTATTCCCAGACAGCTTCGACCTTCTCCGCGGGCATGTCGGAGATTACGGTGTTTTCGCCCGTATGCGCGGCGCAGTACTGACAGCCCGCCGACACGCTGACGACATGCGCCGCGAGCCATTTGAGATCTCTCGGCACTGACCCGGGCGCGATGATGGTCTCGTACCACAGATCGGTCACAGCCTTCAGGATGTTGGGCTTGCGCGCCAGAGTCAGTACGCTGTTGGGCAGCGTGCCGCCCATGTTTTCAGTATAGGTGCCGAGGTTTTCGCGCACGATGCGCGCTTCCTCGACCGACAGGGTCGGTAATCGGGGCATGATCAGATTGCCTTGTTGATGGGGTCGAGGCCGAGTTCGACCCGGCCGAATTCGGCGCCGTTAATGTCGAAATTCACCTGCACCTGCGACGCGGCCGCGTGCATGTCGCGGAAACGGCGCTGGAACGAGTGGCTTAGATAATTACCAGCGGCGCCGATGGCCGATTGCAGCAATTGGATCGCCTTGACGCAGTTCTGCGCCGCGAAAGCGCCGTCCCGCCGCCAGCGGATTTTTTCCGCCACAGTGGGGATGCGACCGCTCTCGGCGACGCGGTAGGCCTCGCGGATGTTGTCGTGTCCCAGCAGACGCGCCGCCTGGATCAGCGACGCCGCCTCGGCGACCTTCATCTGGACCTGGACGTGCTCGGCCAGCTTCGATGCATTGTAAGTGGAGACGCGCTCGCGTATTTCGCCGACATAGTCGTCATATGCGCCCTGGGCGATGCCGATCATCGGCCCCAGCAGGATATGCGGAAACAACCCCAGTACCGGCAACTGATAGAGCAGTCCCGGTACATGTTCGGAACCGGGCGTTGGCCCGCCGCGGGCTTCGCCGGGCAACAGCGTCATGTGCTCGGGCACGAAGACGCCATCGCACTTGACGTCACGGCTGCCGGTCCCGACCAGTCCGCTCACGTGCCAGGTATCGATTTCCTCGAAGGCATCGCGCGGCACCACCATCCAGATAGGCCGGCGCGGACCGTCATCTTCGATCATTGCCGCCATCATCATCCAGTCGCTCGGATCGATGCCGCTGCAATAGGGCCACTGACCGAAAATCTCGTATCCCCCGGTGACGGGTTTCGCCGTCCCTGCCGTGGCGACCAGCGACGAAGCGATCAGCGCCGTCGGATTGTCCTTCCAGACCTCGTCCTGGGCCTGCGGGTTCCACATCGGCAGCATCCAGTCATGGCTGAGCAGATTGCCGTAAATCCAGGCCGTCGACGCACAGCCGCGCGCAATGTGGTCCGACAGATCGAGGAAAGCGCCGTAATGCAGCTCCACTCCGCCGTAACGCTTGGGCTTTACCGCAGACCACAACTGCGTTTCCCACAACTCCCGCACCGTATCGGGATGAATAACGCGGGTCTTTTCGACTTCTTCGGCACGCGCCGCCAATCTGGGCGTCATCGCAGCAGCACGTTCGACCATTTCCTCGTAGGTCGGTGCGTCGTCAGTCATGGAGATCGCGGGGGCTTGGGCCATCGGATCAGGCCGCTTTCTGATCTTCGGCCCAGTAATTCAGCTCGACCGTGATACCGTTCGGGTCTTCGACGAAAACCTGGAACAGGTCCATTGAGGGAACCTGGCGTTCGCGGAACGGATAGCCCTTGTCCTTCAGACGCTGGATCAGGACCTCCGGATCCTTCGCGCGAAACGCGATGTGATCGAACGCTCCTGAACCGTCCAGCGCTTCCGCCGAGATATCACCGCCGAGATATTGCTGTAGCCCGGACGGATCGTCCGGGTCGACGCCGACCAGATGCACAACCGCGACACCGTCGACATACAGCCAGTTTCCCGGAAACGGGAACTCGGGCCGGTCGCCATCGTCCATGCCAAGGATGTCGACATAGAAATCCCGGGTTTCTTTGAGCTTCACAGTGCGAATGGAACAGTGATCGAGAGAACTAAGACTCATGGCACCTCCTTATTTAGCAAACGATAAATAATATTAAACGGCTGACCGGTCAATCGAGTTTAGGACGTGCGCTATAAGCTGTGAAGCGCCGGAAAAGGGACGTCACCCCGCCCCTGCGGGGAGAGCGAGAGGGGATTCTCTCTATCCGATACTGACAAACCGCCCTTACCTCATCAGTTCCCGCAGCTCCGGCTCGACCCCGCGCAGGAATGTCCGCACGTTGCGGCGGATATAAGGCGAAAGATCGTCGGGCACCGGTTCCTGATAAGCCAGCTTGCGGACGCCGATATAGAAAATCGCAGCATGAAGCGACCAGGCAATATCGACCTCGTCCGCGTCGATGGGCGTTGCGGCAGGTTCGGGCAATCCGAAATGATTTCGCAGCTCGGCGCAGATGACGCGGAGGATGCGTTCGCGCACGATCTGGAGGTACCGTCGGTTGATCGGCTCTCCCTTCAGCCCGGAGAACAGAAAAATGCGCATCCAGTCGTGATTGAAGATGGTGGACGCGTAGTCTTCGTAATACCGCATCAGACGCTTTTCCAGCGGCACCGACCGGTCCTGCAGATCGGTGGTCCATTTTTCCTTCCAGCGACGCAAATAGACCTCTTCGTAGACCCGGTCGATCAGATCGTCCTTTGTGGGGAAATACCGGAACAGGAGTGGCTGGGTGATGTCGAGACGGCGGGCGAGCTCCCGCGTCTGGCCCTCGAACCCGACTTCGGCGAAATAGCGGATCGCCTCGTCGACGATCTGGCGTTCGCGCTCCGCTGGCGGAAGGCGGCGGCGCGGGGTTGTCGCGCCGGTGGATGTCGTCTGTTCGGTCATTCTTTCCTTTCGACCCGCCCCTTGACCAGAAAGGCGTGCGGGTCACAATGCCTTGTAATTAAGCAGGTGCTCAGCACCATAAAACGACAGGGAGGGACAAGTCCATGAAGCCGGCACCATTCGCCTATGTCCGGGCGGGCAGTCTGGACGACGCGTTCGCCCTGCTTGCCGAACACGGCGACGACGCCAGAATTCTGGCCGGTGGCCAGAGCCTGATGGCGACCCTGAACATGCGCCTGTCGGCGCCCGAAGTTCTGGTCGACATCAATCGCATCGACGGACTCGCCGGAATCGAAGAGACCGGCGACGCATTGCGCATCGGCGCGATGACACGGCACGTCGATGTGGAGGAATCGCCGGCGGTCGCCACGCATGCGCCGCTGATCGCCGCCGCCATGGACCATATCGCGCATCCCGCCATCCGAAATCGCGGTACCTTCGGTGGTTCCATCGCCTTCGCCGATCCGGCGGCGGAACTGCCCGCCTGTGCCGTAGCGCTGGGCGCGACCATGCATATCGCCGGCAAGAGCGGTACGCGCGACGTCGCGGCGGCCGACTTCTTCGAAGGTCTGTACGAAACGGCTATTCGCCCCGGCGAAATCCTGACAGCCGTCTCCGTACCGAAAATTACCGCCGGCTGGAAGTCGGGTTTCCTGGAACTGGCGCGCCGGCACGGCGACTACGCGATCATCGGCCTGTGCGCACATGTGGATCTGGACGGTGGCACGTTCGGCGACGCAAACCTGGTCTTTTTCAACGCCGGCGACCGCCCCGTTTCCGCGCCTGAGACGGCTGCGCTGCTGAAAGGCCAGACCTGGTCGGACGATCTGGCCGACAGGCTGGCCGCCTCCCTGAAAGACGAGCTCGATCCGCCGGACGACCTGAACGCGGACGGGCCGATGCGCAAACACCTGGCTGGCGTGCTGGTCAAACGCACCCTTGGCCCGATGGCGGGAGAATAGCCATGGACAAGCACACCGACATAACCGTCACAGTGAATGGGGAAACCGTTACCCGGCGCATCGAAGCGCGTACGAATCTGGTCGATTTCCTGCGCTATGAGCTGCAGCTGACAGGCAGTCATGTGGGCTGCGAGCATGGCGTGTGCGGCGCCTGCACGGTCCGGATGGACGGGCGCATCGTGCGCGGCTGCCTGACCCTCGCAGCGCAGGCCGACGGCGCCGAGGTCTGGACCATCGAGGGCGTGTCTGAGACAGGCGAAATCCGCGATCTGCAGGACGCGTTCGTGGAACGCAATGCGCTGCAGTGCGGTTTCTGCACGCCCGGCATGCTGCTGACCCTGGCGGAACTGATGGACAAACATCCCGATGCCGGGCGCGATGAAATCCGCGAATTCATTTCAGGCAATTTCTGCCGCTGCACCGGCTATCAGGCCATCGTCGACGCCGTCGAGATCGCCAGAGGGAGCAAGACCGAAAAAGGAGCCGCGTCATGAACGAACAGAACACCGGACGCTGGATCCTCGACCAGCCGAATTCCTATATCGGGCGCTCCGTCCCCCGCCCCAACGCGCCGCGCCTGGCGGAAGGTCGCGGCACGTTCGTCGACGATATCGATCTGAAACGGATGGTGCATGCCACCTTTGTGCGTTCGCCTTACGCCCATGCGCGCATCAAGTCGATCAACGTTGAAGCCGCGCGCGCCCTTCCCGGCGTCGTCGCCGTCGTCACGCCGCAGGAATTGGCGAAAATACATGATCCATGGGTCGGCGTTCTGACCCATCTGGAAGGCCTCAAATCCGCACCGCAACACGCACTGCCGCTTGAAAAAGCGACGTGGCAGGGCGAGGCGATCGTCGCGATCGCGGCCGAAACGCGCGCCATTGCCGAAGACGCCGCCGCGCTGGTCGACATCGACTGGGAAGTTCTTCCGGTCGTCGCCGAAGCCGAAACCGCAACCGATGACAACACGCTAGTGATCCACGAAGAGCTGGGCGACAATCTGGCCTGGCAGCGCAAGGCCGATTTCGGCGATATCGATGCGGCGTACGCCGACGCGGATCACATCGTGGAGGATACGTTCGTGTTCGGCCGGCATACCGGCGTCTGCCTCGAGTCGCGCGGTCTCGTGTCGGAGTTCGAACCGTCGGAGGAACAGCTGACGGTGTGGCACAACAACCAGTGCCCGCACATGATCCAGAATATTCTTGCCGACAAATTCCGGCTGGAAGAGCATCGGGTCCGGGTGATCACCCGCGATGTCGGCGGCTCTTTCGGCATTAAGGTGCACACCTATGCCGACGAGATCGCAACGGTGGGCCTGTCGATCCTGCTGAAGCGTCCGGTCAAGTATATTGCCGACCGTCTGGAAAGCTTCGTCGGCGACATCCACGCCCGCGATCACAGGGTGAAGGGCAAGATCGCCGTCAGGAACGACGGCACCATCACCGCCTTCGAGATCGACGACCTGACCGGCATCGGTCCCTATTCCATGTATCCGCGCACCAGCGGGATCGAGGCCAATCAGGTCGTCAACATGATCGGCGGACCCTACGATTTCGACAACTACCGCGCCGTCGCCAACGTCGTTTATCAAAACAAGGCGATGATGTGCCAGTATCGCGCTGTGGGCCATCCGATCAAATGCGCGGTCACCGAGGGGCTGGTCGACAAGGCGGCGCGGACGCTGGGCATGGATCCGGTTGCCTTCCGGCAAAAGAACTTCCACCGGGACGATTCCTATCCCAAGAAGTCGGCGCAGGGGATGCCCTTCGAAAATCTCAGCCACGAAGAGTGCATGTCGAAGATCCTCGACGCGATCGATTACGACGCGCTCAAATCCGAGCGCGACGCACTGCGCGACAAGGGCGTCTATCGCGGCATCGGCTTCGCCAGCTTTATCGAGGTTACCAACCCGTCGGCGATGTTCTACGGCGTCGGCGGCGCCCGGATTTCGGCGCAGGACGGCGCGACCATGCGCCTCGACGCCAAAGGCAACGTGTTCGTTTCCACCGGCGCCACCGAGCAGGGCCAGGGAATGGAGGCCGTCATTTCGCAGGTTGCGGCGACATCGGTCGGCGTGTCGCCGGACAGGCTGAAGATCATCACCGGCGATACCGAGCACACGCCCTATGGCGGCGGCACCTGGGGATCGCGCGCCGCCGGCATCGGCGGCGAAGCGGTGGCGCAGGCCGGCCGTCAATTGCGGGTTCAGATTCTGGATGCCGCGGCCGCCATGTTGCAGGAAGACGCCGCGACACTGGATATCCGCAACGGCGTCGTCGTAGACAGCGATACCGGCAATGAACGCATCGGCCTCGATGAGATCGGCCGCATCTGCTACTACCGCCCGGATACGCTGCCCGACGGATTCCAGGCGGAGCTGGTCGCCACCAGGCATTACGTACCGCGAAAGTTCCCGTTCGCCTTCACCAACGGCGTTCAGGCATCGTATCTGGAGGTCGATACCGAAACCGGGTTCATCACGCTGCTCAATCACTGGTGCGTCGAAGACTGCGGCACGGTCATCAACCCGCTGCTGGTGGACGAGCAGATCCGCGGCGGCGTGGTCCAGGGGCTGGGCGGCGCGTTGTGGGAGGAATGCCTGTATGACGACCAGGGCCAGATGCTGAACGCCAACATGGCCGATTATCTGGTCCCGATGGCGGCGGAACTGCCGGACATCGACTGCGGCCATGCCGTCTCGCCGACGGAGGATTCCGATCTCGGCGCGAAGGGCGCCGGAGAAGCCGGCACCTGCGGCGCGCCGGCAGCGGTTATGAACGCCCTCAACGACGCCCTGTCGCCGTTCGATGCACGCTTGACCAGCATGCCTTTCACGCCGAAGAAAGTGCTGACGGCGCTGGGAAGGATTTGAATCCGGTCAAATCCGGGGAGACGATAATGTCCGAGAATATCACGATCGCGCTTATCGGCATCGGCGGTGCCGTAGTCGGCTCGATCGCGACCATGGCCGGCAACGTTTTGATGCACTGGTTGAAGCAACGCTCTGATCGGAAGAAAGACGAACCGCGACGGGCGCTTCTGAGGGAAATGCTGGGTCACCCCGATCACAAATGGCGAAATCTCGACACGCTGAAACATGTGATCGGCACCGACGAAGAAAATACCAAATCCCTGCTGCTGGAAATCGGCGCCCGCGCTTCCGAAGACGGCAAGCAGTTGTGGGGCCTGAAATCACGCAACCCCTTGCCGAAGTGATACGCCAACCCCTTGTCGGGATCGCCAACCGGCCGACGACCCGGTAGACTTTTCCTCCCACCGACAGGACGCCAAGCGATATGAAAACCACCACCTGCGGCGAATGCGAAATCAGCTTGGTCGAGGAATCGACCATGCCGTTTCGCGTACCAGCCGACATGTTCCCGGATGCCACCGACGACATTGTGGAAAAGCATATGCCATGGATGGTGCCGCACTACATGGACGCCGAAACCCGGATGATGCTGTTTTCATTCAAAAGCTTCGTCATCCGGACAGGGCGCCTGACCATCCTGGTCGATGCCTGCGTCGGCAATCACAAGGAACGTCCCGGCCGGCCGAACTGGCATCGCCAGAACTGGCCGTATATGGCCAACCTTGCCGCCGTCGGCGTACAGCCGGAAGAAATCGACATCGTCATGTGCACGCACCTGCACATCGACCATGTCGGCTGGAACACGCAGCTGAAAGACGGCCGCTGGGTGCCCACGTTTCCGAATGCGCGCTACGTGTTCGCGCAGGCGGAAGTCGACCACTGGCAAACCATGCTGGGCGCGTCGGAAGTGGGCGACAACGTCTTCAACGACAGCGTCCTGCCGATCCTGGAGGCAGGCCAGGCCGACCTGGTCGCCATGGATCATGAGATCGATCACGGCATCGTCCTGGAACCGACGCCGGGCCATACGCCCGGTCATGTCGCCCTGAAACTCGACAGCGGCGGCGACCGTGCGCTGTTCATCGGCGATCTGTTCCATCACCCGTTACAGGTACGCGAACCCCAGCTCTCCAGCATGGTATGCACGGACGCGGAGCTGTCCCGTACGTCGCGCTACGATTTCCTGAACAAATATGCCGACAGCGACGCACTGATCTGCCCGGCGCATTTTACGGGCACCGAGGTCGGTCACGTGAAATCCGACGGCGACGGCTGGCGGTTCGATTTCGTAGCGGATTAGACGACCCGGCTAACGCCCCGGCAACTGATAGTTCGCCACCTGCTTGTACCGGTCCGAGATCGCCGCCAGCTCGGCGGGATCGATCACGTCCTCGATGCGGTCGAAAGGCTCGCCGCCGGTCAGGTTCTCTACTGTCTCTATAATGTAGTCCGGAGGCTGACTGCGGTTCGTCAGAACGATTCTGTTCACGGTTTCCAGACGCCGGGCTTCGTATTCCCTCAGCGCGTCCGCGCGATCCTCTGTCTCCGCCAACAGCTCCGAAAGGCATTCCGCATCCAGGATCGCCTGCGCGCCACCGTTCCCTCCGCGTGGATACATGGGGTGTGCCGCATCGCCCATCAGCGCGATGCGGTCCCACACCCAGCGGTCGACGGGGTCGCGATCGACCATCGGGTATTCGAGAATGAATTCGGCGTCGGCGATAAGCTGCGGAATATCGAGCCAGTCGAAATTCCAGTCCCTGAACGGCTCGATAAAATCCTCGATGCGGCCGGGCGTCGCCCAGTCGTTCGGCTTGTGGTCGTCGCGCGGCTGTTCCGTGTTCCAGTTGATCAGCTGTGTGCCGTCGTCGAACTGCCGGATGGCGTAGATCACCATCTTGCCCCGCTGCACGGTACCGACGCGGTTGACGCTGGCGCCTGTCAGGAACGGTTCCCGCCGGGTCACGCCGCGCCACATGTTGATGCCACCGAACTGCGGCGGGCCTTCGTTTGGATAGAACTTCGCCCGGACCGCCGAATGGAACCCGTCGCAGGCGATCGCGATGTCGCCCGAAACGGCCTCCGCACCCTCGAACCGGACGGTCACGCCCACCGCATCCTGATCGACGCCCGTGCATTTGTGTCCCAGCCGAACGGCGTCGGCGCCGAGCCGGTCGACGACTGCGTCGTATAGAACCTGGTGCAAATCGGCACGGTGGATGGAGAAATGGGGATACTCGTACCCCGCATGCAGCCCACACGGCTCGGAAAAGATCAGTTGTCCGTGGCGGTTGAAATAGGTGAATTCCTTGGCCTCGACCCCGCAGGCATTGAGATCATCCTGCAGACCGAGCGACGTGAGAACGCGGATTGCGTGCGGCAGCATGTTGATGCCGACACCGAGGGGACGAAATTCCGGCGCCGCCTCGAACACCCGACACGGCAACCCGCGCCGGTGCAGCGCCAGGGCCAGCGTCAGACCGCCGATGCCGCCGCCGACGATGAGGATGTCGTTGTTCGACAAATTCCTGAACCCGTTAAAGCGCGTTTGCCGGACGCCGGATCGTGCGCCACATATGGGCGGCAGGGGAATTGTCGTTACCAAGGCCTTCTGCAGGTTGTTTAAAATTGCGGCCGATGATGTCCTCGAAATCCTCAACCCGGACTTCCACGTCAGGATCGAACGTGTAGAGATCGTTCAGACAGATCATCCGCGCCGACATGTACCATTTGTGATTGCGCGCATACTCGTAGTCGCGCTGGATATAGGGTTCGACCTGATAGTCCGCGCCAAAACGCTCGGCATAGGCCTCCGGGTATTCGTAACCGACGGATTCGTCCGGGAAAAACCGCAACGCCTGGTGCATGCGAACCGCCCAGGTCACTTCCTCGTCGACATAGGGTTCCAGCATCTGCGCGCCCCAATAGCCGTGATCGGGCCGGAACAGCGCAATCACCGACACGTCGTGCAACAGGCAGGCGAGAATCATTTTCTCCGACAGACCGTTCTTCCGGGCCAACGCCGCGCTTTGCAACAGATGCTGCTTGGCAGGTCCGAAACGCAGATTGAAAAAGTCGATAAGCGTCGGATTCTCCGGCATTTTCGGCAGGCGCGGGTCCTCGCCCATCAGCGACGGTTTCAGCGGCCCCAGGCTGAAATCAGGATTCTCCTCCCATTCGCCGTCGGCCAGTTTGTTGATCTGCGATCGATAGATCATCAGCTCGCCCAGCTCCTGCATCTGCCGGAACTCAAGCTCTTCGGCCTGCTCCGAAATTCCTTTCGTTTGCGCCATCGCGTCTTCCTTTCGGGTATGTCGCCGAAACCAGTTTATCGGATGGAAGTATCGGTGCAATCGTGCCCGGCGAGCCAGGTTATTCGGCTTCCATCTCCGCGCGGGTGCGGCGGATGGCGGGCAACAATGCCAGCACGATGACTAGGGCACCGATCGCGCTGATCCCTACGGCCCATTGCAGCCCGACCCATTCCGCCAGCCACCCGATCAGTAATGCCCCCAGCGCCGGTCCGCCTATTGTGATCGACACGCTGCAGCTTATCACACGCCCGCGCATGGCCTGATCGGTCGCGTTCTGGATCAGGCTGTAGGCGCCGACGTGGCAGGTCAGCAACAGCAACGACGCAACACAAATGGCGACAAGCCCGACCATCAGCGACGTCTGCATGGCGAACAGCGCCAACCCGATGGAGCCCGTCACCGCGCCGGCGAGCATGATGTTCGCCAAGCCCCGCGTGCGTCCGCGAAACGCCAGAAACAGACCGCTGGCCAGCGCGCCGAAACCGGCAGCAGCGGTGAGCGCGGCCAGTTCCTCCGGCCCGCCGCCGTATACGTCGTCGGCAAATCCCGCCAGCAGTTCGGTATAGGGACGCAGCAGAATGCCCATCGTAAAGTTGATGGCGAACAGCAGACGCAGAGCCGGTGTCGCCGCGATATACCGGAAGCCTTCCATGATCTCGTCCAGAAACCCGTTGCGGATTTTGTCCTCCCGCGGGGCGGGCCGGAACCGGATCAGGAAGATCATCAGCGCCATCCAGAAATTCGTGACCGCGAACAACATGATGGATGCACCGGTACCGTGCGCGGCGATCAGATACCCCGCCAATACGGGCCCCAGAAACGTGCCGACCTGGAATGTGGTGGAATTGAAGGCAAGCGCGGCGGGGAGATTGTCCCGATCCGTCAACTGGGGGATCAGCGCCTGTCGGGCGGGAAACTCGGTCCCGAACCCTACGCCCTGCAACACGCTGAGCAACAGCAGCAGCGGCACGGTGATATCGCCCGACAGGGTCAGTAGCGCCATCGTCAACGTCACCGTCCCGCTGGCGAGACCGGCGATGATCGCCATGCGACGGTGACCGTACCGATCGGCGAGAACGCCGGCGAACGGGGCGACAAGTGTGACCGGGATCATGCCGGCGAACGCCACCACGCCCAGCAGGCCGGCGGATTCTGTCAGGTCCCAGGTCAGCCAGCCGATGCCCAGCCGGTTGCCCCACCAGCCGAATACGTTTGCGATATGACCGCAGGCGTAAAGACGGTAATGCGGACTGGCCAGCGCGCGGCCGATCCCGCCCAGCATCGCGGTGTTAAACGCCATGTGAAATCATCCGCACCTCGACCGGCGGGAGCGGAGGCGGACTATTCGGCGGCGTCCGCGCCAAGACCGATATTGCGCCCGCCATAGCGGCGCAGCCGCAGATCGGCCTGTTCCTTGTGTCCCCAGAATTTCTCGATCGCGCACAACCGCGAACAGTAATCGCCGACCACGACGCTCGCCTCCTCGGTGCATTCCTGATAGGTGCAGGTCTTGAGGAATTTTCCGACCCACAGCCCGCCGGTATAGCGGGCCGCACCCTTGGTCGGCAGCGTGTGATTGGTGCCGATCACCTTGTCGCCGTAGGACACATTGGTTTCCGGCCCCAGGAACAGCGCGCCGTAATTCGTCATGTTATCGAGGAAATAGCGCGGATTCTCGGTCAGGATTTCGACATGTTCGGCGGCAATTTTATCCGCCTCGACCACGGCTTCTTCCAGGCTGTCGACCAGGATGATTTCGCCGTAATCGCGCCACGCATCGCCGGCGACGTCGGCGGTCGGCAGGCGTACGAGCTGGACATCGATTTCGGCCTGCAGATCGTCGGCCAGTTTCTGAGATGTGGTGATGAGGATGGCCGGCGACGTCGGGCCGTGCTCGGCCTGGCCCAGCAAGTCGGTGGCGATGATTTCCACATCCGACGTTTCGTCGGCAACCACCAGAATCTCGGTCGGACCGGCGAACAGATCGATGCCGATACGGCCGTAAAGCTGACGTTTGGCTTCCGCGACGAAAGCGTTTCCCGGCCCCACCAGCATGTCGACCGGGTCAATGCTTTCCGTGCCGATCGCCATGGCGCCAACCGCCTGGATCCCGCCCATCAGATAAATCTCGTCCGCGCCGCCGAGATGCATGGCGGCGATGGTTTCCGCATGTGGCTTGCCGTCTGTCGGCGGCGTGCAGGCAATCACCCGGTCGACGCCTGCGACCTTGGCGGTCACGACGCTCATATGCGCGGACGCGACCATGGGATAGCGCCCGCCGGGGACGTAGCAGCCGACGGAATTCACGGGAATGTTCTTGTGGCCGAGCGTGACGCCGGGGAGGGTTTCGACCTCCACATCCTTGATCGCATCGCGCTGTATCTGCGCGAAATTGCGCACCTGTTCCTGTGCGAATTTGATATCGTCGATGGTTTCCTGCGGGACGCCGGCGACAAGATCGGCGATTTCCGCATTCGACAGACGGAAGCTCTCGGGCGACCACTTGTCGAACTTTTCCGACAGTTCGCGGACCGCGGCATCGCCGCGCGTCTCTATGTCTTCAAGTATGGTTTCCACGGTGCGGCGGACATTGGCGTCGTATTCCCTGGTCTCCGCCTCGCCGGTACGTTCTTTCAGATGTCTGGCCATGATCTTCCCTATCTCATCCTCTCCCTGCCCTTCCCCCCTCGGGGAGAGGGTTGGGGAGAGGGGGACAAACGCTACTTGATCGCGATCGGATTGATCGGCGAGCCGACCCCGCCGGTCACCGGCAACGGCGGGGCGCAGAAGAAGAATTCCCATACGCCGTCGGCTTCGCAGTCGTCCGACAGTTCGCCCATGACGAAAATCTCGCCCATCGTGATGCCGATCATCGGAATCACGACCCAGTGCCAGGGCTGCTGGGCTTCGGTGGTCTCGTTAGGGCGCACTTCGCAGCCCCAGGTATCGCAGCAGATGGCGGCGACTTCCTTTTCGTACAGCCATTCGGCAGTGTCGAACGACAAACCGGGCGCATCGCCACCGGCATAACCGCCCCAGCCGTTCTTCAGGCGTTCTTCCATCATGCCGGTGCGGACCAGCAGAAAATCGCCCTTTTTGACTTCGACACCCTGCGCCTCGGCGCAGGCGTCCAGATCCGTACGCGAAATGGCATCGCCTTCAGCCAGCGCCTCGACGCCGACATGCTTGGCGATATCCAGCAGGACCCCGCGGCCGACCATGCGGTCTTTGACCTTTTCGATCCCGTTCTTCTGCGCACCGTTGGAATCCACCAGCGCCGCGTCGTAGCCGTTCCACATCTTGTCGTCGTAGAAGATGTGTCCGAGCGCATCCCACTGGGTGCCGCACTGCAACGGCAGGGATACCATGTCGTCGGCGTAGCGGATGCCGCCTTCGTCCTGATTGCCGGCCAGTGCGTCGGTGCCGGTGGCAAGCATGGTGTGAATCGGGTTGAAGCGGTTGCCCCACAGACCGGATTGCGGTCCCTGATTGTCGAAATTAAGGCCCAGAGAAAACGTCTTGCCCTTCTTGATCAGACCGGCGGCAGCGATGATTTCTTCAGCACCGATATAGTTCAGCGTACCGGCCTCATCGTCAGGACCCCATTTCCCCCAGTTTTTGCACTTCTCCGCCGTTTCGCGGAGAATATTCATATCGAGTTTGCCCTCGGTATTTTTGTGGACCATGCTGGTTCCTCCCGGTCGATAATTGGTTGTCCGACGGGTACTCTAGCCCAGAACCGGGAGGTTCCAAACTGCGGCACCCTATTGATCGCTTGATCAGTAAAGGCCGCAAGAAATGCGGTCAAGCTCCGCCGGGAGACCGAAACGAAGGACGCAGGAGAACGCACGAGAATGAATGAATTGGTCGTCAAACAGGGGTTACTCAAAACACCCGACATGCGTCTCGATGGTCAGGTCGCCGTCGTCACCGGCGCGGGTCGCGGCATCGGCAGCGCCTGTGCCATGGCATTGGGCGAAGCAGGAGCCGAGGTGGTTCTGGTCAGCCGGTCGATCGACGAACTCGACGCTGTCGCCGCGGATATCAGGGATGCCGGCGGCAAGGCCCGGTCGGTCGCCTGTGACGTCAAGAACATGTCGCAAATCCGGGAAAAAATCGGTGGGCTCGACCGCATCGACATTCTGATCAACAACGCGGGCACCAACGCACCGCAACCGTTCGTCGACGTGACGGAGGAGAATTACGACAAGGTCATCGATCTGAACGTCAAATCGGCATTTTTCGTCGCGCAGACAGTCGCACGAAAGATGATCGATCAGGGCGAAGGCGGGTCGATCATTCATATGTCGTCGCAGATGGGACATGTGGGTTCTCCAACGCGCACGGTTTACTGCACGTCCAAGCACGCGATCGAGGGGCTGACCAAGGCAATGGCGGTCGAGCTCGCACCGCACAATATCCGCGTCAACGCCATCGGCCCCACCTATATCATCACTGCGATGACGGCACCCAACTTCGCCAACGAAGAATTTCGCGAAGACGCGCTGAGCCGGATTCCGCTGGGCCGGGTCGGCCAGCTTGAAGACATCATGGGTTCGGTCGTCTTCCTCGCCTCGCCGGCGGCGGCCCTGATCACCGGCACATGCCTGGTTGTCGACGGAGGGTGGACCGCGCAATGAGATTCGCGGCGGTCATGGCCGTTCTGTTTTTTTTCGGCGCTACTTCCGCCCGGGCCGAGTGGATAGATCTGGAACTGCCGACAGGCGTCAAACTGAAAGCCGCCTTCGAAAAACCGGAGCTGGTGGGCAAGGCACATGCCGTCATCTACCTGCACGGCCGCATGCCGCGCACAGCGGGTTACGAAGCCGCCGCCGACCGGGGCTATGACGTGGCCGCATTCGCCCGCGCGTTTGCCTATGCCGGGTTCATCGCTATCGCCCCGTTGCGCAAAACGCCGGTAAATGCCGAAAACGGAGACGACGCCGTCGCCGAAGGACTGGCGACGGTCCTGGCCGCCGCGACCCACCTGCACCGCCAGCACGACGTCTTGCGCGTGTCAGTCGTTGGAATTGGCGAAGGGGGCCTGATGGCATTGTGGGCGTTGTCGCAAATGCCGGACCTGACCAAAGGCGTGGTGTTGTCCCCGTCGTCTCTCACCAACGGTAACGGTCGGGCCGCATCGATGAACATGGACACGTTCATCCAGACCGGTGCAGCAAAATCGATACGGGCGCCGGTTCTGCTGACCGTCGGCGACAGGGAAACCAGAACGGCGAAACGCAACGCAACTCTTGTCTCGGAGACGCTGATGAAAGCGCATCGCCGGTTCTGGTATATCAAGAACTATCCCGAAAAACGGCGATGGTTCCATCAACCGCACAATGCATACATGGAAGATGTCGTCGCATTTCTGAAACGGTAGGCAACAAGATCTCCCGACAGGCAGATACATTCGACGTGATCATTCTCGGTGCGGGCGCTGCCGGCATGATGTGCGCCCTGACGGCAGGGGCCCGCGGCCGGCGGGTGTTGTTGCTCGACCACGCCGACGAAGTCGGCAGGAAAATCCTGATTTCCGGGGGCGGGCGATGCAATTTCACCAATCTCCGGGCGACAGCGGAAAATTTCCTCTCCGGAAATCCGCATTTCTGCAAATCGGCGCTCGCTCGCTACACCCAGCACGATTTCATCGCTCTGGTCGATAAACACCGTATTCCCTGGCACGAAAAGACACTGGGCCAGCTGTTCTGCGACGGGTCGGCACGCGCAGTGGTCCGGATGCTGCTGGACGAATGCACGGCGGGCGGGGTCGATATTCGAACCGGTCACCGGATCGTCGACGTCACGAAATCTGGCCGTTTCCGGGTGGTTACCGACAAGGGAACGTTCGAAGCGGACTCAGTCGTTCTGGCCACGGGCGGACTCTCTATTCCCAAGATGGGCGCGACGGGGTTCGCCCACGACATCGCGTCGCGTTTCGGTCTGCCTCTGTCCGATATTCGTCCGGGCCTGGTACCGCTTACCTTCGGGGGCGAGATGCTCGACCTGATACGCCCGCTTAGCGGAGTTTCCCTCGACTGTATCGCGATGGCGGACAACACGGCGTTTCCCGAAGCCATGCTGTTCACCCATCGGGGCCTGTCCGGTCCGGCGATCCTGCAGATTTCATCCTACTGGCGCGACGGGGAGACGATCTTCCTGAACCTGTTGCCCGGGACGGATGCGGCCTCCTGGCTGATCGGTGAGAAGCGCACCCGGCCGAAAGCCGGAGCCAGGGCGATCCTGTCCGGTCCCCTGCCCGGCCGCCTCGGGTCAACGCTCGCCGCCGTCTGTCTGCCGGACCGTCCCATGGGTGAGATATCGGACAGGTCCTTATCGGCATTTGGCGGAATGCTGAACAGATGGAAGCTCATCCCGACGGGCACGGAAGGATACGCCAAGGCGGAAGTCACGTTGGGCGGGATCGACACCGACAACCTGTCATCCCGCACGATGGAAGCGAAAACCGTGCCCGGCCTGTATGCCATCGGCGAAGCGGTCGACGTCACCGGCTGGCTGGGCGGCTACAATTTTCAGTGGGCATGGTCGAGCGGCTACGCCGCCGGAGAGGCGGTATGAGCGATCAGAACTGTGCCGTGCCGGACGGCAGGCCAAGCAGCACCCGGCCGTACAGCGTCGAACACATGTCCCAGTTCATGCTGATGTGCTTCGACGCGCTGTGGACGTCGCGCCAGTAGCGCTGGGTCTTGCTGTCGTTCGATAATCCCGCGCCGCCCACGCTTTCGTACAATAGATCCACCGCCTGGCGGGCCAATTTCACGGCGAAACTGAGATCGCCCTTGTTGCGGGCGCGTTCTTCCACCGTCAGTTCGCGGCCTTCGGCCATGATACGCATGATGTCCTGACAGTCGCGCCGGACAAGCATTTTCGCCGCGTCGATCGCGGCCGCCGCTTCGGCGACTCGCACCTGGATCGTCGGAAAATCAGCCATGCTTTGCGGCTGGCTGAGCGCTGCGCCTCTGGTTTTACGGACGCCGATCATCTCGACATAGGTTTCCAGCGCGCCCTGCGCCATACCCATCGCCGGCGCGCACAGACACAACGAAATCGCGGCGAAGAACGGGATGCGCCACAGCTCGTTTCCGTTGACGGCGGCGCCCGGCGGATTTCCCGACAACGCCTCATCCAGTGTCAGCATTCGGTGCGACGGAACGAACAGATCCTCGATGATGACATCGTTGCTGCCGGTTCCGATCAGGCCGACGACGTCCCAGTTGTCCTCGACCGAATAATCAGACTTCGGCACCAGAATATAACCCTGGGTGTGAGGTTCGGAGTCCGCGTCTTTCGCAATTCGGGCGCCGAGGATCATCCAGTCGGCGTTCAGCACGCCCGAGCAATAGAGCCACTTGCCGGTGATCCGGTAACCGCCGTCGACCTCGACCGCCGTTCCCCCGGGCGAATAGGACGACGCGGAAATCGCTTCCGGCGTGTCGCCCCAGACCTCCGCCTGCGCGGCATCGTCGTACATGCCGATCTGCCATTGATGCTGTGCCGCTGTGGCATAGATCCAGGCGGTAGAGCCGCATCCTGCACCGATTTCGGCGGCGCAGCGGGCGAACGTCCAAAGATCGTATTCGTATCCTCCGTAGCGGGCCGGCTGTATCACTTTGTAGAGCCCGGCGGCCTTCATCTCGGCGACGGTCTCGTCCGAAACACGCCGGTTGCGTTCGGTCTCGCGCTGGCGATCGCGCAGAGCCGGTTTCAGGGCCGCGGCAAGGGCCACGAGGTCTTCCGCGTCGATGCAGGCGGATGATTGTTCGATTGTATCCATGTCACTCTCCGACGCGGATCATGCGACAATGGGATATCCGTGTCTATCGCTTCCACGGCAAACGGCGGAAATGAATTTACCGGGCAAGGCGCGGTTTCGCCAGTTCACGCGCCTGCGACATTTGCGCCGCAGTCATGGTCTTTTCGATGGCCAGCCGGGCGTCGGCGGCGCCGGCGACTTGCCGGGACTCCGCCGCCCGCAGCCAGGCCCAGGCCTCTGCCAGGTCGCGATCGACCCCGGCGCCCCTCATATACACGGACCCAAGCGCCAGCTGGGACGGACCGAACCCGTTTCGTGCGGCTTCGCGATACCAGCGGACGGCCTCGTCCGGAGACCGGGTCGTCGCAATCGCGTTTTCCAGCATGTAAGCCAGGTTGTGCTGCGCCTCCGATATCCCCTGTCCGGCCGCGCGCCGGTACCAGAGGATGGCTTGCCCGGGGTCGGCGTCGGTGCCCGTGCCGAATTGATAGGCTCTCCCGACCTTGTACTGAGCCTCGGCATGTCCCTGCTCTGCCGCCCTGGCGAACCAGCCGAACGCTTTTTCGGCATCCCTCGGCCGCTGACCGGCGCCGCGCTCGTATAAGAGTCCGAGGAGATACTGCGCTTTGGCGGAACCCTTGGCCGATTCCCGTTCGTACCATCCCATCGCATCGCCATAGGACGACGATTGGGCGACCGCGGTGAACGGCAGCACCGTAAGAATCAGGAATCCGATGAATAGCGCGGCTGTTGAGCGATGCATGCGTCCGCCGGAAAACGTTTCGCAGCAGAAACGGTACCGTCCGGTCACCGAATCGTCATCGCAAGGTCACAGGGACGAAAGATCGGCGACGGTCGCTTATTCCGGCGCCGGCCCGAAATACCCGTACAGCCTGTAACGTTCCTCTCTCTGAGGATGGGCGTAGCACTCTACTTCGCCGATAGTTGTGTAGCAGTAAGTCTGAACGATGCCGCTCGGGCGCGGTTTGAAGGTATTCGCGCTGAGGACTTTCTCCTCGTTCGGCAGATGACGTTCCACGTATTCGCGATCGAAGATCGTGTCTTCGAGCATGGCATGTTCACATGCTCCGGCAACCGCGGCAAAGGCGAGCACAGCGGCAATGCGAAGATATTTCGTCTGCATTCGGCAATCCCAGAAAACGGTTCGGGCCCATCGCCCGCCGACAGTATCTGCAAGGCCGCTTAATCAGCCGTTAAAGCGCGCCCGGGATGCCGCAAATATATCGTTGTTAAGACGCGTCAGGGTTAATGCGTCTTAACCAAAAACAGTTCGGGCTAACCGTCCGCCAAAGCCGCAAACACGTCCCCGCCCGAGGGCACCCCGGCGATATGGTGCTGGTGCCACAGCGCGAAGAACAGCAATGTCCACGCGGCGAACGCTTCGCGTTTTCCGGTCGACCGGAAAACCGCCTCGACCGCATCCGGTCTGCAGCGTTCCGCGATGCCCGGTTGCGCCGCCACCAGCGGACCCAGACGCGCACCCTCGGATGCGATCCATTCGCCGACAGGCACGGTGAACCCTTTCTTGGCGGCGAACGCTTCTGCGGCGGGCGCAGCTTGGTCCAGCCATTTTCGGAGGATCCATTTCCCCTGTCCGTTTTTGATTTTCAACCCATCCGGGAGCCTGAAAGCCGCATTTGCAACGGCGGGATCGAGAAACGGCGTCCGGCCCTCCACGCCGTGCGCCATCAGGCAACGATCCAGTTTGATCAGGAGGTCGTTGGGCAACCAGTCGGCGCAATCCGTCGCCTGGGCGGCCTGCAGCCTCGTCCGCCCCCCGGTTCGGGCCAGTGTTTCGCTGGCGGCGAACCCGTCCCGCCAGCCGTGATCTTCCGATTTCAGGACGTTCAGCCTGTCCATTATGCCGCGTTGGCGCATACCTCGCCCGCAGAGCCAGACCGGACGCATGACGCTGCGGTAGCGGCCGTATCCTCCGAATATCTCATCGCCGCCTTCACCCGACAGGACGACCTTGAAAGACTTCGCGGCTTCCGCCGCAAGCTTCCAGGTCGGCAGGATCGCGTAATCGGCGACCGGATCGTCCATTGCGGCGGCGATCGCGGGCAAAAGCGTCCAGAAATCCGTCGCAGTGCATTCGACTTCCTCATGCGCGGCGCCCAGGGATTTAGCGACGGCGCGGGCGTGTTCGCGTTCGTCGGCCGCGCCGGTCCCGGGAAAACCGGCGGTAAAGGCATGCACGGGACGGTCGTTTAGCCGTGCCATCAAAGCAAGAATTGCGGAAGAATCGATTCCCCCGGAGAGGAACATCGCATAGGGGACATCCGACCGCTGGTGCATCTCGACACTGTCGAGTAGGGCGTCCTGCAGCCGTTCCAGCGCCTGGCGCTCGGTCGTCCGGACGGGTCCGCCGGCGGGAAGCGCTTCCTGACGGCGCCGCTCGACGATCTGTCCGCCCGCAACCACGATCGTTTCGCCGGGACGTACCCGATGAATACCTTCATAAAGCGACTCCGCGCCGGTCGTGAACTGGAGCTGAAGAAGTTCGCGCACGGACCTGTCGCGCAGGGAACGCGACCCGAAACCCGCGCTCAGCAACGCCTGGGGTTCGGAAGCGAACGCAAAGCCGGCATCTGTCTGAGCGTAATAGAGGGGTTTTATGCCGAACGGATCGCGCGCCAGCACGAGGCGACGTTCCTGCGGATCGAAAATCGCCAGCGCATACATACCTCGCAGCCAGCCGGCGAAATCGACGCCGTGATCGCGGTAATAATGCAGTACCGGTTCGCAGTCGGAGCCGGTCGCGAATTCCGTCCCCGCCAGTTCGTCGCGCAGTTCGATATAGTTGTAAATTTCGCCGTTGGCGACCAGCGCCGCACCGCCGGGACCGAACAGAGGCTGATCGCCGGTTTCCAGGTCGATTATGGCGAGTCGGGTATGCACCAGCCCGGTATCGCCCGATGCCCAGACGGCATCGCCGTCAGGTCCGCGATGGGCCAGCGCTGTCCTCATTGCCTCCAGCGCCGCGCCGTCGGGCGCCGAACCGTCCGCCGTCATAATACCGGCAATCCCGCACATCAGCCGGCCACCCGGTCGAACAGGTCGAGAAACTTCGCTACCACTGGACTTTCGGTAAATTCGGCCTCGAACCGGGCATGTCCTGCATCGGCCATGCGCGTGGCGAGTTGCCCGTCACCCGCAAGGCGCGAAATCGCGGCGGCCAGTGCGCGATAATCCTCGACGGGCGCCAGCAGGCCATCCTCTCCGTCGGCAATCAGCCAGCCCGGCCCTTCGGACGCAGCTGCAACGACCGGGAGACGCCGGGCCCACGCCTCGATCACGACATTGCCCAAAGGCTCGATCCGCGACGGGCAGACCAGCATGTCCGCGGTCGCCATCAGGTCCGCGATATCGGTCCGCCAGCCGAGAAACCGCACCCGGTCGGCAACCCCCAGCTTGTGCGCCAGAGATTCCAGCTCGCGTGCATCCGGCCCGTCCCCGGCCAGCAACAGGCAAACGCCATCGGCGTACTTCATCGCCTGCAACAGGATGTCGAACGCCTTGTTGCGGTGCAGCCGGCCGGCCGCGAGCATCAGCGGCACATCATCCGGGATGCCGAACTGCCTACGCGGCAGGGCTGTTCCGGCATCGGCGGATACGAAATTGGGCACATAATGCGCCCGGTCTTGAGGCCAACCGCTTTCGACCAGATAGCGCACGATATCCGGCGTGTTACCAATCAGGTGATCGCAGTCGCGGTAGTATTTGAGATCGTAATACCCCCCCAGCCGCCCGATCTGGACGGTTTTCGCCGCCGCGCGTTTTCGGGCCCTGCCGGTGGCGGCACTGGCGCGGTTCATCCACGACAGGACGATATCGGGTTTCGCGCCGTCTATGCGTGCGGCCAGCGCCGGGACCGTTTTTAAATCGAGCCACCCGCCGAACGGCAATTCCACCGGATCGATTCCGGCATCCCGCAGTTTGGCTCCCCGCGTCCCGTTGGGGCGCACAATCACCGTCTGCGCAACCCCGCGGGACTGAAACGCCCCCGCAAGCCGGACGAAAAATTCCTCGGCGCCGCCGACGGCGCCGCCCGCCATGGTCTGCATGACTTTCATGCCGGCAACAGTTTCTCGAACGCGGCGGCGGCATCGTCCCAGCTCCACCTTCGCTGACGGTCAAGCGCGGTGGCCTGAAGGCGCCGCCAGAGATCGTCATCGGTCAGGATATGGCGGCCATGCTGGGCGAAATCGGCGTCGTCTTTGGCCACGAACCCCGATTCTCCCTCGATCACGCGTTCGGCGACGCAGCCGATGTCCTGCACCACGGCGGGCACGCCGACTGCCTGCGCCTCGCCCACGGCGAGGCAGTAGGTCTCGCCGGGATCGCCCCGGTACAGGATCGCCCGAAAGCCAGCGAGAGCTTCTGCGAGTTGAGCCTTGGGCAATGGGTCGCGCAGCACGACCCCCCGATCGGCCATAGCCTGAGCGCGGTCCAGCACCGCATTCATGGCGCCCGCCCGGGCGTCGCCATGCGCGCCATAGGTTTTCGGGCTGGAGAAAACGTGCAGCTGCGCCGCCGGCACCTGCGGGTGGATGTCCGTGTCCCAAAGATCGAGCAGCCAGTCCAGCGAACGGAGCGGGCTGGACGTGAATGCCACGTAGGGCGGCGGCGGCGCGGCGGGCGGCTCGACATTGAGAAAATCGGCGGAAATACCATATGGGATCGTCGCCTTGCCGCCGGTCGGCATCCAGGAGGAGATCGAAGCGGCATGAAATTCGGACGAGAACACGACCGTCGGCCGCCAGCGCGCCAGTTTTCGCCAGTAGCGCCACTTGTTGAGATACTGCGCCGGATTGTGAATCCAGAATATTCTCGCCCGCGCTCGCGGCACCAAGGGGATCAGGCGATCCCCCCGATTGGCGATATAGAGATCGGCCGTATCGGGCAGTCCCTCTTTCAGCGGCTGCCATCCGACGCCATTGCGGGACATCGGCGCATCGCAGTTGTTGTGGATCGTCACATTGTGTCCGCGCGCCGCCAACGCCTCGGCAAGCGAGATGAACGCCGTTTCGGCGCCGCCCAGCGGTCCCTGCGACAGGGTATCGCCGTTGAAGTCAATCCCGTCATCCGCCATCAGAATGACCGCCACTATTCGTCCTCCAGCGTGGCTTTCAGATAAGACAGGATGGGATACAGCGCAGCGCAAAGGGCGATCAGAAAGCCGTATTTCCCTTCCCGGTATCCTCCGCGCGACACGTAGCACTTCCAGAACCGGGTGAATATCCGCCGCAGGTTCCCGGCGTACGAACCGCCGTCGCCATGTTCTCGGATGTCCCGGGCGCGGGCTGAGGTATAGGAATCGAGCCTGCGTATCATGTCCGAGATATTACGGTCGACGTAATGGTTGAGCCGGTTGGTCAGAACCGGGCCTTCGGTGCCTTTAAGGTCGAGCGCAGGGTGAAGGCGTTGCGGCCCCCAAGTCTTGGCGCCCTTGCGGAAAAGCCCGGGGTATTGCGGCTTTCCCCAGGACCCGCCCCAGCCATGGCGAACCAGGCGGCCGCCGATATAGTTATCGACGGGAATCCCGTGCCAGTCATGGGTGCTGGATTCAGCGACCTGACGGATCTCGTTTGCCAGAGCCTCCGGCACCCGTTCGTCGGCATCTATCTCGAATATCCAGGTACCGCGGCAGGCATCGATTCCGGCATTGCGCCGGTCGCCCTCCAGCGCCCAGTCACCAACGACCAGACGGTCGGTGAACCGGGCCGCGATGTCGCGCGAACCGTCGCTGCAATCATCCAGCAGCACGACGATCTCGTCCGCGAAGGACAGCGTCGCGAGGCAGTCGGCGAGCTGATGTTCCTCGTTTCGGATAGAGATTACGGCGGAAAGGACGCATTGTTCTGCGGTCATGGGCGGTGTTATAGCCGCAAGACTGGATAATTCCACGCGAAAGCTCTAATTAGCGGAAAAGGGGATCTAAGCGCATGGGCCTTAAAATTCACGTTCCGCTTGCCGATCGCGGCGTCGTCTCGGTGTCTGGCGAAGATGCGCAGTCGTTTCTCCAGGGATTGATCACCAACGACATCGAAAAAGTGTCGAAAACCACGGCGATTTACGCCGCTCTTCTGACGCCGCAGGGCAAATTCCTCCATGATTTTTTCATCGTCCAGCACAAGGACCGTTATCTGCTCGACTGCGATGTCTCCCGCATTCCCGATCTGATCAAACGCCTGAGCATGTATCGCCTGCGGGCCAAGGTCGATATCGCGGACGAATCGGCCACGTTTTCCGTCGGCATAATGCTGGAGCCGGACGGCGCGGCTTCGACCAGCGAAGCCGGCGCGGCCAAGACCCGTTTCGACGGGGTATCCTATATCGACCCCCGGCATGCGGGACTGGGCGAACGCACGATCCGGCTGATCGACGAAGACGACACCTTCCCGACCGACGAAACCGTCCTGGCCAGCAATCGTGCCGAATACGATGCCAGGCGGATCGCCCTGGGGATACCCGACAGCCGCGCCGATCTGGTGCCGGAAAAATCCCTGCCGCTGGAAGTCGGCTTCGACGAACTGAACGGCGTCGATTTCCAGAAAGGCTGCTATGTCGGCCAGGAAGTCACCGCCCGCATGAAACATCGGAGCCTGGTAAAAAAGCGATTGTTCCCGGTCACGTTCGACGGCGACCTCGCACCCGGCTCGTCGGTGAGTGCGGGAGACATCGTTGCCGGCGAGATCTATTCAGCCCGTACGGGCAGCGGACTAGCCCTGTTGAGACTCGATCTCGCCGAAATGGGCGATCTGTCGGTGGATGGTGTCGACGTGACGCCTGAAAAACCGGGCTGGATGGCCTGTTAGGCGCGACCTAACCCTTTCTCCTCAGCGCCGCCTGAGCAGCCGCCAACCGGGCGATGGGCACGCGATAGGGTGAACACGACACGTAATCGAGGCCGATATCGGCGCAGAAGTGGACCGACGCCGGGTCGCCGCCATGTTCGCCGCAAATTCCGAGCTTAATGCCGGGACGCGTTTCGCGACCCCGCTCCGCGCCGAGTTTGATTAACTCGCCGACCCCGTCGATATCGATGGACACGAAGGGATCGGTCTCGAATATGCCTCGGCGTTCGTATTCCTTCAGCAGCCCGGCCGTATCGTCACGCGACAGGCCAAACGTGGTCTGGGTCAGGTCATTGGTGCCGAAGGAAAAGAACTCGGCGCCTTCCGCGATATCGCCGGCACGCAGCGCCGCGCGCGGCAGTTCGATCATCGTGCCCACCAGATAGGGAACCTCCGCGCCGGTTTCCTGGAACACCTCGGTCGCGACCGCATCGATGCGTTCACGCAGCAGGTCGAATTCCATCTTGTCGGAGACCAGCGGGATCATGACCTCCGGTTCGACCGGCGCGCCGGCATCTTTCGACACCTCGACCGCCGCTTCGAAAATCGCCCGGGCCTGCATCTCGGAGATTTCGGGGTAGGTAATGCCCAGTCGGCACCCCCGATGCCCCAGCATCGGATTGACCTCCTCCAGTTCGCTGGCGCGTATACGCAGATCTTCAGCGGAGACTCCGGAAGCTTCCGCAACCTGCTGCATCTCCTCTGCCGTGTGCGGCAAAAATTCGTGGAGCGGAGGATCCAGCAACCGGATTGTCACCGGCTTGCCCGCCATGATGCGGAACAGTTCGATGAAATCCTGACGCTGCATCGGGAGAATTTTTTCCAGTGCCGCGCGGCGGCCAACCTCGTCTTTGGCGAGGATCATTTCTCGCACGGCGACGATACGCTCTGCATCGAAGAACATATGCTCGGTGCGGCACAACCCGATCCCCTCGGCGCCGAAATCTACCGCCGTCTGTGCATCCAGCGGGGTTTCCGCGTTGGTCCGGACTTTCAACTCCCGGACTTCGTCGACCCAGTTCATCAGCGTCGCGAAATCGCCGGACAGTTCAGGTTGCAGCGTCGGCACCTTGCCAGCCATCACTTCGCCCGATGTGCCGTCGATGGTCAGTGTATCGCCGGCTGCGATCTCGCGGCCAAGGATCGTCATCGTCTGGGTTTCGTAGTCGATTCGGAGATCGCCTGCGCCCGAGACACAGGGACGGCCCATGCCGCGCGCCACAACCGCCGCATGGCTGGTCATGCCGCCACGACTTGTCAGGATGCCTTGCGCCGCGTGCATGCCGTGAATGTCTTCCGGGCTGGTCTCGATTCGCACCAGGATGACAGCCTCGCCTCCGGCGGCTTTCGCTTCGGCGTCGTCGGCCGAGAACACGACCGTGCCCGATGCGGCGCCTGGCGACGCCGGCAGTCCTCTGGTCAGCAGATCGCGCGCGGCGTCGGGATCGAGAGTCGGGTGCAGAAGCTGATCCAGAGATTCCGGATCGACCCGGGAGATCGCTTCTTCCCTTGAGATCAGCCCTTCCTCGACCATGTCGCAGGCGATTTTCAGCGCCGCTTTGGCCGTTCGCTTGCCCGACCGGGTCTGCAGCATCCAAAGCTTGTTCTGCTGGACAGTGAATTCAATGTCCTGCATGTCGCGGTAATGCTTTTCGAGGTTCCGGCGCACATCGTCGAGCTGTTTGAACACGTCGGGCATGACTTCTTCCATCGCGGGAAGATCGGAGCCCTGCTCTTCCTTGCCCGAAACGGTGAGGTGCTGCGGCGTGCGGATGCCGGCGACCACGTCCTCGCCCTGTGCGTTGACCAGATACTCGCCGTAAAAGGTATTGCGACCGTCGGACGGATCGCGCGTAAACGCGACGCCGGTGGCACAGTCGTCGCCCATGTTGCCGAACACCATCGCCTGTACGTTTACCGCCGTGCCCCAGCTCTCGGGAATGTTGTGCAGCCGTCGATAGGTGTTGGCGCGATCGTTCTGCCAGCTTCCGAACACCGCCGTGATAGCGCCCCAGAGCTGGTCGCGCGGGTCCTGCGGGAAGGGGTTTCCGGTCTCGTCCTCGACCCGCTCCATGAAACCGGTCGCGACCGCCTTCCAGTCGTCGGCGTCCAGATCCGTGTCCAGCGCCGCGCCCTTCATCATTTTCTGGGTATCGATGATTTCTTCGAAATTGTCGTGATCGACGCCCAGCACGACATCGCCGTACATCTGGATGAAGCGGCGGTAGGAATCCCAGGCGAAGCGCGCATCGCCGCCCTTCAGGGCAAGGCCTTCGACCGTCACGTCGTTGAGGCCGAGATTGAGAACGGTGTCCATCATACCGGGCATGGAGACCCGCGCGCCGGACCTGACGGATACCAGCAACGGGTTGTCGGGATCGCCGAATTTTGCCCCCACCGTTTCTTCGATAAACGCCAGCGCGGCGTCGACCTGGCCCGAAAGATCATCGGGATAGCTCTCCCCGGCATCGTAATAGGCGGTGCACAGTTCCGTCGTGATCGTGAACCCGGGCGGGACCGGCAGGCCGAGCGACGACATCTCGGCAAGGTTCGCGCCCTTTCCGCCCAGCAGGTTTTTCATGTCGGCCGCCCCTTCGGCACTGCCGCCGCCAAATCTA
>Ga0181594_10000754_pt1 | contig 30212 bp, 29 predicted proteins | sample 071ome_18_FD_145603 | JGI IMG/M metagenome (GOLD analysis project Ga0181594, IMG submission 145603) | Coastal salt marsh microbial communities from the Groves Creek Marsh, Skidaway Island, Georgia - 071413BT metaG (spades assembly) | ecosystem: Environmental > Aquatic > Marine > Intertidal zone... | reverse complement strand
GGGGCATACGTGTTCGGGGACTTCTGCACGGCTCGCCTCTGGGCCGTGTCGGTCACGACCGGCGACGTTGTCTTTCACGATCTCGACGCATCGATGCCCGGCGGCCAGTTGGTCGACTTCGCAGCCCTCCCCGATGGCGAACTCGTCGCCATGTCGCTCAATGGCGAGGTCGTTCGACTGGTTCCCGGATGAAGCGCATCGCGGTTCTCTGCTCGATCATCTGGCTCGCCGCTGGATGCACCGGGGAACGGCCGACACTCGAGGCCGCGCCGAGCGCAACAACAACGACGGCAGCGCCTCCAACCTCAACGACCACGCCTCCCCCGCCGACGACCACGCTCACACCCGACTCGACCGATGGGGTCCCGGCGCCGAGCGGCCGCCGGTATCCCGGGGTGCCAACCGACCCGGCCAAGGTCGCCGACCGCATCGTCGAGGTGGAACGTCTCCTGGTCACCACCGACCGGACCGATCCGGCTTACGGCGATCTCGCCCACGAACAACAGGTGCTGTACCGCCACCTCGGCCGGAACCCCGGATGGATCCTGCCGCTGTGGGACGCCGTCCCTGACGACCTCTTCCCGACCGTGGAACGACACGTCACCGCGCGACAAGCGATCGCGGGGATCCCGTCGGGTGAGCCGCCGGTGAACGTTCCGGCCTGGGAGATCATCGAGCCACTCCCGGCTGACGAACTCCTCGGGCTGTACCAGCAGGCGTCAACCGACACCGGCATCGACTGGGCGTATCTCGCCGCGATCAACCTGATCGAGACGGGCTTCGGTCGTATCGACGGCATCTCAACCGCCGGTGCACAGGGCCCAATGCAGTTCCTCCCCACCACCTGGGAAGAAGTCAGCGACGGCAACATCCGAGACCCGTACGACGCCATCCCCGCCGCCGCCCGGTACCTCGTCCGCCGCGGTGGGCCCGACAACATGGAACGGGCGCTGTGGGGCTACAACAACTCCGACTACTACGTGACCTCGGTGTCGGCGTATGCCGATCTGTTCCGCGCCGACCTCTCCAACTTCTACGCTGCGCACCAGTGGGAGATCCACTATTCGGCGGCAGCAGGCGACCTATGGCTGCCGGTCGGCTACCGCAACGAGTCGCCGGTTCCGGCGCTCGACCATCTGAACCAGGCGCCCTGGTCCGCGCCGCCAACTCCCACCACGCCGTAGCGTGGTCTCATGGTCGAGATCACCATCGCCACCGAGGCCACGCCAGAACTCCACGCTGCGATGCAGCGCTTGGTGCCCCAACTCTCGAAGTCGAACCCGCCGCCCACCTTCGAAGAACTCGACGCCCTGTGCCGCTCGGAAGCATCGACGATGTTCGTGGCCTCCGACGACACCGGAATCCTCGGCACACTGACCCTCGCCATGTTCCGGATCCCCACCGGTATCCGAGCCTGGATCGAAGACGTGATCGTCGACGACGCAGCGCGTGGCAAGGGGGTCGGCCGGTTGGTCAACGAGGCGGCCATCGCCCATGCGTTCGAACATGGTGCGATCACGGTCGACCTGACCTCTCGCCCGTCGCGAGAAGCCGCCAACCGGCTGTACCAGCGCATCGGGTTCGTCGCTCGGGACACCAACGTGTACCGCTTCGCGAAGCCTGCGCAGCTCGAAAGTTGAGCTGAGCGGCCCGACCGGTTCGGGCCACGACACACGCCTTCCTCTCGCGCCACCGCGACAGAACGCGGAGCGAGAATGTAAGGTGCCCGTGGCGGAAGAGGGGCAGCTCCACCGGAGCGTCCGAAAGGCGGAAATGAGCACCAAGTCGAACCAGACCACGTCTGGCTACCTGCTGGCCAACCGTGTCGATCGAACCGAAGCGGACCGGTTGCGCCGCGAGCACCCGGGTGCGGTCGTCAGCCGCAACGCCGACGGCACCTACCGAGTCACCCGCAGCCGCTGAGTCGCATCCCGATAGCGTGACCGGGTGAGCTCTGCATCCGGCGACCATGACCTGCTCTGGCACCGCACCGTCCCAGACCTTCGCGATCCGATCCTGATCGCTGCGTTTGAAGGCTGGAACGATGCAGGTGACGCCGCGACCATGGCCGCCCGGCAACTCGCCGAACGCTTTGATGCCACGCCACTCGTCGACATCGATCCCGAGCGGTACTTCGACTTCAGCACCACCCGCCCAATCGTGCGCCTCGACGACGACCGTCAGCGCAGCATCACCTGGCCCGAGAATCAACTCCTCGCCGCCCGGGTGCCGGCAGCGGCGAGGGATGTGGTGATCCTGGTCGGGCTTGAGCCTCAGCTCCAATGGCGCCGCTTCTGCCGCCAAGTGCTGGGGGTCGCTGAAGCGATCCAAGCAAGCACCATCGTCACCCTCGGCGCTCTCCTGGCCGATGTTCCCCACACCCGGCCAGTGCAGGTCTTCGGCGCGGCAGAGGACCCTGCCCTCCAAACCCAACTCGACCTCGCCCCCTCCTCCTACGAGGGGCCAACCGGCATCGTGGGGGCGCTCACGACCCAGGCGGCTGAGGCAGGGTTTCCGACCGCCACCTTCTGGGCCTCAGTGCCGTCCTACGTGCCCGGCGCCCCCTCCCCCAAGGCGGCGCTCGCCCTCGTCCATCACGTGTGTGAGATCGTCGGTACGACCGTGTTCGTCACCGACCTCGAGATCGCGGCGGCCAGCTACGAGCGCCAGGTCGACGAACTCGTCGCCGAGGACGACGAGACGGCGGACTATGTCCACGATCTCGAGGCCGCATGGGACGCAGACGACGAGATCGATGAACTCGACGACGATCCCGAACTGCTCGTCGCCGAGGTCGAGGAGTTCCTCCGCGACGTCGACTGACGTAATCGGCCGGGGGATGCTCAGCCGTTCCTTGGTGGTTCGTGCGTCAGATCGAGAGCGTCTGTTCGATCCAGGCGATCATCTGATCGACGATCTCCAGCCCGACCGGCTCATTCAGGATCTCGTGACCGAGGCCATCGAAGACCGTTCGCTGCGCTGACGGCACCGCCTCGAAGGGCTCCGACGCCCACACCGGCACGAGTTTGTCGCCCGAACCGTGACCGACCCAGGCCGGCACACCGAGACCAGCCACCGCATCGCGGACTCGGTCGATCTCACCGATCGTCTCAAGGGCCAGAGAAATCGTCATGAAGTCGGTTCGCAGCGGATCGAGCAGGAAGGTTTCGCCGACAGTGACATCCTCGGCGTACCGCGTCGCGTCCCAGTCATCTCGGATCTCATACCCGGGATGGAACTTCCGGATGAGCGGCCCCGCCACTTTCAAGACCTTGTTCGTTCCCTCGAGTTCGTAGCCCAGCGGCGGCCCGGTGACGATCAACGCATCCGGCAGCGGGCGGCCGCCGACGCAGTACCCCGTCGAGATCAGGCCCCCGAGCGAATGACCGAGCAGCACCGTCGGGAGACCGAAGCGCCGAACCTCGGCAAGTTGATCTTCGACATCGTCCTGAAACTGAGCGAACGACTCCACGAAGGCCCGCTTGCCACCGGATGCGCCGAACCCACGATTGTCGATCGACACGACCTCGAAGCCGGCATCAGCGAGATGGCCGCCGACGTGCTCGTAGCGGCCGGAATGCTCGCCCAGCCCGTGGATCAACAACACGGCGGCGCGTGCATCAGCGGTCGGCTGCCACCGCCGCCGCAGCTGGATGAGACCATCACGGGTTGTCCCGTGGTCGATGATCGAGGTGATGGTCACGGTCGCTCCTCGCCTTCCTCGGGATCGCCTCGCCATGGTGGTGTGCGGGGCGGATCGAACAGCACGGGGACATCCTCGCCCCGAATAGCCCGAAACGCATGGGCGGCCCACAGATCGGCTCCAGCCGTTGGATCCGGCAGCGAATCTTCGGCGAAAAAGCCGACATCGAGACACTCGAGCGGGTGCGGCGTGGGGGTGCCACCGGTGGCCCGACAGTGGAAGACGAGCGAGACGAGCGGGATCCGGGTGAAGCCGCGCCGCTGACCGTCAAGCACAGCGATCGGGCGAACGACCTCACAGTCGATCCCCGCCTCCTCCTTGACCTCCTTGACCACGACCTCGGCTGGCGAGTAGCCGACATCAGCCCAACCGGTCGGGTAGAGCCAGACGCCACTGTCGGCGCGCTGCACCATCAGGAGCTCACCGTCGTCGTTGCCGACGACGGCGCCGACCGTGATCTTGGGGGTTACATAGCCAGGGACACCGGCACCGACCCGATCGAGCCATTCCTGCACCTGCCGCTGTGGATCGAGCCCGCCGACCACATGGCTGCGGATGTCGGCTGCGATGGCGAGAACCTCCTCGAACCGCTCGCGCTCGTAGAGGTTGTCGGTGAAACCGAGACCGGTCTGGGCGGTCGCCGCGAGCGCTTCGGCCCAGCGGAGCAGTTCGCGTTCGGTGGCAGGACGGTCGTTCATGGCACTTAGGTGTCGGCACCGATGGCGGACAGCACCGCCACCTCGATCTCGGCAAGGTACGCCGGATCGGTGACCTTCGCACCGTCAGGGCCAAGCACATAGAACGTATCGATGACGTCGGCCCCGAGGGTTTGGACGGTCGCCCACACGATGTTGAGATCGAGTTCAACAAAGGCCCGAGTGACTCGGTAGAGGAACCCGATCGAGTCTGGTCCCCGTACCTCGAGCACGGTGGCCGACGACGAGATGTCGTTGTCAACCACCATCGCTGGCTCAACCAGCCGGGCCGACGTGGTGCGCTGGAATCGATACGTGTTCGCTCGACGAAGCAACCGAGCCGTGATCGCCAGTTCGCGGCGCAACGCCCGCTCGATGTCGGCGATGATCACCTCAGGCCGATCGGCCAGGCCGTGGCCGCCACCAACACGGATGCGGTCGATCGCCATGCCATCGGCCGTTGTGAGGTTCGCGCCGAGGATCTCGACACCGTGCAGAGCGAGCGCGCCGGCAACCCGGCTGAAGACACCGGGCCGGTCCGGGGTGATGGCGGTGACCACGTGGCCGTCGATGGTCACGACCGTCTCGCCCCGGGCAGCGAGGGCGAGATGATCGGCGGTTGGGAAGTCCCCCACGCTCAGATCGTCCTCGCCCTGGAGATACTTGATGGTGCGGCGGGCAAGCTCACCGACCAACTCGGCCTTCCATCCACCCCACGCCGAGCGGGACGTGGCGATGGAGTCGGCTTCGGTCAGTGCGGCGAGGAGCTCCACGGTGCCCACCGAACCGACCGCATCGGCGACGAGCATCACCGTTCCTTCGTCATCGAGGTCTCGGCGCGACGCAATGTCGGGGAGCAGGAGATGATGTTCGACCAGTGCCTCGAGTGCCCCAACATCCTCGGCCGGGTACCCCATGCGGGTCGCGATGGCGTTGACGAGACCAACGCCGACCTGGCTGTGGTCCCCCGGGTAGCCCTTTCCAATGTCATGGAACAAGCCGCCGAGCACGAGGAGATCCGGACGCTCGACCCGGTCGACGAGCCGAGCCGCTTCGGCAGCCGCTTCGAGCAGGTGACGGTCGACGGTGAAGCGGTGGTACGCGTTGCGTTGGGGGCGGTTGCGGTTCGGGGCCCATTCTGGGATCAACCGGCTGACGAGATCGAAGTGATCGAGCGCCTCCACCACGCGGATCATGTCGTGTCCGCACAGGAGGAGATCGATGAACAGCTGTCGGGCTTCGTCGGGCCACGGGTCGGGCAGTTGGGTGCCTTCGAGCTCGATCCGCTCGAGGACCTCTCGTTCGATGAAGGCATCGTGGCGAGCCGCGTGGACCGCAACCCGCAACGGCATGACCGGATCATCGGCGGATGCGTCGGCCGAGAGCGTCAGGGTGTCGTCGACCAGTTGGAGCCCATGCCCAAGGTCACGGCTTTTCTTGAGCCATCGCCGTCGGCGACCCCGCTGATGGACCCGATGCAGAACCGAGTCCTGAATCCAGGAGACGGTGCGAGCCGCGCCGGCAACGGCAGCCACGAGATCATCGGCGTCGCCGTACCCGAGCGCCGCCGCAACCTCGTCCTGCTCCTGCAGAAGCAACTGGTTGTTGGCCCGCCCGGTGGAGCGGTGAAGCTCGATTCGCGCCGACAGGAGCGTTTCGTGGGGCCCGGCGAGAGCCGACCGCTCGCTCTCCTCAAGCAAGGTCGAGTCGGCCAAATCGATCCACCGCAGCGAATGCAGATCACGCAACCCGCCCTGTGAAAGCTTCAGGTCGGGCTCGAGCAGGAACGCAAGCTCACCCGCCTCAAGGTGACGCTCGCGAATGCGAGCCGACATGGTGTCGAGCATGCGATCGCGGTTCTCTCGCCACTGCCCAAGCGCCTTCTTTGCGAGCTCGTCGACAAGCTTCTCGCTCCCGCCGAGACAGCGCATCTCCAGCAGGGACGTGGCCGTGTCGAGATCTTCGCTCGCGAGGTCGAGGGCCTCGTCAATGGTTCGGACGGCATGCCCGAGCTTCATCCCGCTGTCCCAGATCGGGTACCAGATCCGCTCGGCCACCTCGGCCGCAGAACCCTCGAACTGGTGGATCAAGAGCAGGTCGAGGTCAGAGCCGGGGCTGAGATCGCCGCGGCCATAGCCGCCGACTGCGGCGAGAGCGAAGCCCGGCACCTCTCCGACCTCAGCGATAACCGCCCGAAGCCAGGCATCGATCTCGGCGGTGTACGCCTCAGCGACGTCCGTGCCGACCAGGGTCCGGTCGGCGAGCACCCCCTCGGCGGCAGGGATCGTCTTCACAGGAGGTCAGAAACCCGAGGACGCATGGGAGGGACCGTACCCGTTTCTGGGGTGATGACGACTTCGCCGTCACCACCCCAGAATCCAGGTCATAGATCAGTCGACGTAGGCCGTTTCAGCGTGCTGGGTCTGGTCGAGGCCGGTCTGCTCTTCCTCATCGGAAACACGGATGCCCATGACGTTGTCCATGACCTTCGCGATGGCGTAGGTCACGACGAACGAGAAGACCATGACCGACACGATGGCGATCAGTTGGCTGACGACGAGTCCAGCATCACCGAAGAAGGCGCCATCGACGCCCCCGATGCTGGCGTCAGCGAAGAAGCCAAGCAACACACCGCCGACGATGCCACCCACCATGTGGATGCCCACGACGTCGAGGCTGTCGTCATAGCCGTACTTGCTCTTCAGCTGGATGGCGAAGTAGCAGGCGATCGATGCCACCGCACCGAAGATGATCGGCGAGAGTCCGCCGACGTACCCGGCGGCGGGCGTGATGGCGACCAGACCGGCGACGACGCCCGAGGCCCCGCCGAGGGTTGTCGCATGACCGTCGCGCAGGCGCTCGATGGCAAGCCAGGCGATCATGCCAGCGGCGGCGGCGACGAAGGTGTTGAGCAACGCCTGGACGGCCTGGCCGTTGGCGGCTCCCGCCGACCCAGCGTTGAAGCCGAACCAGCCGAACCACAAGATGCCGGCGCCGAGCATGACGAAGGTCAGGTTGTGAGGCGGCATTGCCTGGTCGGGCCAGCCGGCTCGTTTCCCGAGCACCAGGACGAGGGCGAGCGAGGCGATGCCGGCGTTGATGTGGATCGCGGTACCACCGGCGAAGTCGATCGCTTCAGGATCCAGGCTGGTGTGCCACCCGGTGTAGACCCAGTAGGTGACCGGCGTGTACACGAGGATGGACCACACGGGCACGAAGATCGCCCAGGCGGAGAACTTCATTCGGTCGGCGACCGCACCGGAGATGAGCGCCGGGGTGATGGCGGCGAACGTCATGAAGAACGCAACGCCGATCAGTGCCTCTGCATCGCCGGTCAGGCCCTTGAGACCGATGGCATCGAAGTTGCCGATGACCTTCTCTAGCCCGCTGTTGTCGCCGCTGTTGCCCAGCGAATACGTGAACAGCACCCACAGCAGCGGCACGATGCCGAGGCAGTAGGTGTTCATGTTGAGCATGTTCAGGACGTTCTTCGAACGGACCATGCCGCCGTAAAACAACGCAAGTCCCGGGACCATGAACAACACCAGGGCGGTGCTGATCAACATCCACGCGATATCGCCGGATTCCATAGTGTCTTCCTCTCGGTGAGATCCGCACTCCCCGGGCGGATCACGAGCGACAGTAGGAAGACAGTGTTTCGACAGTGTTTCCGCAGACTGTTTGGTCTGTTACTGAGACGGCCGGGCGGGTTCAGGTTGAGGTCAGCAGACACCCACCGGTCGCGCTGCCGACACTCAGTAGGGCCATTCGTCGGACGACGGATGTCCGAGCCGCCGGGTGAGCGGGCGGAGTTTGGCGACGATCAGCACCTTGATGACCACATTGCGGAGAAACCAGGGCAGCTGCAGGACCTGCCGGGCTGCATCCCGCACCCGTTCCCCAGTGGACAGATTCACGCGCTGATACTCGGCCATCGACCGAGCGCGTCCGACATAACGCCACCGGCCGCTCACGAAGGTGGTCGTCAGCAACGCCAGGGTCACGCCGATCGAACTGAACGAGTCGTGGATCAGCATGGTTCCGCCGCCACTGACCCGATTGCCCCACTCGACAATGTCGGCTCGGGCTGGGGCGAAGCGATGCGCGCCATCGATGTACAGCAGGTCGATCTCGCCATCGACGTCACCGAGGGCCTCGTGGCTCATCTTGCGGACGTGTCGGACCCGTTCATCAACACCTGCGGACTGCAAGTTCGCATGAAAGAGGTCGAAGTCGTCATCCCCTCGGTCCTGATCAGCTTCGATCTCTTGCGGGCCGCGATCGGACCCAAGGTGCGGATCGATAGCGACAATGTCGACACCGTCGACCGCCGACGAGGCGAGCACGATCATCGAGCGACCCCGGAACGATCCGATCTCAACGATCCGGGCGCCTGCGCCTAGCTCAGACGCACGGTCGTGCAAAAGCCGCGCCTGGCCGTCACTCATCCAACCTTCGACCCCCTCGACGGCAGCGAGCAGTTCCGGGAACGACGAACGGGCGGTCACGGCAGCCGAGACTAGCGGCGCTGGCTCAGGCACCGGGCCCCACCGGTCGAATGGGGTAGTCGTGCGAATCCGTCTGGCCTGTGGTGGGCCGGAACCAGCCCGGTTCGCTTGGGTGTGTTCACACCGACTCACTGGTCTGTTCACACGCCGACGGAACGGTCTCCTTGTCGAAGTCGAGAAAGTGTTGATCGCTACCCGGTGAACGTCGGCGTTTCCGGCGTCGGTTCGGCCGGTTCAGCGACCGGCGGTTCCGTCACAGGAGCAACCGTTGTCGTCGGAGCGACGGTCGTCGACGGAGCAACGGTCGTCGTCGGAGCGACGGTCGTCGTGGTGGTCGTGGTCGTTGGTGCCGAGACGATTGCCTGTGCGACGGGACTGCCCGACAGATCAGTCTTGGCTACCAAACGGTCGGCCAGAAGGGGGATCTCCATAACGCCGTTGGATTCGATGACTTGGTACGCACCGCTGAATGCGCCCGATGTTTCGAAATCGATGTAGAGGTCAGTGGAGCACTCGTTGATGATGGTGACTGTGTCGCCGGGACTCGCTGCGATGACGTTGCCGTCATTGAGGCCGCTCATGTCGTAGTACTCGCCAGTTCCGAGCGGTGCATCCCAGAAGGCCCCCACAATCGATGACGGAGAAAGTCCGCAGATGTCGGTGTACTCAGGGACCGCGAGGGTAGGCGGCGATGCGGGGGCTGCAATCGCGAGCGTCGATGAGGCGAAGACGATGGTGGCTGCTAGTGCAGCGGCAACCATGGAGCGGCGTTCTGAGGGAAGAGAATTCACGAGACCAATAATAACTATTGCCGTAGTGTCGTCAAGTTCGAGGTCCGCAGCGGCTGCCCTCGGGCACGAATCTCAGTCTCGTGTGCGGATACTGTTTTGACGTGACGAAAGCCCGGGTGTTGTCGGCTGCGATGGAGTTGATCGCAGAACACGGTGAGGCACGCCTTCGACTTGCCGATGTTGCTGAGCGGGCTGGTCTCTCGATCGGGGCTGTCCAGCATCATTTCCGCAACCGCGAACGGCTCGTGGCGCACGCCCAGTCGCAACGGTTCGTGGAGCCAGCGCGCGCTGATATCACAGCAATCAGGGAACTCTTCGACAATGCCAACACAGCCGATGAGGTGCGGGTTGCCTTGGAGGCGGTCACCCGGTTAGTCGTCGATCGCGCCCGAGCGGTGCAGCGTATGGATCGACTCTCATCGCTCTCAGCCTCGCATGGACGACCCGACGTTTACGCCAGCATGCAAGCAGAAGTGTCGCAGCTCACCGAAGAGTTCGCCGACGCAATCAGGGGCTTGCAGACGAAAGGCTTTGTCCGCCGAGATGTTGACGCCACCGCTGTGAGCGTGTTCGTGCAGTCCTACGCACTCGGAATGGTGATCGCTGATCTCGTCGAACCGGCTTGTCCTGATGAAGCACTCGCCAACGTCGTCGACCTCTTCGTGGGTGCTCTCTTCCCTGACGCAACGTAAACCGCTCGGCGAGGACAGCCGGGATCACAGCGACGACGTCAAGCGAGCAGTTCGGCTGCCCGCCGAAAAATCTTCGAGCGTGGAACCGCATCGACACACCCCGCCTCGATCGCCGAGGCAAGCGCCGCTTCATCGACATGCGCACCGTACGCAACCACCGCCCGCCCCTCCGCCACCACCAACGTCGGATCGACTCCGGTCGCCAGGTCGAGCACCACCAGGACCGCACCGACGAGCTCCGGAGCGTCCGCTGACCGCACGATCACGGCATCCGGCACCGCCGACCGAAAACGGGAACCGTCCATGAGATCTCGCGTGATCACCACCCGCTCAGCCACCGTTGGCCTCCCGCCGACGACGAAGGTGGACATGGGCACGCGCCGCCCCCCAGACCAAGCCCGGTTCGTGAAGGTCGGGAGCAACGTCGCTGAACGCCGCAGGACCGAGCTGAAAGGGGTCGCCAGGGAACTGCCGTTCGAGGAACTCGTCCCGCGGTGGTCGGGCCGCCCCCCAGCGTTCTAGGACTGCCGTCATCGGCCCGACACCAGACCGCAGCGCAGCGAGCGGATTGCCCGCACCAGCGTCGACATCGGCACCGAGCACTCGGCGCAAGACCGGCATGACCTCGGCACGGGTTGCGTCGATCACGTCGGCCACATCATCGGTGATGACGGCGACACCTCCCGCGCCTGCGGCCGCAACCAGCGACCGTTGCACCCAGCCGTCGAGCGCGGCATCAACACGATCAGCCAGGTCGGCCGCGAACACCGCAAGCCGGTGCTCGTCGTCAGCCAGGCTCGACTCGGGGGTTTCGTTCACCCTCCCAGCGTACGCGTGCGCACCCACACTGATCCGCTCCGCCGCCACCGCTACGGTGAGGCCATGCCGTTGACACTCGACGAACGCGACCAGGCGCTGCTCGACGGTGAGCACGGTCCAGCGGCTGCGCTCGCCATGCGGGTCGTCGTGCGGACAGCTGAGTCGATGCAGGCCGAGCGGCTTCTCGACATCACCGGCGCACATATCGATTCCTGCCTCTACCACGGGCAGGCAGGCCTCGATTTCGCCCAGCGTCTCGCCGACGACAACGCTCAGGTGGCGGTGCCGACAACCCTCAACGTCAGCTCACTCGATCTCCTCCATCCCGAGCTCTACCGAGGCGACGACCACACCCGCACCCAAGCGCTGGCGCTGATGGCGGCCTACGAGGCGATGGGCTGCGAACCGACCTGGACCTGCGCCCCCTACCAAATGGATGCTCGACCGGCGCTCGGCGAGAACGTCGCCTGGGCCGAATCGAACGCCATCGTGTTCGCCAACGCCGTCCTCGGCGCCCGCACGCACCGCTACGGAGACTTCTTGGATATCGCCGCAGCCATCACCGGGCGGGCGCCAGCCGCTGGCCTCCACCTCGATGCTGCCCGCCACGCCACGATCGAGTTCGACGTGTCGGCGGTGCCCGAGCGGCTGCTGGCGCTCGATGTCGCCTACCCGGTACTCGGCCATCACATCGGTCGTCTCGTCGGCAGCGCCGTCCCCGTCGTCACCGGTGCCCCGAGCGGCTTAAGCGAAGACCGGCTCAAGGCCATCGGGAGTGCCGGAGCCTCCTCGGGGTCCCTCGCGATGTTCCATGTCGTGGGGTCGACGCCCGAGGCACCGGATCTCGCCACAGCAACCGGTGGTCACGTTCCGCAATCTCGCCATCACGTCACCACCGCCGATCTCCGCATCGCACGCGACCAACTCACCACCTCGGCCGACCCCCGACTCGGCGCAATCAGTCTCGGCACACCGCACTACTCCGTGGCGGAATTCGGGCGTTTGATCGAACTGCTCGGCGACCGTCGGGTCCACCCCGAGGTACACGCGTACGTCAACACCGGCCGAACCGTTGCCCTCGAGATCGGATTACGCGGCTGGACCGATCGCCTCCACGACGCCGGCATCCAGATCGTCACCGACACCTGCACCTACATCACGCCAGTAATGGCTGATGTACACGGCACGGCCATGACCGACTCCGCGAAGTGGGCTTACTACGCGCCGGGCAATCTCGGTCTCGATGTCGCGTTCGGTTCCGTTGAGGACTGTGTGGAATCGGCGGTCTGCGGCGAGGTCGTGCGCAACGAATCGGTGTGGGCCGATGCCTAACCCGACTCGAATCCTGGTGGCCGGTGAGGCCCAAGGTGAGATCCTGGTGCTCGACGAACCACTGAGCTTCTGGGGCGGCTTCGAATCCGAAACGGGCACGATCATCGATCAGGCCCACCCCCAGGTCGGTGCATCGCTCTCAGGCAGGGTCGTGATGATGACCGTCGGGCGCGGTTCGAGTTCGGCATCATCAGTGCTCGCCGAGGCCATCCGGGAAGGCACAGCTCCCGCAGCACTGGTCCTGCAGGAATCCGACGAGATCATTGTGCTCGGCGCGATCGTCGCCGATGAGATCTACGGCATCGTGATGCCGATCCTGATTCTTGATGAGGGCAGCTATCACGACATGGCTGCAGGCCAGACGGCAAGCATCGAACCGGACGGCACGATCACCCTCGGTTGATCAGCCCGCCGCCAGACGGGCGGCAGCGAGATCCTCCAACGCCGTACCCGCCGACTTGAACATGGTGACCTCCTCGTCACTCGTTCGGCCGGGATGGGTGCCCGCCACCAACTCGGCGAGATCGGCGAGCAAACCGTCACGACGCAACAGCCCGGCCTCCATCGGCTGAGCAATGTCACCGGCGAGAGCCGCATCGTCGTACGTGTCGACGAATACCGATGCTCGCCGAATGACGTCATCGTCGGCCTCACGCATCTCGTGGCTGAACCCGCCGATCAGGTCGACATGGGCCCCGGGTTGGAGAAGCGCACCCCGCACGAGCGGCGCGGTTGCCCCGGTGACGCACGAGATCACGTCCGCCCCGGCCACGGCGCCATCAAGGTCCTCAACGATCTCGGCCGTGAGACCCTCAGCGGCGACGGCATCGACCACTGCGGCCGCCTTGTCGGCGTTCCGACCCCACACCCCAATCGTCTCGTAGTCACGAACGTGGCTGTGGGCCTGCACCGCCATCGGTGCAAGCGCGCCCGTGCCGACTACCAAGAGGCGGCGGGCGTCGGGACGAGCGAGCCGTTTGGCCGCAACCGCGGATGCCGCTGCGGTACGACGGGTCGTCAGGGTGTTCGCCTCACAGGCACCGACGAGCGAGCCGGTCACGCCGTCGAACAGCAACACGCCGGCCTGCACCATCGGGAGATCCTGCGCACCGTTGTCGGGGAAGACCGTCACCGCCTTCACACCGATGATCTTGCCGGCGACCCAACCCGGTTTGAGAAGAAAGGCTGCGTCGTGGCCGCTCCCGTCGGGCACGGTGTGGAACGTGCGAGCCGGAGCCGTCGCCGAGGGGTCGACCATGATCTGTTCGATCGAGTCGATCAAGGGCCCCCAGGGGAGCGCCGCCCCGATGTCGGTATCGGTGAAGAACCTCATCGATCCCTCCTCACCCGTCCTCGCCCGGCCAATGGCCGTCAGGCGGGTCGGGTGGATACCAGTCCTCGACCGTGACCCCGAGGCCATCAGCGATGCGGTTGACATAGGCGTAGTAGGCCGTCGCTTCACAAATGTCGTGAATGTCCCGGTCAGAAAATCCGACCGCTCGCAGCGCTGCAACATCAGCCTCGACCATGTCGCCGGGGGCGTGGGTGAGCTTCACCGCGTACTGCAACATTGCGCTTCGCTTCTCCCCGACCGGTGCGGAACGCCAGTCGGCGTCGATCGCCGCAAGCAGCGGATCGTTCTTCAGAAGTCGGCGCAGACCGCGCCGATGGTGGGTGAGTCAATAGTGACAGTGGTTCTCGAGCGAGACCACGTACGCAATCAACTCACGCTCGACCTTGCGCAGCGTGCCGGTGCCAGCCATCGCCGACCGGTACAGCCCATCGTGAGCTGCGAGACCACGCGGGTTGATCGAGTGAATCGCCATGATGTGATCAACCCGGCCCAACTCACCGTCGACCACACGACCGTGCAGTGGTTCGAGATCCCCTGTCCATTCGTCATCGGGGACCGTCTGGATCCAACTCATCGGCGCTCCTCGCTCCGGGCTTCAGCGCTAGCTTAGGGACCGTTCGCATACCGGACCGGAACGGTCCTGGAGGGGTTCACATGTCGAGTCATCCTGATCTGGCCGGAAAGGTCGTCGTCGTCACCGGAGCAGGCAAGGGCATCGGTCAAGCGATCGCCGAGCGCTTCGGTTCGGTCGGCTCCTCCGTGGTCGTGAACGATGTCGATGCCGACTCGGCTGAGGCAGTGGCGGCAGGCATCGTGGAGGCAGGTGGGTCCGCAATGGCCGCCGCAGCCGACGTGTCCGACGGTGACGCAGTCGCGGCAATGTTCGACTCGGTGATGGAGACCCATGGACGGGTCGACGTGCTGGTCAACAACGCTGGCCTTGTCTCGCCGATGCTGCATTTCTTTGACGCCGACGAGGCGTGGTGGCGCCGAATCATCGACGTCAACCTCACCGGCCATTTCCTGTGCTGCCACCGAGCGGCGCGCATCATGGCAAAGCAGGGTGGCGGCTCCATCATCAACATGAGCTCCGGTGGGGCGACCCGCGCCCACCGTAGTTTCACCGCCTACGACGCCAGCAAGGGCGGTATCGAGGCCCTCACCCGAGCCATGGCGCTTGACCTCGGCCCGTACGGCATCCGTGTCAACGCGCTCATGCCCGGATCGATCGACACCGCTGGCTTGAACACCGAGGAACGGGCGTACCGCGGCGTCAACATTCCGTCGGGACGAATCGGCGACCCCTTCGACATGACCGGGCCGGCGTTGTTCCTCGCCAGCGACGATGCGTCCTACGTGACGGGTGATGTCATCAAGGTCGATGGCGGCATGCTCGCCCAGCAGCGTTCAGCCACCGTCGACATCGTGCACCCCGACACGTTCCCGTCGGTCGACGATCTCTGAGCCAGTGAGCACGCCCCGCACAGGCGGTCAGATCGTCGCCGATGCGCTCGTCGCCCACGGCGTCACCCACGCGTTCGGCGTTCCCGGCGAGAGCTACCTCGCCGTCCTCGACGCCCTCCACGACACGGCGATCGAGTTCATCATCTGCCGCCAAGAGGGCGGGGCGGCCTACATGGCTGAGGCCTGGGGGCGGCTGACGGGCGATCCCGGGATCTGTCTTGTGACCCGCGGGCCGGGGGCTACCAACGCCTCGGTTGGCATACACGCCGCTCGCGAAAACTCTCAGCCGATGGTCGTGCTGATCGGGCAGGTCGCCACCAACGAGATGGGGCGGGAGGCCTTCCAGGAAATCGATTACCGCGCGTTCCTCGGACCCATCACCAAATGGACAACCCAGGTCGATGACGTTGACCACCTCGCCGAGAGCCTCACCATGGCGTTCAAGATCGCCACCAGCGGCCGACCCGGACCCGTGGCCGTTGCGCTCCCTGAAGACATGCTCCGTGCGCTGACCGAACACACCGACGTCACGCCGCTACCGATCGAGCGGGCCACGCCCAGCGACACCGAACTCGACACGATCGTTGGCGAGATCGCCGCCGCTGAACGACCGGTGATCATCGCTGGGGGCGGACGCTGGACTCTCGATGCTCGAGCCCACCTCGCCAACTTTGCCGAAAACAACGACATTCCTGTCCTTGCCGCATGGCGCTTCCACGACGTTGTCGACAACCTCAGCGACATCTACTGCGGCGAAGCGGGTCTCGCCATGCCGCAGGCGGTGCGAGACACCATCACCGAGGCCGACCTCATCATCGGTCTCGGGATCCGGTTCGGCGAGATGACCACCGCCGGCTGGACCCTGATCGACCTCGACGAGCCAACCCAGCGGATCGTGCACATCCATCCGGAACGGACCCAGCTTGGACGCATTTACCCAACCGAGGTTGGTATCTGCGGCGACCCGTCCGTCACCGTCAGCCTGCTGCGCGACCGCATCGTTCCGTCGGTGGAGCGCCGAGCCGACTGGCGCTCCGCCCGACGAGCGGCATTCCTCGACGGGGCGGTCATTCCTCCCCAACCTGGACCACTCGACATGGGGGAAGCGATGCGCTGGTTGCAGGCCAACGCTCCCGCCGATGTGATCTTCACCAACGGAGCAGGCAACTTCTCGGTCTGGAACAACAAGGGCTTTCGGTATGGCGCTCAGGCCCGCCTTCTTGCTCCCCAGAACGGGACGATGGGCTACGGACTCCCCGCCGCGATTGCGGCGAAAGCGGCCCACCCTGACCGCACGGTCGTCTGCTTTGCCGGCGACGGTGACCTCCAGATGACGATCCAAGAACTCGGGTCGGCCCGACAGGCCGGGTATGAGCCGATCGTGCTTGTTTTCGACAACGGCATGTACGGCACGATCCGGGCTCACCAGGAACGGCACTACCCGGGACGGGTCAGCGGAACCCCGATCGACAACCCCGACTTCGTCACGATTGCGCAGGCGTACGGGTTCCACGCCGAATCCGTTCATCGAACCGACCAGTTCGGACCCGCGTTCGAACGAGCGATGGCCTCACCCACCGGCGCCCTGCTCCATCTCCACATGCCCGCGGAGATGTTGACACCGTGGGAGTCGATCGATCAGGCCCGAAGCCGGTCCTGATCACGGCTCGCTACCCAAGCAGCGAGACCCGTGGCTATCGGTTGCCTTCGCCCAGGTAGCTGGCCCGCAGATCGGGGTTGGCGAGCAACGCCTCAGCCGAGTCGTCGAGCACCACTCGGCCGGTCTGAAGCACCCAGCCTCGGTCGGCGATCGACAGCGCCATGTTGGCGTTCTGCTCAACCATGAAGATGGCGACACCCTCTTCGTGGATCTGCTGGATCAGTTCGAAGTTCGTCTGCACCAGCGCCGGAGCAAGGCCCATCGACGGCTCATCCATCAGCAGCACCCGGGGGTTCGCCATCAGCGCCCGCCCCATCGCCACCATCTGCTGCTCGCCTCCGGAGAGCGTGCCTGACTTCTGGTTCAGACGTTCCTTCACTCGCGGGAACATCTCGTAGATCCGCTCCAGATCAGCGGCGACCCCATCATCGGTGCGCAGGTAGGCGCCGAGTTCGAGGTTTTCCTTCACGGTGAGACGCTTGAACAGGCGACGGTTCTCCGGAACCATCGTGACGCCACGCTCCACGCGGTACGAGGTTGGCTTGTCGTTGACGACCTCACCGTCGAGCACGACCTCACCAGTCGTCGGCGTGACCATGCCGAGCAGCGTCTTGAGCGTGGTCGACTTTCCGGAGGCGTTACCGCCAAGCAAACAGACCAACTCGCCTGGGTAGATCGCCAGGTCAACATCTTTCAGGATGTGGACTGCGCCGTAGTGAGTGTTGATGCCCCGAAACTCGAGCAGCGGGGTGCGGGTAGCGCCGTTCTCACTCATGATGCCTCCTCGGCGGGACGACCGAGATAGGCCTCGATCACCTGCGGGTTGGTCGAGACCTCGTCATAGCTGCCCTGGGCGATCGTCTCGCCGTGGTCGAGCACGACCACCCGGTCCGACACGTCACGGACCACGCCCATGTCGTGCTCGATCATGACGATCGTGAAGCCCCACTCGGACCGAAGCTTGCCGATGAGCCCGGTCAACTCCTCGGACTCCTTGGGGTTCATACCGGCAACCGGCTCGTCGAGGAGAATGATCTCCGGCATCGTCGCCATCGCTCGAGCGATCTCAAGCCGACGACGGTTGGCGTAGGAGAGCACCGATGCAGGCTGGTGGAGTCGGTAGCCGACCAGGCGGCTGCCGAAGAAGCCCAGCACCTTCTCGCCGTGCTCTCGGATCTCCTGCTCTTCGCGCTTAAACCCACCGGTCTGGAACAGTGCACCGATGATGCCCTGCTTGGTCCGACAGTGCTGCGACACCATGACGTTCTCGAGGATCGTCATGTTCGCAAAGAGCCGGACGTTTTGGAACGTACGGGCGATACCGCGAGCCGTGACCTGGTTGGGGTCGAGCCCGAGCAACGACTCCCCCTTGAAGAGGATGTCGCCCGAGGTCGGCGTGACCATGCCCGAAATCATGTTGAAGAAGGTCGTCTTGCCAGCACCGTTGGGCCCGATGACGGAGACGATCTCTCCCTTGTCGACGTGGAAATCGAGGTCGGAGAGTGCGTTGAGACCACCGAAGGTGACACTCAGCTTCTGGATGTCGAGGAGTCGCTCGCTCATGCCGGCGCCACCTTTCCGTTCGTGGCTTCGCCATCGTCATCATCGTCCGCCTGTCCCTTGAGCCAGGCGTCCTGCAGGAACTCCTCCTGGTGCAGTTCTCGGCTTCGACGCACGTTCGGAATGAGACCCTCGGGCCGCTTCAACATCATCCAGATCAGGAGTGCGCCGTAGATCAAGAGCTTGAACTCGGAGAACTCCGCCAGCAGACCCGGCTGGTTGGGACCGCCCAGGATCCCGACGAGCACGAGCGCACCGGCGGCAACACCGGCGATCCGCCCCATACCGCCCACGATCACGATCACGAGGATCACGATCGACACGAGAATCTTGAACGAGCTTTCGAACACCGAGCCGACCTTGGCCGCGAAGATCGCACCCGAGAAGGAGGCAAGAATCGCGCCGACCACAAAGGCCTGGAGCTTGGAGTTTACCGTGTTGATACCCATCGCCTCGGCGACCGACTCATCCTCACGAACCGCCATCCAGGCCCGCCCGATACGAGAGTTCTCGAGCCGCCAACTGACATAGATCGCGATCGCAACGAAGGCCATCACGAGGTAAAGCACCTGCTGCGGATCGGTCCCCTTGACGGTGACAACGCCGAAGATGTCAGCGCCGGGGATCGAGAGGATGCCCTGGGCGCCACCGGTGAACCCGCTCGCCCAGTCGGAACGAACGGTAAGACGGATGATCTCACCGAAGCCGAGGGTCACGATCGCCAGATAGTCACCCCGCATTCGGATGACGGGGGCACCGATGAACAGGCCGGCGACGATGGCCATGAAGACCACGATGAAGATCGCGACCCACCACGGCAGTGCTGGCGAAAGACCGGGCGAACTCGGCGAGGTCATGATGGCGGCCGTGTAGCCACCGACTGCGAAGAAGGCCACGTACCCGAGGTCGAGGATGCCAGCGAGGCCGACCACGATGTTGAGCCCGAGGGCCAGCAGCAGGAACAAGCCCACGTTGGTGAGCAGGTCGTTGGTGAGCCGGCCGAGGAACATCGGCAGCAGGATCGCACCGGCTGCGATGAGCGTGAGCCCGATGGCGTTGACCGCAACCGGGGTTTCCTCCCGCTTGGCCTGCACGATCGCTTTGCCCTTCGATGCCTGCCCACCGAGGAAGAGCACCCACGCCGTCGCAAAGACCGCGAGGATGATCGCACCCTGAACGGAGAGACCGCCCTTCTTCTCGAACAGCGCCTCGAACAACCACTCCAGACGGAAGCCTTCGGAGATGTCGTCGAGCGCCGATTCGAGGGCGGCCGCCAGCACGATCGTGAGCGAGATCGCCAGCAACAAGCGAGTGGCGAGTTTCGGCAGCAGATGGATTGCTCCACCGATCGCTCCGAGCCCAGCCGAGACCAGGATCCAGAACAGCACGCCGTAGCCAACGCCCTCACCGAAGGTCAGTACCTCGAGAAGGGCATCGTTCCAGTTGACGAGCGGATCGCTGAGGTCTCGGGTGTCGAGCAGCCAGATCAGCAGCGCCAGTCCGAGACCACCGATGGCCCCGACGACAAGGCCCGCGACAAGCTCACGCGCACCCTTCTTGTGTTGGGTCATGCCCTCCAGCACGACCTCGCGAGTGACGATGTTGCCAAGCGCGATCGGGATCCAGACCAGCGACAGGTAGCCCATGGAGAGCAGTGGTTCGACGATGATCCGCTTGTCGAGCTTCTCTGGCATGTCGGTCAGGGACACGAAGATCAATGCCAACGCAAGGATCAGGCCCCAGTTGACGACCTTGCGCCAGTCCTGGTCGAGCGCGCCTCGAGCGGGCGCCATCTCCGAGGTGGGGTTCATGGTTTCGCTCATGCCCGATCCTCCGCGGAGAGACGCTCACCGAACAGGCCGGTGGGCTTGACCAACAGGACGAAGATCAGCACAAGGAACGCAACAGCGTCCTTGAGCTGTGTGTGGCCGGTGACGCCGAGCGGCTCAAGCACCAGCTGGGGTGCGAGCGACTCGGAGCTACCGAGCGTGAGACCACCAGCCATGGCGCCGCCGAGGTTGCCGATACCACCGACGACTGCGGCGGAGAAGGCCTTAATGCCGGGAAGGAAGCCGGTGAACTCGGTGACCGAACCGAAAAGAATGCCCCAGAGGATGCCGGCAACACCGGCCATGGCGCCGCCGACGGCGAACGTCGTGACGATCGTGCGATCGACATCGATGCCCATCAGCGAGGCGATCTCCTTGTCTTCGGCAACGGCCCGCATGGCCTTGCCGGTCTTGGTCCGCTCCACCAGGTACCACAGGGCACCCATTGAGATCGCGGCAACGACGAGCACGAGGAGTTTCTTTCCTTCGATGTCGAACGGGCCGATCCCGACGTCATCGCGCAGCCAGTCAGGCAGTCGGGGGTAGCTCTTGGCGCCCGGGCCGAGCAACACCGCCGAGGTGTTTTGGATGAAGAACGAGACACCAATCGAGGTGATCAGCGGGATGAGGCGAGGGGAGCCTCGGAGCGGCCGGTAGGCGACCCGTTCCATCACGACGGCAGTGAGCGTCGAACAGATGATGGAGATAAGCACGGCAACAAGGATGGCAACGAGGAAGTTGTCCTCCCAGACGCCGGCCTCGAAGAGCTTGTTGGAGGTGATCATGCCGGTCATCGCACCGACCATGAAGACCTCGCCGTGGGCGAAGTTGATGAAGCCGAGCACGCCGTAGACCATCGAGTACCCGAGGGCAATCAGGCCATACATGGCGCCCTGGGACAGACCCGAGATCACGAGACCCTGGAAGGCGTCCCAGCTCAGGCGGGTCGCATCGGGGTTGATCGCATCGGCCAGCGGGTTGCCAGGATCGATCTGCTGCCAGATAAAGGCCAACAGACCGAACGTGACGAGTGCGCTGAGCAGCACCCGCAAGAAGGTAAGGAACCAGTCGACACCGGTTCGGGGTGCGGCTTTGTGCCGCATTGCAGTAGTCACGTCTCCCCCTCGAAACGTGGAATGTCCAGTGAGACGCAGTCGGCCCCCGTCCGCCTCAAGCGGACGGGGGCCGTTCTGCGTTGTATCGGTGCCGAGCCAGTTAGCTCAGCGCCGGGGGTGCCCTTTACGGGGCGTACTCGAAGACGACGGCGGCCTTGGAGGCCTCGATGTCGCCGGAGTCCTGGTGATCGATGACGGTGATCTTCTGCGAGCCGCAGTCACCGAAGTCGTCACAGTTGATGGTGCCGATGAGGCCGCTGTAGCCGGTGAGACCGTTGAGGTACTCACGCACGCCAGCCCGGTCGATGACCAGGTTGCCGTCGCCGTCCACGTGGGACGCAGCGTCGATGGCGTCGAGAAGCATCGCAGCAGCGTCGTAGCTGTGGCCCCAGAAGGCAGCCGACGGGGGCTCACCGTGGTCGGCCTCGTACTGGGCGAGGACGTCCTCGGCGGTCATGCCGGTCGACTGGTTGGTGTTGGTGCCGAAGCGCACGTCAGGACCCGAGAAGTACATACCCTCGGACTGGGGCAGCTCGAGGAAGCCGTCGGTCAGGAGACCGTCAGCAGCAAGGAGCTGGGTGTTCTCAAGGCCAGCAACGCCAGGGGCCTGGTCGGCGATGAAGTCGCCAGCCGGCTGGAAGATCGGGAAGAACAGCGCCTCAGGGGAGGCGGCGCCGACCTCGGTGAGGACCGGTGCCATGTCGGTGTCTTCCTTGCTCACGCCGGTGAAGCCGGTGACCGTGCCACCGAGGCCCTCGAAGGCGTCGGCGAAGGCCTGAGCGAGACCCTGGGTGTAGGGGTCGCCGTCGTGGATGGCCGCAGCGGTGGTGAGACCGAGCTCGTTGAACACGAACTCAGCCATGGCGGCGCCCTGGAAGAGGTCGTTGTGAGCGGTGCGGTAGTAGCCCGGACGGTAGTTCTCGTTCGCGTTGCCCTGAAGGTCAGAGGTGAGCGACGGCGAGGTGTTCGAGCCCGAGATCATGACGAGACCGGCATCGCTGATGAGCGGAGCAGCCGAAGCAGCCGCGCCCGAGCACGAGGTACCGATGACACCAACGACCTGCTCGTCAGCAACGATCTGCTGCGCAGCAGCCTGGCCACCCTCAGCGGAGCACAGGTCGTCGAGACCTTCGCCCGAGGTGACCTCGAAGCCCTTGATGTCGCCGAAGTCGGCAACGGCGGCTTCGATACCGCGCTGGTTGGGGACGCCAAGGAAGGCGACGTCGCCGGAGATCGCGTTGAGCGACCGGATCTGGACCTGAGCACCGGGCTCAACGGTCACGGTGCCGAGCGAGCCATCACCAAGGGAGTCGTGTCCCTCGGCCATGTCGTCAGCGGCGTCGTCAGCGGCGTCGTCAGCGGCGTCGTCAGCGGCGTCGTCGCCACCGGCATCGTCGCTACCCGCATCATCGCCACCGGCATCGGCAGCATCGTCGGCGCCAGCATCCGTGCTGTCGTCGTCATCATCACCGCACGCAGCAGCGATGAGCGAGAACGACAGGAGCACGGCAAGCAGCATCATCAGCTTGCGTGAAAGCTTCATGGGTGAATCCCCTCCATATGGGACATGATCGCGGTGGATAGGACACGGCACCGCGGGGCCGTGCATTCGGCTCAACAGGGTAGCCCCGGTTTCACCCAAACAACAGCGCCCCCGTTACCAGCTCTGTCAGATGGGGGTCCGCAACGCTTCCCAGAGACACGGGCCAGACGTTGCGAACGGCACGCACATTCAGGCCGTGCGCGCCATGATCTCCTCAACGGGACCGATCATTCCGGCATAGAACGGCCCGAAGTCGGCATAGAGCGCCGAGGCGGTGTCGTAGCGCATCGTGTACACGGTGTCTTTCAGGTCATCCATGTTGACGCCGAAGAGGGTGACCCCCCATTCCCAGTCATCGAGACCGGTGCTGGCGGTGATGAGCTGCACGATTCGGCCAGCGAACTGACGTCCCGAGGCGCCGTGTTCGTACATGAGTTCTTTGCGATCGTCGAAGGCAAGCCGGTACCAGTTGTGCTCGGCCTCGCGGCGCTTCGTCATCGGATAGAAGCACCACGCCGACTTTCCGTCCGGCGGCAGCTCCGGGTAAAGCCGCATGTTCTTCATCTCCTCGGGCACTCCCTTGGCGTACTCAGAGACCTCGGTGATCGAAACGAAACTGTCGACCACCGCAAGCCCAGCGTTGGTAAGGCCCGTCTGGAGGTCGCGGAGCTTCCAGGAATCGTTGTGCAGGGCCATGAAACAAAGCTCGGCCTTGTGACCGAGCACCGCCACCGTGACGACCTGCACATCATCGGCCTGAGCCGCCTTCACCGCCGCGACAACCGCCTCATCATCGGTCCCGGGGGTGCGAGTACAGAACAGGTGGACGACAGCGACGCCCTCGGAGGTAATGACCGGATCGAGCATCGCGCCAGTCTACGAGCGCAACGGGCCCGGCCTTGCGTCCGCGGCCCGGGATGCACTCCGGAACTGAGCCGGCGTCGCATTGGTAAGGCGAGCGAATCGGCGGGTGAAATCCGGCTGGTCGTAGAAACCACAGCGGGCGGCTACGTCGGCGATGGATTCGTCAGTCTCGGCGAGGAGGCGGGTCGCCGCCTCGACCCGCACTCGCAGGACGTGCTGGGTCGCAGTGACACCGAAGACCCGCTTCATGCGTCGCTCCAACTGCGCCTCGCTAAACCCGGCCACCCTGGTGAGGTCGGCGATCCGGACCGGCTCGCCAAAGTGATCCTGAACGTACCGCACGACCTCGCGGAGGCCCTCCGCCCCAATGTCGGTTTCGGATGGCACGACCAGGTCCCGGCTCACCGAAACCAGCCCGACGACCGGTCGATCCCCATCGCCGGCCCGGACCGGCAGCTTGGTGGTCAGATACCAGCCCAGCTCTCCGTTGGGTCGCCGGACCAACTCCAACTCGTCATAGAGCGGCTCCCCAGAGGCGAAGACCTTCGAATCCTGCTCCTCGAACCGTTCGGCGAGCTCGGCAATGAAGTGATCCCGGGCGGTCGTTCCGATCACTTGACCCTTGGAAGGACGACCGGTCCGCCGAACGAACGCCGTGTTGACCTCGACATACCGTCCGTCGAGATCCTTGGCGCAGAAAATGACGTTGACGAGAGTCTCGAACAGCCCGATGAGCTCCGGCTGACAGGAGAAGAGGCCTTCGTTCGGCGCGTTGTGCGGAACACCCACCATGGTCAGCGGCATCGTACAAGACTGCTGGGGGCCAACTCCGCACGATGGAAGCATGGAGTCGAGCCCACCCACGATCGAACCCGGTCCAGCTCACGAGTGCCAGAGCGCCGACGCCGAACTCGCCATCGATGAGGCAATCGAGTTGGTCGAGCACTGGGTCACCCGAGCCAAGGCGCTCGAGACGCCCCGATCCAGGAGGACGATGGAACGCCTGCGCGGTGTGGTGGTGGACGCCGCCGGTGTCGACTTCGTGATGGCGTTCATCGATCGGGTCGCTCGACCCGACGACCACCTCGTGGCCGCTCATCAGCTCCGAGCCCTGATCGACGCAACCCCGCGCCTGCCCGACTTTCTCGGGCCGCTCGACCGACTCCTCCTCCGGATCGGCGCGCGCCTCGCTCCGATCGCGCCCGGCCTCGTCATGCCCCTGGCCCACCAGCGGATGCGCAGCATCGTCGGCCACCTCGTCGCGCCGGCGGACTCCGCCGGCCTAGCCCGACACCTCTCCGGCCAACGGGCGGCGGGGTGGAACTCGAACGTCAACCTGCTTGGCGAGGCGGTGCTGGGCCGTCGCGAGGCTGCCGAGAGGCTGGCTGGGCTGCGGGCTCTCTTGCACCAACCCGACGTCGACTATGTGTCGGTCAAGCTCAGCAGCGTCCAGGCCCAGCTCAACCCCTGGGCTCACGACGAATCCGTCGATGCCGTTGCCAACCGACTCGCCGAACTGATCGACACTGCGGCGGCGGTGCTCCCGGCGACCTTCGTGAACGTCGACATGGAGGAGTACCACGACCTCGAACTCACCCTCGATGCATTCGAACGGATCCTCGGCGCTCCCGAACGATGCCACCTCGACGCAGGAATCGTCCTTCAGGCCTACCTCCCCGATGCGCTTCCCGCCCTTCAGCGCCTTGCGGCATTCGCCGCTGAGCGCCATCGCAGCGGGGGCGGAACTGTCAAGGTCCGGCTCGTCAAGGGCGCCAACCTGGCGATGGAGCGAGTCGACGCTGCCCTACACGGCTGGAGCCAAGCTCCCTACGACCACAAGGCCGATACCGACGCGAACTACACCCGGTGTCTCGACTGGGTGCTGCACCCGGAGCGTCTAACCGGTCTGCGGATCGGGGTTGCCAGCCACAACCTGTTCCACGTGGCGTGGGCCCTTCGTTTGGCGCAGCAACGAGGTGTTCTGGACCAGGTGCGGTTTGAGATGCTGCAGGGGATGGCCGAGGCCCAAGCCGGCGCGGTCGCCGAAGCGCTCGGGTCGGACCGCCCGCTGCTCTACACCCCGGCAGTGGACAGCGACGACTTCGACGTGGCGGTCGGCTACCTCTTCCGGCGCCTGGAGGAGACGGCCTCTCCCGACAACTTCCTTCGCTCGCTCTTCTCGCTCGAACCGGACTCGCCGACGTTCACCACCGAGGCTGAGCGCTTCGCAACGTCGGTGCGTGATCGAAACCGTCCCCCGATCGGCCCCCGCCGGACCCAGGATCGGTCGGCACCCCCTACGCGCGCCTTTGAGCCCGGTGAGCCGTTCCGCAACGAACCCGAGACCGACCCGACCCTGCCAACCAACCGCCGCTGGCTATCCACAGTCATGAGCGCCTCTGCGCACGACCCGACCCCGATAACGATCTCCGAACCGACGGAGATCGATCAACTCGCGTCGGACGCACGAGCCGCCCAGCAGGCATGGTGGTCTTTGGCCGCAGCCGAACGCCGGGAACGACTCCACTGCGTCGGCGACGAGTTGGCAAACCGGCGCGCGACACTCCTGCGCACCATGGCCGACGAATGCGGCAAGACCGTGGCCGAGGCCGATATCGAACTGTGCGAAGCCATCGATTTCGCCCGCTACTACGGCGAACAAACCACAACATTGGAACGACCCGGACTGTGCTTCGAACCCTTCGGTCTCGTCTCGGTCATCCCGCCGTGGAACTTCCCCGTCGCGATTCCTTGTGGCGGGGTGCTCGCCGCCTTGGCCGCTGGCAACGGCGTGATCTTCAAGCCCGCGCCCGAGGCCCGCCGATGCGGTTCGCTCATCCACGAGGCAATCCTTGCGGCCGGCATCCCGCCCGGCCTGGTCTCGTTCGTCGCCGCCGAGGACGATGCGGCCGGTCGTCGCTCCGTTGAGGTGGGCGACGCAGTCATTCTCACCGGCTCGAGTGAGACCGCCGACCTGTTCCGGTCCTGGGACCTGACCCTCCCGGTTTTCGCCGAAACCTCGGGCAAGAACGCCTTCGTCATCACACCGCGTGCGGACGTGGATCTTGCCGTACAGGACCTGGTTCGTTCCGCCTTCGGCCACGCGGGGCAGAAGTGCTCGGCCGCAAGCATCGCCATTCTCGTCGGCGCCTTGGCCGACTCGCCCCGATTCGTTCGCCAACTCGTCGACGCGGTCGAGACACTCGAGGTCCGACTGCCCAACGATCTCCAAGCCAACGTCGGCCCATTGATCGGACCACCGAACGAACGACTTGAACGAGCACTGAACCAGCTCGAACCGGGTGAATCCTGGCTCGTCGAACCGCAACTCCTTGACGAGGACCATCAGCTCTGGCGGCCCGGGGTTCGCACTGGCGTGCAGCCCGGTTCGTGGTTCCACCGCACCGAGTGCTTCGGGCCTGTGCTCGGTCTGATGCAGGCCGAGACGCTCGACCACGCCATCGAACTTCAGAACGGAAGCGAGTTCGGGCTGACCGGCGGCATTCATTCACTCGATCCAGGCGAAGTCACTCGGTGGATCGACGCCGTGGAGGTCGGCAACGCCTACGTCAACCGACCGATCACGGGGGCGATCGTCCAACGTCAGCCTTTCGGGGGTTGGAAACGGTCCACCGTTGGGCCCGGGGCCAAAGCGGGCGGCCCGAACTATGTCGCCCAGTTCGGAACCTGGCACCCCACCACCGCGACCCCTGATGACTTCGAAGCGGTTTGGGCCAACCACTTCACCGTCGAGCACGACCCAACGGGGCTCACTTGTGAAGCCAACCTCTTCCGCTATCGAGCTTTGGACCGGATCGTGCTCCGCCACGGGCCGGAGACCGACCCAGCGGACCTCGAACTGGCACGGCGGGCCGCCGCCGTAGCCGGCGTCTCGGTCATCGAAAGCGATGCAGAGCACGAAGGGGACGAGGCGCTCGCATCACGACTCCCCAATCTCGGCGTCAGCCGGGTTCGGCTGGTCGGCGTCACCGCCGGTACGGGCCTTCGACGAGCGGCCATCACCGCTCATGTGCATCTAGCCGACCAGCCAGTCGTGGCGTCCGGGCGGGTGGAGTTGTTGCACCTGGTGCGAGAACAGTCGGTGAGTATCACCCGCCACCGGTTCGGGAACCCCCTACCGGGGCGGTGGCCGTGGTGAGCTTCGCCTAGCGTGCTGGCCATGACCCGCAGTACCCATCAGGCGCTCGCTGACGAGCGCAACGAGACCGTCGAGATCTACATCAACGGGGAGTTCTTCCCTCGGCACGAGGCAAAGATCTCCGTGTTTGACTCGGGCTTCCTGGTGGGCGACGGCATCTGGGAGGGGATCCGACTCCACCACGGTGTGTTCGCTCACCTCGATCGTCACCTCGATCGACTGTTCGCCGGTGCCGCTGCGATCGATCTCGACATCGGAATGGACCGGGACGGCGTCGAGGCTGCGCTGCGCCAGACCGTCGACCACAACAGGATGCACGACAACGTGCACGTGCGACTGATGGTCACCCGGGGCGACAAGAAGACACCGTCCCAGCACCCGTCAAACAACATCGGCGGACCAAACATGGTGATTATCGCCGAGCACAAGGCGGCCGATCCCGAGGTCCGCGACCGCGGCATTTCCCTGTTCACCGCCACGGTGCGCCGCCCACCACCCGACACCCTCGACCAGAAGTTGAATTGCCACTCGAAGCTGCACGAGGTGATCGCGCTCATCCAAGCGACCAAAGCAGGAGCGGACGAAGCCCTCATGCTCGACCCGACCGGCGCAGTGGCGACGTGCAATGCCACCAACTTCTTCATCATCGACAGCGCGGGACTGCATACGGCGACCGGCCAGTACAACCTGAACGGGATCACCTCAGAACTCGTGTGCGAGGTGGCAGAGGCAGCAGGGATTCCGGTCCACCGCCACGCCTTCTCGCTCACTGACGTCTACGCCGCCGACGAAGCCTTCGTCACCGGGACGTTCGGCGGGCTCACCCCGGTTCACACGATCGACGGCCGCAGCATCGGTACGGGCGAGCAAGGTCCGATGACGGTGCACCTGCGAACGCTCTACGAAGCAGCGATCGAGGCCGATGTGGCCGGGCGGGACTGAGCCCGTTGGGAAGCGCATCGAGTGGGCCCATGGCGAGAGGAGTCTGCGAATGCAGCCAGTAACACGCATCCAGTGCTGGTCAGGGCCACGGAACGTCTCGACGGCCTTGATGTACGCATGGCGGCAACGCCCTGACACCACCGTGTACGACGAGCCGTTCTACGCCCACTACCTCAACCTCACCGCCCGAGACCATCCAATGTTCGACGAGGTCGTGGGCGCCCAGTCCACCGACGTAAACGAGGTGATCGACGAGGTCATCCTCGGCCCGGTCGACACACCTGTGTATTTCATGAAGCAGATGGCCCACCACCTCCACGGTGTCCCCCGAGGCTGGCTGCACAAGACCGAGAACATCCTCCTCACCCGCGACCCTCGCGACATGCTGCGCTCGTTGTCAGTCCAGCTTCCTGACTGTGGGTTGGCCGACACTGGCCTCGCCGAGCAGGTCGAACTGCTCGACGCGGTGCTCACCGACGGGGGTTCGCCGGTGGTGATCGACTCTCGTCTCTTGCTGGAGGACCCATCGGGGGTCCTCACCCGGGTATGCGAGCGACTCGGACTGACGTTCAACGACGCCATGTTGTCGTGGCCGCCAGGCCCCAAGCCCGAGGACGGGGCGTGGGCGCCAGCCTGGTACGCCTCAGTGCATCAATCGACCGGGTTCGCCCCGTATCGACCTTCGGAACACCCAACGCCCGAGCGCCTCGGTCCGATCCTCGAGGAAGCCATGCCGCTCTATGAGCGCCTGCTGCAGTACGCGATTTGACGCAGAGCCCGCCAAGCGTCAGGGCTGACACCGCAACGACATACAGGACAAGCCGCCGTCGATACGGGCCGCCTCGTCCGCTCGAACCGTGATCACGTTGTAGCCACGGTCTCGAAGCAGCGCCTCGGTTTGCGGAAACCCGGTGCGCATGAGCACGTGATCGTTGACTCGGATCAGGTTGGCTGCCGCTTCCTCCCCGGCCGGGCATTCGATGACGGTGTAGCCGTCGAAGCACCCACTCGCGGCAAGGCGGGCGGTGGAAAAGATCGTGGCGTCGTCGACGATGGCGCAATCGGTCTTGAAGTGCAGCACCCCGGGCGGTGTCTCCACGATGCGCACCGGGAGCCCCGTCGGGGCGACCGCCGCTCGAAGGGCTCCGGCCCCGGTGTCGTCGGTGCGAGCGGAAAGCCCAA
>Ga0181594_10000749_pt1 | contig 30258 bp, 27 predicted proteins | sample 071ome_18_FD_145603 | JGI IMG/M metagenome (GOLD analysis project Ga0181594, IMG submission 145603) | Coastal salt marsh microbial communities from the Groves Creek Marsh, Skidaway Island, Georgia - 071413BT metaG (spades assembly) | ecosystem: Environmental > Aquatic > Marine > Intertidal zone... | reverse complement strand
AAGGGCAGGTCGGTCGGTTTCGACGAACTGGCCGAAGGCGTAGGGACGCTGTGCCGCGATGCGGCGCGTCATGGCCTGAAAGTCGCGCTCGAGCCGATCCCCAAAACCGGCTTTCCCGACCTCGCCGAGACCGACCGCATTGCCCGTGCCTGCGGCGAGAGCAATTGCGGCCTGCTGTTCGATCCGACGCACTGGTCGCGCGCGGGCAGCACCCTCGCCGGCATCGAGGCGCTGGAGCCCGGCCGGATCATCGGCTTTCAGCTGTGCGACATCACGCCGTCGCGCCCGCTCGACCCCGCGCACGGCTTCTTCAACCGCGACTTGCCGGGCGAGGGAGAACTTGCCTTGTGGGACGTGACCGATGCGGTGCTGGCCAACAACCCGGCGCTCACCATCGAACTTGAAGTGCCGAGCATGGAATTGAAGGGCATGGCCTCCGAAGCGGCGGCGCAGCGGTGCCGCGCGGCAATGGACAAGTGGACCTCGGCCTGAAGCCATGGCGACCGGTACGCCCCTGGCACCGAAACGATCGGCGAGCGGATTGCGCGCCAGCTGGCCGAGTGGCAGGCCGCGCTCTATGCCGGGCTGGCTTACCTGCCCAGCACACTGGCGACGGCCCTGGTCGGCATGGCGCTGTGGAAGAGCGGGCTTCTCGCCGCGAAATGGCCGTCAGCGCAGGCAATCCGCCTCGGGCTGTGGCTGATTGGACTGTGCGCCGTGCCGCTGGCGTTGCTTGCCGCTTTCGCCATTCACACCGGCTTCAACCCGGCGATCGCCGCGACCAACGCACTGGTCTGGTCGGCTCCGTTCGATCTCGTCATGGCCGTCGGCATGGCGGCATTGTTTGTGCCCATGCTGCAACGCGCCGGCGCGCGCAACTGGTGGGCCAGCCGGTTCGCCGCCGCCGGGCGCATGGCGCTTACGAATTATCTCGGCGCCAGCGTCGTATTCGGCGCGGTGTTTGCCTCATGGGGCCTTGGGTTGTTCGGCACGCTGGATCGCGTCGCGGTCTATGGCGTGGCCCTGGGCGCGATCGCATTGATGCTGACGCTCTCGCCGTTCTGGCTGGCGCGATACCGGCAGGGCCCGGTTGAATGGCTCTGGCGCGGGCTGGCGCAAGGGCAACTGGCGCCCCTGCGCCGCTAGCTCCTGCCTACTTTGCCAGTTCGGCCTCGATGGTCGAGACCAGCGCCGGATCGTCGGGCGTAGTGCCCGGCGCGAAGCGCGCGACGACGCTGCCGTCCTTACCAATCACGAACTTCTCGAAGTTCCACAGCACTTCCGGGTCGTCGGTCGGGTTCATGCCGAAACCCTTGAGCCGCTCGCGGAATTCTTCCGCCGGGCCCTGCTTTTCGGGCACGGCCTTGATCAGCTCCTGATAGAGCGGCTGCTTGTCCGGGCCGGTGACATCGGCCTTGGCGAACAGCGGGAACGAGACGCCGTAGTTGGCCGAGCAGAACTCGACGATTTCCTCATGCGTGCCCGGCTCCTGCGCGCCGAAATCGTTGGCGGGAAAACCCAGCACTTCGAAGCCCTGGTCCTTCTTGGCATTGTACAGAGCCTCGAGCCCTTCGTATTGCGGTGTGAGGCCACACTTGCTCGCGACATTGACCACCAGCAGGACATTGCCCTTGTGCTCGGCCAGGCTGTCGCTGGCGCCGTCGATACGGGTCAGCGGTATTGCGGATATGTCAGACATGAGTGTTCTCCCGATTGGCGCGATTCGCGATGGCGGGACCTTGGGCCTGCCGTGGTGAAACGGCAAGGGGAACGAGCAGGGGAGACGCGTCCGGCCCGGCCAGCTTCGCACTGCCGGGGGGAGGAAAGAACGAACGACCGGCGCGGGGTTGCCGCATTTCATGCCCGGACTCGACGACGCTTGGGGTTCGAGGGAAACGGAAGGTGCGTCGAGATTTGATGCCACCGGCCGAGGTTCCCCTTCCCAGCTTCTGATGCGACGGAAAGGGGCGTGTCGTGGTGGCCTGCCATTGCGAACGTTCGGCGTTCATTGCCGGGACGCCCGCGCCGGTCGTTTCCCGCGCCTTTGCGCCGATGAAGGCACAGATCGCGGGGCGGTCCATCCACCGCGCTGGCCAGCCACGGGGATGGGCGAGGGGCTAAACCAGGCGCGGGACTGTAGGAAAGTGTTTTCTGTCGGCCGCGCAGACCCCGCTCACCCCTCGTAGGCGGCGCCGGTCTTCTCACGCACCTCCTCGGCGCTGACGCCGGGTGCCACCTCGATCAGCCTGAACGGCGCAGCATGGTCGCTCCGCTCGAACACGCACAAGTCGGTGATGATCATGTCGACCACGTTCCTGCCGGTCAGCGGCAATGTGCATTCGGGAATGAACTTGGGCGAACCGTCCTTGGCGCAATGCTCCATCACCACGATGATCTTCTTGACCCCGGCGACGAGGTCCATCGCCCCGCCCATGCCCTTGATCATCTTGCCGGGCACCATCCAGTTGGCGAGGTCCCCGTTCTCGGCCACTTCCATCCCGCCGAGCACGGCAAGGTCGATATGGCCGCCACGGATCATGGCGAAGCTCTGCGCCGAATCGAAATAGGCCGAATGGGCCAGTTCGCTCACGGTCTGCTTGCCGGCATTGATAAGATCGGCATCGACCTCGTCGTCATAAGGGAAAGGGCCGATCCCGAGCATGCCGTTTTCGCTTTGCAGCGTCACCGTCATGCCTGTCGGCACATGGTTCGCGACCAGCGTCGGAATGCCGATGCCGAGATTGACATAAAAGCCGTCTTCCAGCTCCTGCGCTGCGCGGGCAGCCATTTCATCGCGGGTCCAGCCTTTGATCTGGGTCGCCATCACGCCGCCTCCCTTTCACGAACCGTCCTGAACTCGATCTTCTTGTCGTAAGGGCTGCCGACGATCATGCGCTGCACGTAGACGCCCGGCAGGTGCACGCAGTCGGGATCGAGCGAGCCGGTCGGCACGATCTCTTCCACTTCGACGAGGCAGACCTTGCCGCAGGTCGCGGCGGGCACGTTGAAATTGCGCGCGGTCTTGCGGAACATGACGTTGCCGGACTCGTCCGCCTTCCATGCCTTGACCAGCGACAGGTCGGCAAAGATGCCGCGTTCGAGGACGTATTCCTCGCCGTCGAAATCCTTCGTTTCCTTGCCTTCGGCGACCGAAGTGCCGACGCCGGTCTTGGTGTAGAAGCCGGGAATGCCCGCGCCGCCTGCGCGCATACGTTCGGCCAGCGTGCCTTGGGGGCAGAATTCGACCTCGAGCTCGCCGGACAGGAACTGACGCTCGAATTCCTTGTTTTCGCCGACATAGCTGGCGATCATCTTCTTCACCTGGTGCGTGCGCAGCAATTTGCCGATGCCCTCGTTGTCGATACCGGCATTGTTACTGGCGAAAGTCAGGTCCTTCACGCCGCTGTCGCGCAGGGCGTCGAGCAATCGCTCGGGTATGCCGCAAAGGCCGAAACCGCCCGCTGCGATGAGCAGGCCATCGCGCAGCAGCCCTTCCAGCGCGGCCTCTGCATTGGGGTATAGCTTGTTCATCCGGCGCTCGCTCCGTCATTCATGCTGCATTGCAGCGTAGACCTATCCGATAGCGCAAGGGCTATGGCAAGGTCCAGCCGAATTCAGGTCGTCGTATTTGATCGAGATCATTTGCCTTTCCTGCCCCCTCGGCTAGGTTGCGAGATGGAGCAGAAAGAGACAAGTCAATGCGTTCGATCCTCGTCAATGCAGACCGCCGGCCGGGCATGGATGCCCTCCTCGAAACCGCCCTTTCAATCGCCCGGGCGCACGATGGCCACATCACGCTACTCGTCGATACGCCGGTCGTGCGCTATGTCGCGATGGACCCGATGGGCCGCAGCTATGTCGCGTCCGACGCGCTCAAGCAGGCCATGGCGGACGACGATGCTGCGGCCGCCAAGCTGGAAGAGCGGCTTTCCCATCAGGATGTGCCGTTCGACGTGGTGCGCTCGGAAGCCGAACCGGTGGAAGCCCTGGCCAAGGCGGCGAGGCTTGCCGATCTTGTCGTGGTGTCGCGCTCCGGTGGGCTTGCCGGCGATCTCGCGCTCTTGAGCCGCAGCCCGGTCCTGGCGCTGGCCGACGATGCCGCGCTTCCCGTTCCGCTCGCCGCTGCCTGTGTGGCCTGGGACGGCGGCGACGAGGCGGCCTGCGCACTGCGCCATGCCGTGCCCCTGCTCGCCGACTGTCCGAGCGTTCAAGTCATCACCGTGGCCGAAAAGCCCGGAGGCTTTCCGCCGACCGAGGCGCTGCGTTACCTGTCGCGCCACGGCATCAAGGCCGAACTCAACGAACTTACCCGGCGCGGTTCGACCGAGGAGACGCTCGATGTCGCGGTCGGGCAAACCGGCGCGCAGGTGCTGGTGATGGGTGCCTTCGGGAAGAGCCGCATGCGCGAATACCTGTTTGGCGGGGTGACTCGCTACTTCCTCGACAAGCAAGGTGGCCCCGCCCTGCTGCTGGCGCACTGATTATCGGCCATAATCTGGATGAAATAGGTTGGTCCGGCTCTCGTTGCGCCGCAGCAGACCGCCCGCCGCCCTGCCGACATCCGTATTTACGGATTTGATAAGTGTGGGTGGGTCCCGAATCATTGAAACATGTCAAATCAGGATATTACGTGTTTCCCTGTGATTTAGTTGCAGGTTTTGCAACCGTTAATGATCCTTTCGCACTTGCACAAAACCCCGCGTGGGCGCATATCGAACCGGCCTTTCAGGCATCCTCTCCCAAAACTCCCAGGCCCGGCCGATTTATCGACCGGGCCTTTTTCTTGCGCCCGGTCCGCGGCTCCCGGTTCTGTTATCGATGCATTTGAAATCGCATGCGAGAATGCCTAGTTCGCGCAGTCCGGCATTCCACCGCACCGATCCAGCACGACAAGGTCCAGCCCCATGGCGGATGCCGAAGCCGACATCAGGACCGACGACAAGACGCTCAAGCTGCAGGTTGCAGCAGCCAGGCAGGAAGAAAGCGGCCACGGCATCGCCCGTTTGTCGAGAGAAGCCCTGTCGCGTCTCGGCGCGCTCGAAGGCGACGTGCTCGAAATCATGGGCAAGGACACGACCGTCGTGCGCGCGGTGCTGGCCTCTCCCGAAGACGAAGGCCTCGACGTCATCCGCCTCGATGGTCTGGTGCGCGGCAATGCCGAAGTGGGCATGGGCGAACAGGTCAAAGTCAGAAAGGCCGAATCGCGCCCTGCCCAGCGGGTCGTCTTTGCGCCCGCGCACGAGAAAATGCGCCTGCAGGGCCCGGCCATGGCGCTCAAGCGTAATTTCCTCGGCAGGCCCATGATCGCGGGCGACCTTGTCGCCACCACCGGCCGCCAGCAGGTCGGCGACATGCCGCCCAATCTTTCGCGCATGTTCAATGCGCCGGCCTATGCGCTGACCCAGGTGCGGCTCAATGTCGTGGCGACGACGCCCAAGGGCATCGTCCATATCGACGAGAACACCGAGGTCGAGCTTCGCGAGATATTCGAGGAAGCGCAGGGCCCGCGCGGCGACATCAATTACGATGATGTCGGCGGCATGAGCGAGACGATCCGCCAGCTGCGCGAAATGGTCGAACTTCCGCTACGCTATCCCGAACTGTTCACTCGTCTGGGCGTCGATCCGCCGCGAGGCGTGCTGCTGCATGGTCCGCCGGGAACCGGCAAGACGCGCCTTGCCCAGGCCGTCGCCAACGAAAGCGATGCGAACTTCCACCTGATCAACGGCCCGGAGATCATGGGCTCGGGCTATGGCGAGAGCGAGAAGGCGCTGCGTCAGGTATTCGAGGAAGCGGAAAAGGCCGCGCCTTCGATCATCTTCATCGACGAAATCGATTCGATCGCGCCCAAGCGCGGCCAGGTGCAAGGCGAGACTGAGAAACGCCTCGCCGCGCAGCTCCTGACGCTGATGGACGGGCTTCAGTCGCGCGCCAATGTCGTCGTCATTGCCGCCACGAATCGTCCCGATGCCATCGATGAAGCCTTGCGCAGGCCGGGTCGCTTCGACCGCGAAATCGTGATCGGCGTGCCCGACGAGAGCGGAAGGCGCGAAATCCTTGGCATCCACACGCGCGGTATGCCGCTCGGTCCGCAAGTCGATCTTAAGGAACTGGCGCGCACCACGCACGGCTTTGTCAGTGCGGACATCGCCGCGCTGGCCCGCGAAGCGGCAATCGAGGCGGTGCGCCGGATCATGCTCGAGCTCGATCTCGAAGCGCGCACGATTCCGCCCGAAGTGCTCGAGAAGCTTTCGGTCGAGCGCGACGATTTCATCGCCGCCCACAAACGCATCCAGCCTTCGGCAATGCGCGAGGTCATGGTGCAGATGCCCGATGTCGGCTGGGACGATGTCGGCGGCGTCGACGAGGCGCAGGATCGCCTCAAGGAAGGCGTTGAATTACCTCTCAAACACCCCGAAGCGTTTCACAAGCTTGGCATCCGTCCGGCCAAGGGCTTCCTGCTCTATGGTCCGCCGGGCACCGGCAAGACCCTGCTGGCCAAGGCCGTCGCCAAGGAGGCAGAAGCAAATTTCATCTCGATCAAGTCATCGGACCTGCTTTCGAAGTGGTACGGCGAGAGCGAACAACAGATTTCGCGCCTGTTCGCCCGCGCCCGCCAGGTCGCGCCCTGCGTGATCTTCATCGACGAGATCGACAGCCTCGTTCCGGCGCGCGGCTCCGGCGGCGGCATGGGCGAGCCGCAGGTGACGGCGCGCGTGGTCAACACGATCCTTGCCGAAATGGACGGCATGGAAGAGCTTCAATCGGTCGTGGTGATTGGCGCGACCAATCGCCCGGCGCTGGTCGATCCGGCGCTGCTGCGTCCCGGCCGGTTCGACGAACTGGTCTATGTCGGCACGCCTGACGAGGATGGCCGCGAGCATATCCTCAAGATCCACACCGCGAAGATGCCGCTGGCCGGCGATGTAGAGCTCGGCAAGCTGGCGGGCGAGTCCGAGCGCTTTACCGGCGCCGACCTTGAAGACCTTGTGCGCCGCGCCGGGCTCGCCGCGCTCAAGCGGGTGGGCGCCGAAGTCAGCGAAGTGGCGGCCGAGGATTTCGTCAAGGCGCTGGAAGATTCGCGCGCATCGGTGACGCCGCAAATGGAAGCGGAATACAAGAAGATGCGGGGCGAGCTGAAGAAGCGCGCCCGGCAGGTCGAGCCGATTGGGTTCGTTCACCACGGGATGCTTGAATCGACGCGGGATCAGAAGCACGATTGAGGGGCCTATGGATCGGAGCGCGCGGCGTTCCGGTCGCGCACTACCTAATGCGCCGCGCCCCAGCTTGGCCCTGATCCGATCTCGACGCCCAGCGGCACCGACAACTTTACCGCCGGTTCGGCAGCGCCTGCCATCACCCGTTCGATCACCTCGCTTGCCGCGGCGACATCGCCTTCGGGCAGTTCGAACACCAGTTCGTCGTGCACCTGCAACAGCATCCGCACGTGGCCCAGGCCCGATTCGTCCAGCGCGGGCATCATCCGCGCCATCGCCCGCTTGATGATGTCGGCGCTGGTGCCCTGGATCGGCGCGTTGATCGCGGCGCGCTCGCTACCCTGCCGCTCGGCCTGCTGCTTGGAATTGATCCGCGGGAACCATGTCTTGCGGCCGAACAGCGTTTCCGAATAGCCGCGCTCGCGCACTGTCTCGAGGGTCTCAAGGATGTAGCGCTGGATGCCGGGGAACCGCTCGAAATAGCGGTCGATCATCGCCTGCGCTTCGTCCGGCTCGACGCCCAGCCGCCCGGCAAGCCCCCAGCGCGAAATGCCGTAGAGGATCGCGAAGTTGATGGTCTTGGCCTGCGCGCGCGTATCGCGCGTAACCTCGCCAAACATCTCGGTGGCGGTGCGCGCGTGGATATCCTCGCCCGCATCGAAAGCTTCCTTCAGGGTCGGCACGTCGCACATATGCGCGGCCAGCCGCAGCTCGATCTGCGAATAGTCGGCGGCGAGCAGCACGTTGCCTTTTTCGGCGACGAAGCATTCGCGGATCTGGCGGCCGATCTCGGTGCGGATCGGGATGTTCTGCAGGTTGGGCTCGGTTGATGACAGGCGCCCGGTCTGCGCGCCGACGAGGCTGTAGCTGGTGTGCACGCGCTCCGTGTTCGGGTTGATCGCCGCCTGCAGCGCTTCGGTATAGGTCGAGCGCAGCTTGGAGAGCTGCCGCCAGTCGAGCACATTGCCGGCCATCTCGACGCCTTCGCCCGCCAGCTTTTCCAGCACGGTCTGGTCGGTCGAATACTGTCCGCTCTTGCCCTTCCGGCCGCCCTTGAGGCCCATCTTGTCGAACAGGATATCGCCGAGCTGCTTGGGGCTGCCGATGGCGAATTCCTCGCCCGCGAGGGTGTGAATTTCCTTCTCCAGAGCGCCCATCTGCTCGGCAAATTCGGCGGACAGCCGCGACAGTTGCTCGCGATCGACCTTGATGCCGTGGCGCTCCATTTGCGCGACGACCGGGATCAGCGGGCGGTCGACGCGCTCGTAAATGCGGGTGCCGCCTTCCTCCGGCAGGCGCGGTTTCAAGACACGGTGCAGCCGCCAGGTCACGTCGGCATCTTCCGCCGCATATTCGGTAGCGCGGGCGAGATCGACTTCGGCAAAGCTTATCGCTTTCTTGCCGGTGCCGCAGACATCCTTGAAGGCGATACATTCATGGCCGAGGTGACGCTGCGCCAGCTCGTCCATGCCGTGGCCGCCGCCCATGCCGTCGCTGCCGCGTCCCGCGTCGAGATTGAAGCTGATGACCATGGTGTCGTCGATGGGCGCGATATGGATGCCTTGGCGCGCCATGACGTTGAGGTCGTACTTGATGTTCTGGCCGACTTTCAGCACCGCGTCGCTTTCGAGCAGCGGTTTCAGTCGGGCCAGCGCCGCGTCGAAAGGCACCTGCTCAGGCTTTTCGGTGAACATGTCCGATCCGCCATGGCCCAGCGGCACGTAGCACGCCTGGTTGGGGCCGACCGCAAGGCTCACGCCGCACAGGTCCGCCTGCATCGCATCGAGCGCGCTGGTTTCGGTGTCGAAGGCGAGCTTGCGCGCGGCGAAAGCCCGCTCGATCCAGGCGTCGAGCGCCTCGATCGTGGTGACGCATTCATATGCTGTCCGGTCGATCGCCGGCATTTCGGGCAGGGGCTGGCGCGCGGCGCCCTCGGCCGGACCTGCGGCGGCATTATCCTGTTTGGCGGGATTGAGCTGGGTTGCCCGGTCCGGACTGCCCGCGCCCGTGCCGAGCCGCTTCAGCAGACTTGTGAACCCGTGCTTTTCGAGGAACGCCGCCAGCGGATCGGGCGGGATCGCGCCGAGCCTGAAGTCCTCCAGCGGTATCGGCAGCTCGCAATCTTCCTTGAGCGTCACGAGCACGCGGCTGAGGCGCGCCATATCGGCCTGTTCGATCAATCGTTCCTGAAGCTTGGACTTCTTCATGTCCGGCGCGGCCGCCAGCGCCGCTTCGAGATCGCCATGTTCCTGGATAAGTTTGGTCGCGGTTTTCGGCCCCACGCCATAGACGCCGGGAATATTGTCGGCCGAATCCCCCATCAAGGCGAGCACGTCGCCGACCTTTTCGGGCGGCACGCCGAACTTCTCCTCGACTTCCGGAATGTCAATGCGCTGGCTCTTCATCGTGTCGAGCATGTCGATGTGCCCCTGACCATGTGGGCCGACAAGTTGCATCAAATCCTTGTCGGACGAGACGATGGTGACGTCCCAGCCCTGATCGGCGGCCGCCCGCGCATAGGAGGCGATCATGTCGTCCGCCTCGACATTGTCTTCCTCGATGCAGGCCAGCGAGAAGGCGCGGGTGGCATCGCGAATCAGCGGGAATTGCGGAACAAGATCTTCGGGCGGGGGTGGGCGATTGGCCTTGTATTCATCGTAGATTTCGTTGCGGAACGAGGTGCCCGACTTGTCGAGGATCACGGCAAGGTGGGTCGGTCCATCGGCCTCGTCGAGGTCTTGGGCCAGCTTCCAGAGCATCGTCGTATAGCCGTAGACCGCGCCGACCGGGGTCCCTTCGGGATCGGTCAGGGGTGGCAGGCGATGATAGGCGCGGAAGATGTAGGCCGATCCATCGACGAGATAGAGGTGTTGCTTGGAATCCATGCCGAATCGATAGCAGCGCCCGGCTCAGTCGTCAGCCGGGATGTGCGAAAGGGGACCGGTAGAAAGAAAAGATTGGTCACAAGAATGACACAATTGCGCCGTATCCGCGCATTTCGGCACCGTGATTTTGCACGTTGTGCGACAAGCGCTTGCATAGGTGCGGCAAGACGACTATTTGACGCGGCGGAGCCGGTTAGAAATTGGCTTCCGGTGCGACATTTGTCGTGCCTGGTTCATTTGCTGTTCAAGGATTACCATAAGATGCGCAAGATCGTTTTTGCTGCTGCCGCCACCATTGGCGCCCTTTCGCTCGCGGCTTGCTCGGAAGCCACTCAGGACGCCGCCGAAGCGACGGCTGATGCTGCTGCCGATGAGGCCGCCATGGCTGCTGACGCTGCCGGTGAGGCCGCTGAAGGTGCCGCTGACGCCGCCGCTGAAGGTGCTGCTGATGCCGCTGAAGGCGCTGCTGACGCTGCTGAAGGCGCTGCCGAAGCGGTTGAGGAAGCTGCTGCCGAATAATCGGTTACGCTTGACATGATGGGGCGCGGGGCCAATCCGGCTTCCGCGCCCTAATCATGTCCGGGCTCCGCGCCATGCTTGTCATGACCGCGTCCCGTTGCCTGCTTGCAGTCGACGCGCCGGACGCCTATCCGCATCCGGCGCGCTCCGCTCAAGGACGCAAGTTCCCAAGACTTTCACCTGCATTCCAAGGATGATCTACCGATGCGTAAAACCGCACTTGCCGCCGCCTTCGCTTGCCTGAGCCTTGTGGCGTGCTCGCAGGCCGACACCGATGAAGCAGCCGTCGAGACCGACGTTCTGGCGGAAGAAGCCGTTGTCGAGCCCGAGGAAATGGCCGAGGATCCGGCCGCCGCAGCCGAGGCTGCCGTCAATGAGGCGGAAGCCGCAGCCGAAGCTGCGGCTGAGGCCGCAGCGATCGAACAGACCGCCAGTGACCAGGCTGCCGCTGCCGCTCAGGCTGCTGCCGACGCCGAGACTGCACTCGCCGCCGAATAAGGGCTTCTTGCTGGTTGTTTAGCGAAGTGCGGCCCTGCGGGGCATGGCCGCCCCGCGCGCGTAGCCGTCGTAGATCGCTCGCGCCAATTGTGCGATGCGTGCTTCGCGATTGAGCCGCGAACCCTGCCCCGTGACATAGATCGCCAGGGCAAAGGCGCGACCGTCGGGCGTCCTGATAATTCCTATGTCGCTTGACGTGTTGAACAGCGAGCCGGTCTTATGCGCGACTGTCGCTTCTTCGGGCAGGAGCGCTGGAATCCGCCGCTTTCCAGTCCGGCAGCGCTCCATGGCGCTGATGATGACATTGCGGTGCCGCGCCTCCAGCCATTTGCCCTGATAGAGGCCGCTTAGCAGTTGCACCATGGCCAGCGGCGTGGCGCTGTCGCGGTGATCGATCACGGCGGCCGGATCGACGCTGCCGTCGTCGCGCACCAGTGTCGCGATATCCCGGTCGATCCTGAAATCGCTGATACCGGCGCGGCGCGCCCAGTCGTTGACCGCCTGCGGTCCGCCGACCACCGCCAACAAGGCGTCGGTCGCCGGATTGCTGCTCCGGGTTATCATCAGGTCGATGAGATCGATGGCCTGCATGGTTGCCCCGCGCCGGACCGGAGCGATTGCCGTCGAATGCGCCGGTGAGCGAACCGGGATCAACAGCGGGAATTCACTGGTCAGGCTCCAGCGCCGGCGCTCGACTCCCTCCAGGAAGGTCGCGGCGATCGCGATCTTGCTGGTGCTGGCCATGGGAAAGCGCTGCGCCCCGAGAACGTCGATGGTGTGGCCCGTCGCGAGATCCATGGCCGCGACGCCGATGCGACCTTGCGAGGCGTTGGCAAGCGATGCGATCTGCGCTTCGAACGGGGAGCTGTAGACCTTGGGCCCGCGTTCTTCTTCGCCAAGGGCCCGGTCGAATGCAGTCTCGAGAGAGCTGAGATTGTCGGCGCGGGCGACGCCGGGGAACAGCGGTGCGCCGCAAGTCAGCGCCAGTGCCGAACCGAAAGCGGTCAATCCCTGCCAGAAACGCGAGCTTGCCATGAATTCCGTTTTATCCATTGGGCACTGTATTTCGCCTTAATGCGGCACCCGTAATGTGCCCAACACATGCCGCGACGAACCGAGTCTGTACTGCGATGACCGGAAGGTTCGGGCGATAAAACCGGTCTCGAAAAGCAGAGGGCCGGAAGGATTTCTCCTCCCGGCCCCGCCGTTTTCGGTATCCGTGCGGTGGGATCAGAAGCCCATGCCGCCGCCCATGCCGCCCATGTCGGGCATCGGAGGCATGGCCGGCTTGTCTTCCGGCTTCTCGGCAATCGCAGCCTCTGTGGTGATCAGCAGGCCGGCCACCGAAGCGGCGTCCTGAAGCGCGGTGCGCACCACCTTGGTCGGATCGATAACGCCAGCGGCGGTCAGATCCTCGTAGACGTCGGTCGCGGCGTTGAAGCCCATTTTCTCGTCACCGCCGTCGATCAGCTTGCCTGAAACGACCGCGCCGTCGAAGCCCGCGTTCTCGGCGATCTGGCGAACCGGCGCCTGCAGCGCGCGGCGCACGATGTCGATGCCGCGGCTCTGGTCCTCGTTCTCGCCTTCGAGACCGTCGAGGGCCTTGGTGGCATAGAGCAGCGCGACACCGCCGCCCGGAACGATGCCTTCCTCGACCGCGGCGCGGGTCGCGTGAAGCGCGTCGTCGACGCGGTCCTTGCGCTCCTTCACCTCGACCTCGGTGGCGCCGCCGACCTTGATCACGGCCACGCCGCCGGCCAGCTTGGCCAGCCGCTCCTGCAGCTTTTCACGGTCATAGTCGCTGGTGGTCGTTTCGATCTGGGCGCGGATCTGCTCGACCCGGGCCTTGATGTCGTCGCCCGAACCGGCGCCATCGACGATGGTCGTGTTGTCCTTGTCGATCGAGACCTTCTTGGCCGTGCCGAGCATGGCGAGCGACACGTTTTCGAGCTTGATGCCGAGATCCTCGGAGATCATCTCGCCAGCAGTCAGGATCGAAATGTCCTGCAGCATCGCCTTGCGGCGGTCGCCGAAGCCCGGTGCCTTGACTGCTGCGATCTTGAGACCGCCGCGCAGCTTGTTGACCACGAGCGTGGCCAGCGCCTCACCCTCGATGTCCTCGGCGATGATGAGCAGCGGCTTGCCCGACTGCACCACGGCCTCGAGGATCGGCAGCATCGGTTGCAGGTTCGAAAGCTTCTTCTCGTGGATCAGGATGTAGGGGTCTTCCAGCTCGACCGTCATCTTGTCAGGATTGGTGACGAAGTAGGGCGAAAGATAGCCGCGGTCGAACTGCATGCCTTCGACGACGTCGAGTTCGAATTCGAGGCCCTTGGCTTCCTCGACGGTGATTACGCCTTCCTTGCCGACCTTCTCCATGGCTTCGGCGATCTTCTCGCCGACTTCCTTGTCGCCATTGGCCGAGATGATGCCGACCTGGGCAATCTCGGACGAGCCGGCGACTTCCTTGGAGCGGCCCTGGAGGTTCTCGACGACCTTGCCGACGGCCTGGTCGATGCCGCGCTTGAGGTCCATCGGATTCATGCCGGCCGAGACCGACTTCATGCCTTCCTGGACGATCGCCTGGGCGAGCACGGTGGCGGTGGTGGTGCCGTCACCGGCAGCATCGTTGGCCTTGCTGGCGACTTCGCGCAGCATCTGCGCGCCCATGTTTTCGAACTTGCCCTTGAGCTCGATTTCCTTGGCGACGGTTACGCCGTCCTTGGTGATGCGCGGAGCGCCGAAGCTCTTCTCGATCACGACGTTGCGGCCCTTGGGGCCGAGCGTGACCTTTACGGCGTTGGCGAGCGTGTTGACGCCGTTGAGGATTTCCTCTCGCGCGTCGCGGCCCAAACGTACGTCTTTGGCAGCCATGTTTCTGTTCCTCTTTGATTCTGTTGCGCCCCTGCGGAGGCGGGGGCCTTGGTCAGGATTGCGGTAGATCCCTGCCTTCGCAGGGACTTAGAGACTGATCAGCCGATCACACCCAGGATGTCGCTTTCCTTCATGATCAGCAGCTCTTCGCCATCGACCGTGACTTCGGTGCCCGACCACTTGCCGAACAGCACCCGGTCGCCAGCCTTGACGTCGAGCGCGATGCGATCTCCGTCATCATCGCGCAGGCCCTCGCCAACGGAGACGATTTCGCCCTCGGCGGGCTTTTCCTTGGCGCTGTCGGGAATGATGATGCCGCCAGCCGTCTTTTCCTCGGCCTCAACGCGGCGCACGAGAACACGGTCGTGCAGCGGACGAAAACTCATGGGGTATTCCTCCTCCAAAGGGACTTCAAAACTTTGGCACTCTCCCTCAGGCAGTGCCAGCGGGCGCGCATATGGGTTTGAGACCCGCGTGCGTCAAGCGATTCTGCGCAAAAAGATTCAGGTGTGTTCCGGGATGGGAAGCAGCCCGTAGGCATCGCGGCGACGCCAGCGCCAGACCAGCAGCATGGCAACCACGACCAGCCCCGCTGCCAGCCCGAGCCACACGCCTAGGCCGCCGAGCGGACTGGCGAAGCCGAGCCACATGGCCATGGCGAAGCCGATTCCCCAGTACCCGGCGATCGCGATCAGCATCGGCGCGCGCGTATCGCGCAAGCCGCGCAGCAGCCCCGAGGCGACCGCCTGTGTGCCGTCGAAGATCTGGAAAGTCGCCGCCACGTAGACATATTGCAAGCCGATCGCCATCAGTCCTGCGTTCGCGGGATTGTCCGCATCGATGTAAATCGCAAGGAACGGCGTAGGGAAGGCGAAGAGCACCAGCGCCGCGATGGCCATGAAGCTCACCGCGATCGTCAGTGCGGCGCGGCCTGCCCTGGCGATGCCGGCAAGGTCGCCCGCGCCATAGTGTATGCCGACCCGGATGGTGGCGGCCTGCGAAACGCCGTAAGCGACCTGGAACGTGAACGAGGCGAGCTGGAGCGCGATGGAGTGGGCGGCCAGTTCCGCCGCGCCGATGCGGCCCATCAGGAATGCGGCCCCCGCGAACAGCCCGGCTTCGGCGACCAGCGTCAGCCCGATCGGCGCACCGATGCGCAGCATCTCGCGCAGACGATGCCATTCGGGCCGCCACCAGCGTCCGAACAGGTGATAGCGCCGCATCCGCCGGTTGGTCTGGATCGCAACGACATAGGCCAGCAGGGTGACCACCGAAGTTATCACGCTGGCCAGTGCCGAGCCGAGCAGGCCCAATTCGGGCGCGCCAAGGTTGCCGAACACGAAGGCGTAGTTGGCAATCGCGTTGACCACGATCGCCAGGCCGGTGATGAATGTCGCGAAGATCGGGCGGCCCATCACCGAGACGAAGATGCGCAGCGCCGTGGTCAGCTGCGTCGGGATCATGCTCAGCGAGATCAGTGCGAGAAACGCGGCCGCTTGCGGGGCGATTTGCGGATCCTGTCCGGTAGCCTCGAAGAAGTGCCCGCCCAACGCGGCGAGCCCCATCCCCAGCGTGCCCCCCGCGACGGCCAGCCACATCGCCATGCGCATCGAGCGCCGCACCTCGCGCGCCCGATTGGAGCGCTTGCCCAGTTCTGCCGCCGCGAACGGGGCCACCGCGCTGACCACCCCGACGAGGCCGTAATTGACCAGCCAGTAATAGGAGATGCCCAGTGTTGCGGCAGCAAGCGCTTGCTGGCCGAGCTGGGCGACGAACATCACGTCGATCGCATGGACCAGCATCTGCAGGACATTGGCGAGCGCCAGCGGCCAGGCCAGCCGCATATTGGCAGCCAGCTCCCCGCGCATCGTGGTAGGTTGGCCGGGCATGCTCATGCCCTGCCCATAGGCGGCGGCGCGCACAGGCGATAGAGCAGACGTGCCGCGGCGCGTTGACACAATAGGTGGCATCTGTGCGAAGCTGGCACAGCGCTCCATTTCCGGTGTCCCGGTAACGACTTGGCCGGCGTTTTCGGGCATGGCGCTAGCCGATGGAATTTCGCTTCCTCCTGACGGTGCTTGCGGGCACTCTGGCTTGGGCGAGCCCGGCCCGTGCCGACGAGCTGTTCGTCGGGGCCTATATCCACGAGGTCGATACGCCGCTGACGCGCACGGTCGCCGAAGGGGGAGCCGATGTGGCGTTCGGCTATCGCTTCGAACCGATTGAGGACCTGCGCGCCATCGGCAGTCCCGCGCCCTATGTCATCGCCTCGCTCAATACGGCGGGCGATACTTCGTTTGCGGGGGCGGGTCTTGCATGGACGATCGGCAAGGGTCGGTTCTATCTGCGCTCTGCCATCGGCCTTGTCGTCCATGATGGCGATGTTCACCGCATCGATCCGGCCAACGGTCGCGATCGCGGTCTGGGCAGCCGGGTCCTGTTCGAGCCCGAAGTGGCGCTGGGCTGGCGCGCCAGCGAACGCGTGGCGATCGAGGCGAGCTGGATGCACATGAGCCACGGTCTGCTGTTCGGCGATCAGAATCCGGGCATCGACATGATGGGCCTGCGGCTGAATCTTGGCCTTTGAGGTGCCAAATGCGCTAGGCTCGCGGCATGTCGCGCCTGATCCTGTTCAACAAGCCGATGGGCGTGCTCAGCCAGTTCACGGACCGGGGCAATGCTGACAGCCCGCGTGCGACCCTGTCTGATTTTATGGACTTGCCCGGCGTCTATCCCGCCGGACGGCTCGACCGCGACAGTGAGGGGCTGCTGCTGCTGACCGACGACGGGCGCCTGCAGGCTCGGATCGCCGACCCGAAGCACAAGCTGCCGAAGACCTATCTCGTGCAAGTCGAAGGTGAGATCGGCGATCAGGCTCTGGCTGCGCTGCGCAAGGGTGTCATGCTGAAAGATGGCATGACCCGGTCGGCGAAAGCCAAAAGGATTGCCCCACCCGACCTGTGGCCGCGCGACCCGCCGGTCCGCTTTCGCAAGTCCGTACCCGATTGCTGGATCGAACTCACAATCACCGAAGGCCGCAACCGTCAAGTGCGGCGCATGACCGCTGCTGCCGGCCACCCGACCTTGCGGCTGGTGCGCTGGCGGATCGGCGACTGGACGCTTGAGGGTCTTGCTCCCGGGCAGTGGCGAGAACTGACGGTGTGAAGTCCCGTGAGAGGTCAGGGGGGCAGAATCGCACCATGGCGAGTGGAGCCGGGTTGCATCATCGCGTGCCGCAATCCAAGACATCCCGTTAGAGAAACGCAGGCTCCGAAATACTGGGGCGACACAGGAGGATCGCATGGATGCATTGTCAGGTACGGAGCGATTGATTGCGCTTTCCGAAATTCAGGAACTGAAAGCCAGGCGGGACCACGCGCTCGACCTCAAGGACTGGGACACCTACGTTGCTCTCCATGCTCCCGATCACGTCTCCAGCCACGGGGCGCAGGACGGCGGGGACATGGGCAGCGCGGCCGATGTCGTGCGGCAGCTTGCGGTGATGCTCGACGGGGTCATCACTGCCCATCATTCGCATACGCCGGTCATCACTTTCGAGAGGCCCGACAAAGCGAATTGCGTCTGGGCGATGGAAGACAACCTGTACTGGAAGCAGGGCGATGAGGACCACTGGTTGCACGGATACGGCTTCTATCACGAGACTTGCGAGAAACGGGACGGGGTCTGGCTGTTCACCTCGAGAAGCCTCAAGCGCACACATGTGATGACGTCGCCCGGTGCGAAGATGGGCGCTGAAAGGGCGGCGCTCAAGGTACAAGAGGCCTGATAGCAATCCAATCGCCGCCGATATGCGGCTGGCAGGAATCGGGCTGCCTTGGGTGGAGAGGAGTTGCGACAATGACTAAGGGAAAGCCGTCGCCGGGGCAAAAGTGCGGCGTTGTGAAGGGCTCTGTCGCAACCGCCCTGTCGGCCGTGCTGATGTGCCAGCCGGTGCTGGCTTCCAGCGGTCAGCCCGACAGAACGGTCCTGCCGATCAGGCCCGAGCCCTTCGCCGGTGTGATCGGCGACACGATCGAGAAATCTAAACCTTCGTGGCCTGCTCCCGTCACTGCACCCTCCGGCGCACCGAACGTGCTGTTGGTCATGACCGATGACGTCGGTTTCGGGGCATCGAGCGCTTTCGGCGGGCCGGTGCCGACGCCCAATCTTGCGCGTGTCGCTAACACGGGCCTGCGCTACACCAATTTCCACACGACCGGCGTGTGTTTGCCCACCCGCGCTGCGCTCCTCACCGGGCGCAATCATCATGCGGTGGGAGCAGGGCAGCTCGCCGACACCGCCACCGGATTTCCCGGATACAACAGCGCCATTCCAAAGAGCGCGGCGACCATCGGCAGGGTCCTGACCGGCAACGGCTACGCCACCGCCTTTTACGGCAAGCACCACAATGTCCCTGCGCAGGAGACCAGCGCGGCCGGCCCCTTCGACCATTGGCCGACCGGCCTGGGTTTTGAGCATTTCCTCGGCTTCATCGGCGGCGACACGCACCAGTTTTCGCCGCACATCTATCGCAACACGCGGCGCGTGGATGAAGACACTGCCACGGCCCATCATGTCGACAAGGCCATGGCCGACGACGCGATCAGCTGGATCAGGAACGTAAAGTCGGCGAAGCCGGACAAACCGGTCTTCCTCTATCTGGCGACGGGCGCGGGGCATGCGCCCTATCACGCTCCGCCCGAATGGCTTGCACGCTTCCGTGGTAAATTCGATCACGGATGGGACGCGATGCGGGAAGAGACGCTGGGGCGCCAGAAGGCGGCAGGCATTGTGCCCAAGGGCACGAAGCTTCCCGCAAGGCCCGACGAAATTCCGGCGTGGGTTTCGCTTTCCGAGGGGATGAAACGGGTCAATGCACGCTTCATGGAGGCTTTCGCCGCGCACGTTTCCTATCAGGATGCACAATTCGGAAGGTTGGTCGACGAGCTTGAGCGCATGGGCCAGCTCGACAATACATTGATCGTATTCCTCCAGGGCGACAACGGCGGCACTGCGCAAAACGGTGCGCGCCCAAGCGAGAACGAGATCGGCTCGGCGGCCAACAGCCAGGACGAGAGCGAGGAGCAGTTTCTCTCCCGCCTCGATCTGGTCGGCGGGCCGGAGACATACGGCGTTGTGTCGGCCGGTTGGGGCTTTGCGATGAACACCCCGATGCCCTGGTTCAAGCACGTCGCCTCGCACCTTGGCGCGACGCGCAATGGCCTGGTCGTGGCCTGGCCGGACAGGATCGCGGCCCACGGTGAGCTGAGACACAATTTCGCGCATGTCACCGACATCATGCCCACCATCCTCGCTGCGGCGGGTGTTTCGGCACCCGCCAGCGTCGACGGAATCGATCAACAGCGGACGGATGGTGCCTCGCTGGTTGCGACTTTTACCGACGCCAAGGCCGCGACGCGCGACACCCAGTACTTCGAGCTCGATGGCAACCGGGCGATCTATCATCGGGGCTGGATCGCCAGCACCTCGCCCGATCACATGCCGTGGCAGCGCAGCCACCGCGCGGACAGCCACCTGCCCGAATGGCGCGAGCTTTACGATCTTCGCAAGGACCCCAGCCAGTCGGTCAATCTCGCCTCGCGCTATCCAGAAAAGCTGAAGGAACTCGAAGCCCTATGGGACCGCGAAGCCAGGGCCAACAATGTCTACCCGCTCGATGTACGGCCCAATATCGTGCGCACCCTGTCTGATCCGTCCGGCCCGCGGGTCAAGAACATGCGCCCCTCGGCAACCTTCTGGGGCAAGGGTGTCAGCGTAATCGAAAGTGCCGCGCCGCCGGTGGGTGCCGACTCATTCAGCGTGACCGCATCGTTTTCGACCGAGGAGGCCGATACGACCGGCGTGCTTCTTGCGGGCGGCAGCAAGTTCGGCGGCTGGTCGTTTTACCTCAAAGACGGACGCCCCATTGCCTTTCTTGCCGCCTCGCAGCTCCCACAGGACCAGTTTCGGATTGCGGCTGACACACGGCTGGGTGCGGGCAAGCACGAGGTGACTTTTGCATTTCAGCGCAAAGGCGGGCCACTGTCGGGCGGCACCATCACGATAGCGGTCGACGGGCAGCAAGTTGCGCAGGGCAGGGCCGAGAAGTTGCTTAATGTGCTTGCCGGTCTGGGCGAGACCTGGGACGTCGGGCGGGATACGGGCGTGCGCGTCAGCGAAGAAGCCGTAGCGGGCGAGTTTCCCGGCGAGATCGATAGGGTTCGCATGATGCTGACCGGTGCGCCCAGTCGCACCGGCGCGCCGCAATGAAGCCGCGTTAAACGTGCGTCACGTTTTCCGGACCCCAATAGGCGCGCATGTGGGCAATCTTGCCCGCCTCGTCGAAGTCCCACACGTCGATCACGTCGATGCGCTGCTCCACTCCGTCGCGGGTCAGGAAGGAGGCGAAGGGAAAGGCGGCGGAATTCGCTGCAGTGCGCACCGGACCAAGTAGTTCCAACCGCGCGCCGCCATCGGCCATGATCCGGGTGTAGAAGGCGCGCACTGCTTCGCCGCCGACCATCGGCGGAGTGCCGAGCGGGTCTTCGATCACGGCATTGTCGGCAAACAAGGCGATGATCAGTTCTGCATCGCTGGTTGCGAAGCCGCGCACGTAGGCATGTGCAGCTGCTTCCATCTCGCTATGGCTGGGCATTGTCTTCTCCTTGTGCGGGTTGCTTGCTGAAATCGGGCAGCGTGCTCAGCGTCATTAGGCACAGCGACACGATGACGAACAGCGGAATATAGGCCCAGAACACCGGGGAATAGCCCCCCGTCCGGTCATAGACATGGTTCGCCAGAGTCGGGCCGATCGACACGGCGAGCGACCACAGCGACGAGACAATGCTGAAGATCGTCCCATAGCGGGCCGTGCCGAAATGGCGCGCGGTGAGGTAGGCGATCACGTCCAGCTCCGCGCCGAGCGCTAGCCCCATAATCACCACGGCGAGAATCATTAGCGGCACCGAAGTGCCCGCAGTCAGCAACAGCGCGCAGGTAATGACAGGGAACAAGACGGAAATTCCGCCGACAATATTGGGATTGAACCGGTCGAGCAGATAGCCGGTCGTCAGCCGTCCGACGACCGAAGTCAGCCCCGCGAGACCGGCAATGGCCGCCGCCTGCGTCCTGCCGACCTCCATCCAGGTGAGGATCGGCACGAGGTTGGCGACGATCCCTGTCGCGCAAAAGGTGAAGATGAAGGCCGCGAGCGCCAGCTTGAAGAAGCGCCACGTCAAGAGAGCTTCCCTGACGCCCAGGCCGGTGAGCACGGGGGTAGAGGCGGTAGCCTCGGCAGGACTGCGGCGCTTCCTGTCCGCCGCGCTGTCGAGACAGAACCAGAAGAGCGGGAAGGTTGCGAGGAACAGGATCCCGGCCATCGCGACATAGGCCGTTCGCCAGCCGAAACTGTCGATCAGGCTGGTAGAAACGATCGGCATCAGGGCAGAGGCAAGCGCCGTTCCGCACAGGGTAACGGCAAGTGCAAAGCCGCGAGCCTTGTCGAACAGGCCTGCCACTGCCGATGTCCAGATCACCGGCTTGATCATCAGGCCACCCGTGGCCACCGCTGCCCACATGAACCACCACAGCCAGACATTGGAGGTGGCAAGCGAAATCGCAGCAGTTGCGGCGTAGAACACGAGCGCGCCCGGCAGGGCGAGGCGGCGCGGGCCGAACCTGTCGATCAGCATGCCGACCACCGGACCGAATATTGCACCCAGCATGGTCGAGACGCCGACACCGGCGCTGATCTGCGCCCGAGTCCAGCCGAATTCCGCTTCGAGCGGACTGATGAACGTGCCGATGGTATAGACGTGGACAGAGGTGAGCCCGACCCCGAAGACACCGGCAAGCACTACCGGCCAGTATGCGCGCCACTCGTCGCGCGTCGTCATCTCGGCGCTGCTTGCCACGGGCTCTCCCTCCCAGCGAACTCGAAGAGGGCTGATAGGTCTATTGTCGCTGGGGATGAATGGAAACGGTAAAGCCCCTTGAAGTTTTTGCCTTTACACCGCACCGATCCACAAAAGCGAATGCGAGGCAGGGATGTGACCGGATGAGCGCGCTCAAGGGCATACGGTTCTGCGATTTCACCGGACAGCTGGCGGGAGCCGCTGCGACCAAATGGATGGCGGCCTTCGGTGCGGAAGTGATCCGCATCGAGGATCCGACCAACAACGGCGCGTGGGACGTGCTGCGCAATGTGCCGCCGTTCGTCGACGAGCGGCGCGGGACCGACCTTGGCGGCGGCTTCAACAACCACAATGTCGGCAAGCTGGGTATCACGCTCAATCTCAAGACCCCGCGTGGACGCGAAATCCTGGAAGAAATTGTCGCGAAGTCCGACGTTGTTACAGAGAACTTCGCGGCGGGCGTGCTCAAACGGCTGGGCTTCGGCTATGAGCGGCTTCGCGAGATCAAGCCCGACATCATCTATGTTTCCAATTGCGGGTTCGGCCACACCGGGCCCTACCGCGACTTCAAGACCTGGGGGCCGATCGTTCAGGCGCTTTCGGGTCTCACCCACAATTCCGGTCTTCCCGGCATGGAACCGGCGGGCTGGGGCTTCAGCTACATGGACCACACCGGTGGGCATTACATGTCGATCGCGATCCTGCTGGCGCTCTTTCACCGCATGCGCACCGGCGAGGGGCAATGGGTCGACATGGCCTGCTGCGATACCGGGCTGACCCTGCATGGGCCGGCGCTGCTGGATTATACCGTCAATGGCCGTAAGGCGCGCCGCGAGGGCAGGCCGGTGGGCAACCGCAGCGAATGGCAGGCCATGGCGCCGCACGGCATCTACCGCACTCAGGGCGAGGACCAGTGGATCGCGATTGCCTGCCGCAGCGATGCGGACTGGCAGGCGCTCGCTTCAGAAATCGGCGAGGACTGGGCCAGCGATCCGCAATGGCAGAGTCTTGAAGGCCGGGTTGCGGCGCAGGACGAGTTGGACCGGCGGATGGACGCATGGTGCGCGGGGCAGGACAAGCATGCGCTGCACAAGCGCTTGCAGGGGGCAGGTCTCGCCGCCGCCGCCGTTCTCGATGCGCGCGAGCGGATCGATAACGATCCGGGCAACGACTGGATGGAGCTGTGGCCCGAAGTCGAGCACAGCGCGATGGGTAAGGTGCGGGTCGATGGCCTGCCGGTGCGCATGTCGAAAACCCCGCAGGTCATGGAACGCGGTGCGCCGTGCCTTGGCGAACATAACGAGCAAGTGCTGACCGGCCTGCTGGGCATGGACGCAGCCGAAGTGGCGCAGCTGCGCGAGGAGGGCGTGATATGAGCGCCCTGTCTGGCATCCGCGTGATCGAACTGGCGAGCGATCGCTGCGCCTTTATCGGCAAGCTGCTGGCCGACATGGGCGCCGACGTGGTGGTCATCGAGCCGCTCGAAGGCGCGGCATCGCGCAGCTATGCGCCCTTCGTCGACGACGTGCCCGACCCTGAGCGCAGCCTCAACTGGTGGCATTACAACACGTCGAAGCGGGGCGTTGCGCTCGACTGGACCGTGCCTGAAGGCCGGGATGCCCTGCTCAGGCTGATTGGCGGCGCGGACCTGCTGCTCGAAGCCGAAGACCCCGGCGTGCTCGCCGCGGCAAGTCTTGGCGACGACGTACTGACAGGCGCGCTGGAGCGACTGATTCACGTTTCGATCACGCCATTCGGTCCGGAAGGACCGCGCGCCATGGAGCTGGCCACCGACCTCACGCTTATCGCCAGTGGCGGCGTCGCCTTTGCCTGTGGCTATGACGACCACGAACTGCCGCCGATCCGCCCGATGGGCGATCATGCCCAGTCCATGGGAGCGTCTTTCGCCGTGCAGGCCGCCTTGACCGCGCTGATCTTCCGGGAAGCGGGTGGCTCGGGTCAGAAGATCGACGTGTCGCTCAATGCCGCGGCAAATGTGACGACCGAGCTGTCGTCCTATAACTGGCTCGTGGCCAAGACGTTGCTCCAGCGCCAGACCGGACGCCACGCCAGTCCCTATATTTCGTTGCCGACGCAGTATCGCTGCAAGGACGGGCGCTACGTCAACACCGGGTTGCCGCCGCGCACGGCCAAGCAATTCGTGCTGATGCTGGAGTGGTTCCGCGAGCTTGGCTTCGACACCGAGTTCGAGGAGACCGTGTTCCTAGAAATGGGCACGCAGCATCCGGTCCTCGACATTGCCAAGATCGGCGAGGACGATGAAGTCACCGCGATTTTCAGCGCCGCGCGCGAAGCGCTCGCTTTCGCCAGCAGCCGGATGAATGCCTACGATTTCTTTGTCAGCGCTCAGAAGGCCAATATCCCGGTCGGGATCATCTATTCGCCCGACGAGGCCTTCGAGGACGAGCATTACAAGTCGCGAGGGTTTCAGGTCGAGATGCAGCAGCCGCAGCTTGGCAAGACGGTGCGCTATCCCGGCGCACCCTATGCGCTGCCCGCATCGCCGTGGAAGCTTTCGCGCGTCGCGCCCCAATTGGGCGAGCACACCGCCGAAGTGCTGGCCGAAGCCGGAATCGATGCCGACGAACTGCGCCGCAGCGGCGCCATAGGCTGACGCGCGCGGTTCAGGCCGCGGGTCTGTTGGACCAATAGGCCTTGAGATCCGCCCGGATCTCCGGTGCCATGATGTAGAGCCCGATCAGGTTGGGGATTGCCATCACGAAAATCAGCGCATCGGCAAAGTCGAGGATCGCGCCGAGCTCGACCGAGGCGCCGATGACGATGAACACGCAGAAGATCAGGCTGAAGATCAGCTCGCGCTTGCGGCCATGTCCGAACAGGAAGGTCCAGCCCTTGGTGCCGTAATAGGCCCAGGCAAGCATGGTCGAGAAGGCGAACAGGAAGGCGACGGCCGCGAGCGGCACCGGCGACCACGCGAAGGTCTCTGCGAAAGCGGCGGAAGACAGCTCGATGCCGACCAGCCCGCTGCCGGTCAACGCCTCGGTTTCGAAGGTCGTGACCAGCACCAGACCCGTCAGCGTGCAGATCACCACCGTATCGATGAAGGGTTCCAGCAGGGCCACGAAGCCTTCGGTCAGCGGCGTATCGGTGCGCACCGCCGAATGGGCAATGGCCGCCGATCCGATCCCCGCCTCGTTTGAGAAAACTGCGCGTTGGAAACCGAGGATCATCACGCCAAGTGCGCCGCCCGCCATTCCGTTCGCTGTGAACGCACCGGAGAGGATCGCCGCCAGGGCGGCCGGGACCCGCTCTGCATTCAAGGCGAGCACCGCGAGCGCGAGGATCACATAGATCAGCACCATGAAGGGCACGAGTTTTGAAGTGACCCGTGCGATTGCGGTGATACCGCCGATGATGATCGCTGCGACCAGCACGGCCATCGCCAGTCCCACGATCCAGCCCATGCCCTGCATCGCGGAGGCGCTGCCGCCCGTCACTTCGAGGAGCTGGCGATAGGCCTGATTGGACTGGAACATGTTGCCGATGCCGAGGCAGCCGATGACGATGGCAAGTGCGTAGAACTTGCCCAGCACATTGCCGAGGCCGCCAAGTCCGCGCGCGGCAAGACCGTTCCTGAGAGTGTACATCGGCCCGCCCGACGAGGTTCCGTCGGCATTGATCTGCCGGTATTTCACGCCCAGCGTGCATTCGACGAACTTGGTGGTCATGCACACTAATCCGGCAAAGGCGAGCCAGAACACCGCGCCCGGCCCGCCCAGCGAGACGGTGACCGCAACGCCAGCGATGTTGCCGATACCGACGGTTCCCGAAACGGCCGCGGTCAGCGCCTGAAAATGGGTGATCTCGCCGCTGCGCTCGGGATCGGCGTAGCGTCCGCTTACGATGTGAATGGCGTGGCGAAAGCCGCGCAGATTGATGAAACCGAGGTAGGCCGTGAAGAACAGCGCGCCGACGATCAGCCAGCAGACGATCAGCGGCAAATCCGCCCCGCCGATGTTCACCGAATAGAAGATGAAGGCCGAGAGCGCGTCGGTAAGGGGCTGGACCGCCGCATTGATTGTCTGGTCTAGGTCGCGCATGGGGCCTCGCGGTCATGGCATGTCAGGCTTTCGCCCGATCAAATATCCGTTTGAATGCAGCCAATGCCGGGTTACCGCCTTCGCCGACAACCGCAAGAGTCGCACGCCATGCCAGACCAACAATTCAGCACGATTACCGCCAAGCGGTTGACCGGCGCGATGGGCGCGGAGATTTCCGGCGTCGATCTATCGGGCGATCTTTCGGACGAGACTTTTGAGGAAATACGCACTGCGCTGTTCACCTATGGCGCGATCGGCTTTCGCGATCAGCGGCTCACTTTCGACGATCATCGGCGGTTTGCCGAGCGCTTCGGCTCGCTTGAGGTTCATCCCATCGTCAACGGGATGGAGGACCATCCCGAGATCATCAGGATGCACAAGCCCGCCGGGACCGCAGCAAGCTTCGGCGTCGGCTGGCATTCGGACAACAGCTTCTTCGAAAAGCCGAGTCTCGGCTCGATTGTCCACGCGCATATCGTGCCCCCGCAGGGCGGCGATACCTTGTTTGCCAACCAGCAGCTGGCCTTCGATACTCTGTCCGAGGGCCTCAAGGACATGCTGCGCGGCCTGATCGCGATCCATTCCGCGAAAGACGCCTACACCTCGCCCACCGCGCTCGAGAAATACGATGGCGACGGGCCGATCACCTACCGCCGTAGCGAGGTCATCACCGAGGAAGTCGAGCATCCTGTGATCATCCGCCACCCGGCAACCGGGCGCGAGGCGCTCTATGTCAATCCGATGTTCACCGACCGGTTCAAGGGCTGGACGAAGGAGGAAAGCGCGCCGCTCATTTCCTTCCTGCTCGCACATGGAGTGCGCGAGGATTTCCAGTGCCGCTTCCGCTGGGAGAAGGACAGCGTCGTCATGTGGGACAACCGCATCGTCCAGCACGCCGCGCTCAACGATTACGAGGAATACGAGCGGCTGCTTTACCGCATCACGGTCAATGGCGATGCGCTTTCGTAGGGCGATGCTGGCATGATCGCGCTGCCAGGCAGGCTGCTGGTCATCGAAGGCTACGATCAGGCGGGCATGGACTCGCTGGCAAAGGTAGGCGCGACCCAAGCGTCTCTGCTGTTCAAGCGCATGCTCGGCCGGTTCGTCGACGAGGCCATGATCGATATTGCCTTTATCTCGCTTGCCGAGCCACCGCAGATCGATAATGGAGCCTATGCTGGCGTGTGCTGGACGGGCTCCAACCTGTTCTTCTCGGCGGCGGACGCTGTGGTCCAGCGGCATATCGATACCTGCCGCGGGTTTTTCGAAAGGGGCGTTCCCCAGGCAGGAAGCTGCTGGGCGGCGCAACTTGCGGCGGTCGCGGCGGGCGGGAGCTGCGAGAGGAACCCGAAGGGCCGCGAATTCGGCATTGCTCGCAAAGTCGCCCTGACGCTGGCAGGCTGGGATCATCCGCTTTTTGCGGGCAAACGCCCTGCCTTCGACGGGTTTACCTCACATGGCGACATCGTGACGCGGCTGCCCAAAGGCGCGGTGCTGCTGGCGGGCAATGACTTCACCCCGGTGCAGGCGCTCGAAGTGCGTCACGGCGCGGGGACGTTCTGGGCCTGGCAGTATCATCCCGAATACGACCTTGCCGAAATCGCGGCGCTCGCCATGGCGCGGCAAGACGAACTGATCGCGCAGGGCACCTTTGCCGACGCGGCGGCGCTGGAAGAGTATCATGCAGACATGATGCGCCTGCATGCCGATCCTGCGCGCAAGGACATCGCCTGGAAATGGGGCATCGACGACGACCTGCTCGACGCAGACCAGCGCACGCTTGAGCTGCGCAACTGGCTGACGCACCATTTCGCTGCCTGATTCGCTTGCGAGGCGATCGGCGCCAATTTGAAGCGACCTGGCCGGCCCGGTCCATATGATCGTTTGAATTCCGCGCCGGACCGGTCCAGACAAAGCCAGTGTGCGCGCGGCCAATGCGGTCGCGCAATGCGCCGGGCTCGCTTGCCGGGCCGCGAGAGGAATGGGAAGGGGAACAGGCTTGGACAGGAAGAGCGCCGTCACCGGCATCGGCGAATCCGCCTATTACAAATATGGCGATTCGCCCCACACCGAATTCCAGCTCGCCTGCATCGCGATCATGGCCGCCGCCGAGGATGCTGGGATCGCGCTCAGCGAGATCGACGGTTTCATCAGCTATAGCGACACCCGCAACGGACCGACGCGCCTCGCTGCCGCTCTGGGTATCGAAAACCTCAGATGGGCGGCGACGACCGGATCGGGCGGCAACAGTGTGGCGGCAGCCATGATGCTCGCCGATGCGGCGGTGACGGCAGGGTATGCCGAGAACGTCGTCGTCTTTCGGGCGCTGTGCCAGGGACAATTCGGCCGTTTCGGACAGGCTGGTGGAGCTGGCGGCACCATGAGCGGGCTGTTGGCGTTCAACGGGCCCTACGGTCTGCTTACTCCCGCGCAGCAGTGCGCGCTGCACACCGCTCGCTTCATGCACGATCACGGCATCTCGCAGGAGGCGCTGTGCGACATCGCAATGGCCTGTTACGCCAACGCCCAAAACAACCCGCGCGCGCTGAAATACGGCAAGCCGCTGACCCGGGAGCAGTATCACGCCTCGCGCTGGATCGTGACGCCCTATCACCTGTTCGATTGTTGTCCCGAGAACGACGGCGCGGCGGCGGTGATCGTGAGCAGCGCGGCGCGGGCGAAAGATGGACCCAAAAGCCCGGCATGGATCGTCGGCGCGGCGCAGGGGATCGGCCCCCAGTTCGGGACCTATGCGCCCGACAATCTCGCCTCGTCCTTCTATGGACAGGTGGCGGAGAACCTGTGGGGCTATACCGGGCTTGGGCCCACCGACATGGACGTGGTACAGTTTTACGAGAATTTCACTGGCGCCGTGATGATCGCCATGTGCGATATGGGCTTTGCGCCACCCGACGGGATCGAAGAATTCGTTTCCGGCGGTGCTCTGGTCGGCGCCGACGCGAAACTTCCCTTCAACACCAGCGGCGGCAACCTTGCCGAAGCCTATATCCATGGGATGCAAATGGTGAACGAATCGGTGCGGCAGATCAGGGGCGAGTCCACCTGCCAGGTCAGTAATGTCGAGCATGCCCTGATGGTCGGCGGCCCCGGCTATGCGCCGGGCAGCGCCATTGTTTTTGGAGCATCGACATGACCCGGGTGCTGGGAGATGGCTGGGCACTTCCCGCTCTCGACCACTCGACCACTGCGTTCTTCACGAGCGGCAAACTGGTCATTCAGCAATGCAGCAAGTGCGCGCAGTTCCAGCACCCGCCGGAGGGCGTGTGCCACTCTTGCCAGAGTTTCGAGCTGCAGCATTTCGAAAGCGCGGGGGCGGGCAAGGTCGAATCGGTGGCGGTGGTCCATCACCCGGTCAATCCCGGCCTTGCGGACCATGTGCCCTATGCAGTTCTTGTAGTGTCGGTGGACGATGCGCCGGGCGTGCTCGTGATCGGCAACGGAGTCGGCAAGGCGCCTGACGAATTCCGCATTGGCGATCCGGTGCGGGTGGTCATGGAAGAAGTCGACGATCCCAAGTCCGGCCAACGCCTTACCATTCCGCAATGGGAAGCGGCCGGCTAGTCGTCCGACCCTAGTCGCCAGATTCTGCGCCGCCGGTCTTGACCGTTCCCAAACCGGTCGAGGGCTCGCTCAGGCTGAAGCCCATCGTCTCCATGAACAGGCCAAGCGCTTCGCTGGTCGTACGCGGGTGGGCGCGCGGCTCTTCGGCGACAATCTGCGGCATGGCGGCGGCGAGCTGCTCGACTGTCATGTCGGGATCGATCCAGCCGTCCGTTTCGCCGATCACGGTGCGCGCGATGCGCCCTCCGCCCGCGACGAACAGCTCGCCGTTCACCGGGCAGCTTTCATGGCACAGCAGGCCGACGAGCGGCGAGATGAGATCGGCGCGGCAGGTTTGCAGGAACCAGTCGCGAAACTCGCCGTCTTCCATGTTTTCCGACATCCGCGTCGCGCCTGCCGGACTGACCATGTTGACCTTGACGTTGCATGCCTCGCCCGCAGCGGCGAGGCTGCGGGTGAGGCCGATGTAGGCGGCCTTGGCGGTGGAATAGGGCACCGAGGCGGGCATGCCGTATATCGCCGTCGATGCGACCAGGACGATCTGGCCCGCGGCGTTCTTCTGCATGACTGGCCATGCCTCGCGGCACAGGGTGAAGGCGGCGCGGGCATTTGTCTAGCCCCCTGAGGCTGGGCCAGTGATATTGGGTTTCTCTAATAGGGTTTCTGGCACTGGCGGACGCATGGCGAG
>Ga0181594_10000743_pt1 | contig 30384 bp, 26 predicted proteins | sample 071ome_18_FD_145603 | JGI IMG/M metagenome (GOLD analysis project Ga0181594, IMG submission 145603) | Coastal salt marsh microbial communities from the Groves Creek Marsh, Skidaway Island, Georgia - 071413BT metaG (spades assembly) | ecosystem: Environmental > Aquatic > Marine > Intertidal zone... | reverse complement strand
GCCCTCCGAGCGTAATGATGGCAGTACGGTTCCCATTTTGCGTTCAGCACCACGCGGCCGTCCCGGAATCCCTCAGCGTCAATGCCGTTGGCCTCAAGTTCCTCGCTGGGAAGGTACACACGGTCGCGGTGGATGTCTTCGCCAACGTCTCGGAGCACGTTGGTCAACTGCATGAAAATGCCCCAAGATTCCGCGAACTTTCGCGCACGAGGGTCCTCGTAGCCGTAGATTTCGATGCACATCAGACCCACGACGCTCGCGACACGGTAACAGTAGACGTAGAGGTCGTCGAAGGTGGTGTAGCGGTTCCTGTACAGGTCGTCCTCCATCCCTGAAATGAGGTCGTCAAACACGAGGCGAGGAATCGTGTAGCGCTGGACGGTGTCCTTGAGTGCGAGGAACACGGGGTCGGTCGACCACGCCTCCCCATAGCAGGTCGAGAGTTTCTTTCGGAAGAAGAAGAGTTGCGTGATCTTGTTGAGGTACGCGTCCTCGTCAAGCACGGTGCCGGCGTGTTGATGTTGCTCCAAGGCTTCACGATAGGCCTGCGCCTCGGGGTCAAGTTCACCCAACGAACCCGGGAAACGGTCCGCCCAATCACCGTCGGCAATGTCGTCCGCCCTCCGGCAGAAGGCGTAGACAGCGCACATCGCTTGCCGCTGCTCGTCCGGGAGGTACTTGAACGAGTGATAGAAGTTCCCAGCCTCCCGTACCGTCAATTCCTCGCAATACCGGTAGGCCAAGCGGAGCAGTTCTGCTGGAGGAGCCTCCGACCAAATGGGCGCTTCCAAATGGGCGAAGGGGTCAGCGAGTTCGTGCTCGTCGTTGAACAAGCCAACAAAATGCGCGGACTCCTTGAGGGCCTCCATCGCGGTCCTGCTGACCGCCTTGACGGCTTCGCTTGCCAACGAAACACCCGCCCGGAGGCGTTCGAGAGGCGTGATGCTCTCCCGCTCAAATCGACCGCTTCGCGTCGATGCATTGCCCTTCAAAGGCAGCACCAGGTCCAACGGCTTGCGGCGTTCCAGCATCTCGTTCGCTTGTGGCTGCCCATCACCGCTTATCAATCCCCTGCACGGGCGCTCGGTACCGAACCCCCGAGGAGGTTCAGCGAAGGTGAGCACGTCGTTCCGTGAGGACGCGTTTTGGCCCACCCGGAACGGCGGAAGATGTCAAGCACCGCCGCATGATGCGTTTGATCTCCGCACGGTTCACCTTCACAACGTCCGTGGGGTCAAGCACGTTGCTCGTCCGAAGCAAGTCGATGGTGCGCTGTCCAATCACGATTGGGAGCATGCAAGCGATCCGCGCACGGTGCGCCGTGCGAGGCAGCGCCAGCGTGTAGCGCACCGCGGCTTCGAGGTGCCCATCCGCGACGTCCAGCAACGCGTTGTGCACGGGCCGAAACGCGTCCATGTTCGCTGGATCACGAAGGTCCTCTGGGACGAGCCCGACCGCCTCAAGCCTTGGCCTCGGCACATAGCAGCGTCCGAAACGAAGGTCCTCAGGAACGTCACGCAAAATATTGACGAGTTGCAAGGCCTTGCCGAACTCAATGCTGTCAGCAAGCCAGGAGGTCCGGTCAAGGTTGGACCAACCGTGCCCACGACCGTGAAGCAGCGACATCGAGGCCCAAAATTCCCCCACGCTTCCCGCAACACGGTAGGCGTAGTCGTCGAGTTCCTCGTCGGTCCCGAGGGCCTTCAGTTCATCGCGGTCGTTGGCGGGGCCAAAACGCTGCAGATCAAGGGACTGACCGCCAATGATGATGCCCAGACACCGACGCATCAAAACGAGGTCCTCCGTTGGCGTGTGAGCCAACGCCGCGACGGGGGCGTTGGCTGCGAGCAGCAGGTCGCGCTCAGAGGTGTTGGCTTGCAGGGAGGCCAAGTGAGAAAGGTCCGGGACTGGTTCGCGACCTTCGCCAGTGGCTCCATCCCACGCTTGGAGGGCTTCAAGGAGCATTGAAGCATCACCAACCTTTGAGTCTGCGATCGTGTCCGCGACACGTGCCAGCAGGTACAGCAAGCCGATGGAACGACGAACACGGCGTGGAAGAACGCGAAGCGTGAGAAAAAAAGAACGTGAGTTCGACTCAAGCAACACGTCGTTGCGTGCGTCGATCAACACGGTCGGGCACCCCGTTCAGCGGCCGGGGGGACCGCGTTTCGGACCGGGAGGACCGCCGCCAGGACCGCCCTTCTTCGGGCCGGGAGGACCACCGCCGGGACCGCCCTTCTTCGGACCGGGAGGACCGCCGCCAAGACCGCCCTTCTTGGGACCGGGAGGACCGCCGCCTGGACCGCCCTTCTTCGGACCGGGAGGGCCGCCGCTACGCGAGGGTCCCGGAGGCCCGGAAGGTGATGGCCTAGGAGGCTCATCTCGGCTTGGCGCTTCGTCGACCTCGTCGTCCTCTTCAAACACAGCCCCACAATGCGGGCATGTAGGGTCGCTTTCCGACACCAGACCGTCACACACCTCACAGGCGAACATCTCCTCGCCATCGCTGCCAACGACTTCGGTCTCGCCGTCTTTGGAGCGACGCAGCACCATCGTGAGGAGCAACTCATGCCCCTTCAGGGCGAGTTCTGTTCGAATGGCATGCTCAAAGGCCTCGCCCAACGCCTCAGGGGTGTCCAACACACGACCATCGTCTGTGTAGGTGACCGTCACGGTAGCTGACTTTCCATTGACGGCACACGAAGGCGTCTCAACAGCCACCCCGCGCTTTCGTGCGACGCGGCGTACCGCGACCTCCGCCAAGCGGTTCAAGAGGGCCTCATCGAGCGCAGCAGAAGGTGCACCTCCAATCGTGTTCGCGAGCAGTGCAGCCGCGGGGTCAAGGGACCCTTGCCCTTGCAAGGCGCCAACGTCCGCTCCGAGCGATGCCAAGACCTCACCTGCGGGGCTATGGTTCATCGAAAGCCACTGTGAACGACGCTCGTTTTTCATCGCCCTGTCCTGCTCGGCAAGGTGATTCACCATGGCGTCGGTGGGGGAGGCCGATGGGTTGTGCGCAATGGTTGTCCCACCGGGTGTGAACGGATCTGCGGTGTTGACGGCGCCCCCTGCTCCGCTGGCGAGGGTCGGGCCCGCGGGCCCCTGAGGCATGTCCGACCTGCTCAACGGACGAACAGGCGTCACGTTCCCTGCGGGGGCCTGCTGCTGGGGCATCCCTTGGGGTGGAGCACCCTGATGGGGCACCCCTTGTGGCGGGAAGCCTTGCTGTGGCATCCCTGCTTGGGGCATCCCTGCCTGAGGCGGGAAGTGTTGCTGAGGCATCCCTTGAGGTGGGAATCCCTGCTGAGGCATCCCTTGCGGGGGGAATCCTTGCTGAGGCATTCCTTGAGGCGGATAGGACTGCTGCGGCAAACCCTGCGGTGGAAAACCCTGTTGAGGCAGGCCCTGAGGGGGCATCCCCTGCATCGGAAGGACGGGCTGAGGCGCCCCCATGCCTTGGGGTGGCATCCCTTGGGAAGGGCTGAGGTTTGGGGCTCCACCGGGAGAGGCCGATTGCCGTGCTCCACACTCCGGACAGAACATGGAGTCGTCCGGGATGGACTCGGAACAGGAGGAGCAGTCCATGGTGAACCCCTCCTGAGGTCATAGGCCACCACCTAAAGGCTTGCTCCGTCAGGTGCACCCGGCATGCCTTGCAGGAGGTCGTTCTTCGTCCGCGAGGCTTGAAAAATCAGACCGCCAACGGGTGGCATGGCTCAACGCAAAGCGGTGATTGTCGGCGGAGGTTTCGCCGGAATTACGGCCGCCTTGGCGTTGCATGACGCGGGCCGACAAGTCACGCTGATCGAACAGGGGCCGTACCTTGGTGGCCGGTGCAGCGGACTCGACGATCCAACACAAAGCATCGACGTGGGACACCACATGCTCTTCCGAGGTTGCAGCACGACACTGCGCGCTCTCGGCCGATTGGGACTGAACGAGGCGGTGCGGTTGCAACCGTCCACCACACTGTGGTTTGCTCGAACCGAAGACGGCGCCACAGCGGCGCTGCGAAGCGGTCGCCTTGAGGCCCCGCACCACCTTGTCGGGTCAATGCTTGCGTTTCCCTTCCTCGACCTCAAGGACAAGGTGCGCATGCGACGAGTGGTTCAGGCGATGCGTGATGCCGATGACGCGTCGGTCGAGGACCTCGACGAGGTCGACTTCGGCACATGGCTACGTTCGTTTGAGCAAACCGAGCGAGCGATCGAAGCATTTTGGGCACCCCTCGTGAAAGCGGGCCTGAACGTGCATCCGGACGGGGCAAGCACGGCGCAGGCGGTGTTGCTGTTCCGTGCGACGCTCTTTGAGGACGCCCAGGCCTACGATGCGGCGACGTTTACCATGCCGCTTGGGCACATGATGCGCGAGATCGAGGCACGTTTGAACAGCGAGGGCCTGGAGGTACGAACATCCGTTGACGTGACAGCTGTCCACCGGCACGACGGGGCATGGCACATCTCGTCGTCCGGAAGCGACGTCATGGCGGACGACGTGGTGCTCGCGGTGGGGGCGCGTGCCTCTGCCGAACTGGCCGGGGCCAGCCCAGATCTGAAGAAGCACCTCGTGAGCCTCACGGGCCTCAAACGAAGTCCACGGGTCGCCATACACCTGTTCTATAGCACGTCATGGCCAGCCATGCAACCCCCCTTTGTGTTCCTTGTTGGGCCGTCGCCCATCGACCTCATCGTGCACCGTTCGGCCGAACTTGAGGCACCTGACGCGGGGCACTGGATCAGCGTGTTGTGCAACGACGCGAGCGGTGCCGCATCGATGTCGGACGACGCGTTGACGGAGGAGGCCATGGCCACAATCGACCGCATTTGGCCACGCGAAGGAACGGAATCGCCCGCTCGTGTCGAGGTGGTTCGGTCGATGGATGCGACCTTCGCCTCGCGCCCAGGTGCCGTCACCCTCCGAAAGGGCCTGATGCTGAACAAGGAGGGGATGGTGTTCGCAGGGGACTGGATGTGGACCGGTTGGCCTTCCTCGATCGAGGGCGCGTGCCGCTCAGGACTCCAGGCAGCAACGGACCTGATCGATGACGTTGGCGCACGGCCATGGGACGCGTGGCCCGCAGCCCCTCGCCGAGGGGACAGCGGTTGGCCGGTCTGGAACGTCACCGCAGCCCAGCGGCCTTGAGCGCCTCGAGCAGCACCTGACCGATTTCAGATGGGTCGGCTGCACACGCGATTCCAGCGGCACGGAACGCTTCGAACTTTTCCTCCGCTGTCCCCTTTCCGCCAGAGATGATGGCGCCCGCGTGGCCCATCCGCTTTCCAGGGGGTGCCGTTGAGCCGGCCACGAACCCAACGATGGGCTTGGTCACGTGCTCTGCAGCCCATGCGGCGGCTTCTTGCTCAGCGTTGCCACCGATTTCCCCGATCATCACAATCGCCTCGGTTTGGGGGTCTGCTTGGAACGCCGCGAGGCACTCGATGAAGCCGGTGCCGTTGACGGGGTCGCCGCCGATTCCGACGCACGTGGATTGGCCTTCGTCAATGCTCATCGTTTGCGCCACAGCCTCGTAGGTCAACGTCCCGGATTTGGACACGATACCGATGCGTCCCTTGGCATGAATATGGCCGGGCATGATGCCAATCTTCGCACCACCGGTCGCACCGGGGGTGATGATGCCCGGGCAGTTCGGACCAATCAGCCGTACGCCAGGACGGGCCTCAACATACGCGACCGCTCGCACCATGTCCAAGGTGGGAATACCTTCTGTGATGCAGACGATCACGCCTTCGCCCTTGATGGCATCAAAGGCGTCGGCCGCCTCCATGATGGCCTCCCCCGCGAACGGCGGAGGGACATAGATGACCGTCGCGTCCGCATCGGTGGCCTCAACGGCCTCACGCATGCCGTCCCACACCGGGAAGGAACGGCCGTCCAACTCAACGCTCTGCCCGCCTTTGCCGGGAGTACAACCGCCAACGATGTTGGTGCCGTATTCCACCATTCGCGCGGCATGGAAGGACCCTTGTCGCCCCGTGATGCCTTGAACCAGCACTTTCGCGTCTTCTTCAATCCAAATCGCCATCAGGCCTCACCTCCGCCAATCAAGGCCACAATCCGTTCAGCACCCTCCGCGAGGCTGTCGGCTGGATGAATGTTCAGCGTTGAGGCTGCAAGAATGGCTTTTCCTTCGTCGACGTTGGTGCCCGCGAGGCGGACCACCAGCGGAACGTCGAGGCCCAGAGATTCGGTGGCCCCGATGACGCCGCGAGCGATGATGTCGCAACGCATGATGCCACCGAAGATGTTCACCAAGATGCCCTTGACGTTCGGGTCCTCAAGGATGATGGAGAAGGCCGTCTTGACCTGCTCTTCGTTGGCGCCACCGCCCACGTCGAGGAAGTTGGCAGGCTCGCCGCCGTAGAGTTTGATCACGTCCATGGTCGCCATCGCAAGGCCCGCGCCGTTGACGAGGCAGCCAATGTTGCCATCGAGCTTCACGTAGGACAATCCCGTGGCCTTCGCGCGAATTTCGACCTCCTCTTCCTCGCTCAAGTCACGAACCTCATCCCAAGAAGGGTGGCGGAACGACGCGTTTTCGTCGAAGGACACCTTGGCGTCGAGCGCGACGATGCCGTCGTCTTCGGTGCGCACGAGCGGGTTGATTTCGACCATGGCGCAGTCGTTCTCAATGAAGCAGGCGTACAGCGAAGCGAGGGCCTTCCTGAAGGCTTTGGCCGCCGCCCCGGACAAGCCGAGGGCCGCTGCAAGGTCGCGAGATTGGAACCCAAGCAGGCCCATGCTCGGGTCAACATGCACTTTGTGCAGAAGTTCAGGGGTGGCCTCAGCCACCTCCTCGATGTCCATCCCACCTTCCGTAGAGGCCATGATGAGGACGGACTTTTCTTCACGGTCGACGAGCAGAGCCAGGTAGTACTCGTGTGCGATGGCGCACCCAGATTCGATGTACAGGTTGGAGACCATCTTCCCTTCGGGGCCGGTTTGCTTCGTGACAAGCACGTTTCCGAGGATCGATGATGCAAAGGCCTCGACGTCCTCACGGCCCTTGGCGATCTTGACACCGCCCTCCATCACAACCTCACGCGTGGTTGGATGCAGCAAGGTGCCTTTGCCCCGTCCGCCTGCGTGAATCTGCGATTTGACCGCCACCACGGGTGACGACAGGGCATCGTACGCAGCGACGGCTTCCCCGACGGTCGTGCAGTGCACACCTTCCAGAACCGGCACACCGTAGCGCGCAAAGAGCGCTTTTCCTTGGTACTCGTGGATGTTCATGATGACCCTCAGCACCCGGCTGTGGAGGTCCTCCTTCAACACTCCGGGCGGGACGAGCCATCGTGGAGAACCGTTTCAAGCGTCGAGCCAAACGCACGTGCATGCAGGCGGTCATCTTGGCGGGTGGCGTCGGGTCCCGCCTACGGCCGTGGACGTCAACGGTTCCGAAGCCGCTGCTCCCTATGCTGGACCAAACACTCCTTGAGCAGGTGCTCTGGGGCGTCCCAGAAGGGACCATCGACGAAGTGGTGGTGGCGGGAGGCTACCGTGTCGATCAAATCGAGGCGCACTTCGCCGAGCATGACCTCAACGTCCGCGTCGTGCCGGAGAAAGAAGCGCTGGGCACGGGCGGGGCCTTGGGCAACTGCAAGGACGTCGTATCAGGACGGTTTGCTTGCTTCAACGGAGACATCATCTCATCGCTGAACGTGGAGCAGTTGCGCACCCTTCATGCAACGAACGGTGGCGTTGGTACCTTGGCGCTCTGGGAAGTGGATGACCCGACACGCTTCGGCATCGTGGGCCTTGACGCATCGCATCGCATCACGCGCTTCAAAGAAAAACCAGCCGCTGAGGAGGTGTTCTCCACGCTGATCAATGCGGGTTCCTACCTGCTGGAGGATGACGTGTTCGACATCATGCCAGAAGGAAAGCACTCCCTTGAGCGGGACGTGTTCCCGACGCTTGCGAGCCGGGGGGAACTCAACGGGCTTCCTTTTGACGGCTACTTCATCGACGCCGGTACGCCGGAGTCCTGGTCGAACGGGGTGCAAGCGTGCATCGAGCATCGGCGGTTTCGAAGCGGAGGCGTCGTCGGCTCGTCATGGTTCGCTGACCCAACCGTCCACCTCGGTGCGGACCACACCTCCAGCATGGTGGCCTCCAACGTCACAGCAGCAGGGGCAACACTACGTCGAAGCACCTTGCTTGATGGGGCCGTTGTGGGGCGTGGAAGCGTGCTCGACGGCTGCTTGGTCGGCCCAGGGGCGGTCGTTGGAGCCGATTGCATGCTGACCAACGTCGTGCTTGGCCCGGGGGCTGTGGTGCACGACGGGGAACGCCTGGAAGGCGAACGCCGCCCGGCCGAAGACGAGCGGAGCGCATAAACGCCCCCCGTTGATGCCACACCATGTCCCCACCGCTGATTGTGGTGAACTGCAAGACCTACGCAAGCGCAAGCGGTGAGGCCCTCGATCGTTTGCTTGACGCCATCGCCGGCGTGAACAGCGAGGGCGTCCGCTTGGTCATGGTGGTCTCGGCCTTCGACCTTCATGCAGCGAGCACAGCGCACCCAAGCCTCGAATTCTGGAGCCAGCACCTCGACCCGGTTGGACAAGGGTCCCATACGGGTTGGCTCGAACCTGAAACAGCGATGCAGCGTGGTGCTCGAGGCACGGTCATCAACCACGCCGAGCACAAAGTGGCGGCGACGCACGTGGAGGCCCTGCTGCGCCAGTTGGATGGCCGCATCGACGTCTGCGCGTGTGCGGCCGACGAGGACGAGGCGCGAACGCTTGCGGCGTTGTCCCCAACGATGATCGCCGTTGAACCTCCTGAATTAATTGGCGGCGATGTCTCGGTCACGAAGGCCGACCCTGGCATTGTTCGCGGCACGGTGGAACTGGTCAAGTCGATCGATGAGAACATCATGGTGCTCTGCGGTGCTGGCGTGAAGAACGGCGATGACGTGGCGTCCGCTCTGCGGCTTGGCGCAGAAGGCGTGCTGCTCGCCAGCGGCGTAACGAAGGCGAGCCGTCCTGCCGAGGTGCTGGCGGACCTCATCGACGGTGCGCGTCGAGGGTGAGGGACATTGGGCCCTTGTTGCCAGCCGTTCGAGGGCAATCCACCTGATGGGCGCAGCCCACGCATGCCTTAGGGTGTTCAGCAAGGGGAAGCGCCCGATGCCCTCGACGACGCCAGAGGCGGAGCAATCGACGTATTTCCAACCGGTCCATGCGAACCAATTCTGCTGCCGCGCGGCGCAAGTCGTCGTCCACGACCACAACGTGGCGGAGCCAACCGTCATGGTTGGCGTGCATCACTGAGAGGAGGACAGGGGCAGGCCACGCACGCGTGGAGTCCATCCATACCACGCACAGTGCGGCTTCGAGGTCAAGCACCGCCTTCGGGGCTCGACCTGACCTGAACAGAACAACCGTTCGTGTTGCGTCCCGGACGAGGTCGGGAACAGCCCACAAGCGGCCGTTGTGGAACGGTACATCGTGACGTGCGTCCGGCAGCACAATCGACGCCCCCACGGGCACCGCCGAGGCGAACCATGCGTGCTCAAGCAAGCCACGCATCCTCAGCACGTGACGTCGTACCAACCGTCGACGTGCTGGAGCGTCACCCCTGAAGGGGCCGTCGAGGCGAGCAAGACGATGATCGAGAACGTGACGCATCAACCTAGGGCTCCATACGTGCCCCTCCGCTCGGTCTGCGAGCAGATCGTTCCTCCATCCACGAAGAACCCGCACATGCTGAAGATGAGGTGGAGGGAGCCCACCTGAGTCGGCCGCGTGACCTGGGTGGTCAAGGACAAAACGGCGCCCGCACGCTTCAAGCAACCATCGTCGGCTTCGGCTCCATCCAGGCGTGGCGTCCATGGCCGTGCGGCTGTGCTTCTACCTGCTTCAAGCCCGCGCTAAAAGATGCCAAGTTCAACGAGCAAGAGCAGATGATTGAACGTCACCCAGAGGCCAAGAGGGACCATGACCCAACCGGTGAAGCGAGCAAAACTTTCGGCGCCGTAGAGCCCAAACAGGCGGGAGAGCGGGCCGCCGAGAGCGGCGACAAGCCGGAGGAGAAGGACGACCATGCCTCCGGAGAAGGCGAACAAAAGGGCGTTTGCGAGACCAAACACGACCCCTGCTGGACCGGACAACACCGCAGCGCCAACACCTTGAGCAAAGATGGCCGGCTCCACGAACCACGCAAACCAGCCGACCCACACACCAAGCAGGAGGTCCCTCGAGAGGTCCTCAACGTCCCTCCAGTTTCGGAAGACGGCCGGTGTGCTTCGATGCACCAATCGGCCGAGGATGGAACTCTCAAACGGCTCCCCTCGCACCGCAGCTACGATGGCCATTTCGAGGAACCAGAGGAAAATCACGAGGTCAAGGGTGGAGGACAAGGCCGCATCGAGGGGCAACAGGGCCAGCAGCATGGATGGAAGGTTGACCAACACGACACCTAACCCGCTCACAGCAACGATCGACAACCAAAGTGTCCCCGGAGGCAGGGGTTCCTCTGGTTGTGTCCAACCCACCCTCGGGAGGGCCAAAAACAGCAGGAACAGGCATGGTCCAAACGCCAAGCGAAGGTACGTGGAACCCGATTGCGCTCCACCTCGCTGGCTGTCGTCCATGGCTTCTACGAGGTCGCTCGCCGCCATGCCGGGGGTACTTGATGCGGACACACGTCCCGTCCGGTCCACGATGAGCACGGCGTCCGCCTCACCGGTTGGTAGGCTTGAGGCAAACTCACCCGTAGCGTCGAGCAGCACAGGCCACGTCAACCCGAAGCGCTCCGCGTATGCTTCTGCATCCGAGGGGAGCGCATCGTCGCCGATCACCACCATCAGCAGGGCCACGTCACCGTCCCACGCACCAACGGCCGTGTCGAATTCCCGGACGTGGTCTGCTGCGTTTTCAGAGCCGGGAAGCAACACGCTCACCAGCATCACGTCTGCTTCCCCAAGCACGTCCGTCGGAGCGAGGATCGATTCGCTTGAGGACACCATGGACGGGTCACCGATCCGAATGTTGTCGTGCACCACGGCCTCGGCACCAAGGTTGTCCTGAACGAAGGCGAGCGGAAGCATGGCCAACGAAAGAAGGAGCAACGCGCCGAGGATGGGGAGGGGCAGTTCGACCCCTTGGTGGAAGGCGTGCGCGATGAATCCCACAAAGGCGAACGCGGTCGTGATGGTGAGCCAAACGGCGGAGTTTGCCCATCCTTCATCGGGACCTTCGACCACAGCACGAACAAAGCCGCGCACGTGGCAGTCCTCGTTCGGGTCGCTACCGACCACCGTGATGCACAACTCCAGGGTCACGTGACCAAGGGGCATACGTTCGCTTCCGGTCCACGTCCATGCCGTGCCGTTGCCTGCCAATTCGCGGGTGATCATGACGCGACCTGTCGACTCTTCCGCGAGCAGGTCTCCGTCCATGGTGGTCAGTTCATCCGCATCGAGCGGTCCCCAGAGCCACCACGCCACGGAGGGTCCACCGTCCTTCCATGCGATGTCGTCCGCGCCCCACGGCAGTTCGGCGTAGAATTCGATGTGCGCGTGCCGCGCAGCGTCAACCTTGAGCGTGGCTCGTGGTTCGTACACATCTCCCTCGATGACGAGCCCCCCTGCGTTTTGTTCGAAGCCGCCCCAAAGCACGCGAGCTTGCGTCCCGCCACAGGTGTGGTCCATCCACAGGGTGAGGCCGAAGGTGTCCCCCACATCCATATCGATGTCGAGCATGACCCGCTCCCCCTGAAAGAGGTCCGAGCCGTCCGCAATGACCGCCTCGACAACCTGCTCGACCGTGGATGAGTAGGAGGCAGAGCCCGCCTGGGCTTCCATCCTCAAGACGGTCGGGCGAGCCACACCGAACGAACATGCCCGGGTTGGGGCATTGACCAAATGCACGGAGAAAAACGCGGAGAGGTTGACCGTTCCGTTGATCGGTTGCACCAACGGGGCAGACGTGAGGCTGAACACCTGGACCTCGCCAGAACCTCCGGCAAGGGTGAACCCGCCCACGGTGCCGTCGGTCCCGTTCCGTTGAAGCACGGCTTCCTCGGCATCAAGCCCTTCAACAAACAAGCGGAGGGTGTCGTCCACCGTCCACTCCGCATGCCCTGCCTCGTAGGACGTTCGTTCGGCAGCCTGAGCAGGTACGGTGGCCAGCAGGGGCAGCAGCATCAGGAGCAGCAGCCAAACCGCCTTGCGCTCCATAGGCTGCGCTGTGCGCCGCGGGTAAAGAAGGACGCGACCACCAGCGCTCACGGAAATCCGACCACCGCAGCCGCTCCGACCGCCCCCATCAAGATGGAAGCGGCGTTGACGGTCCCCTTGGTCATCCATCCACGGTTCTCAAGCAGCGCCCCGAGGACCGAGTCCAGCTGGCAACCGAGGAAGCCCGCAAGCAGCACAACCACGGGCTCCACCCACGAACAAACGTTGCCCGTCAGCACAGCGACAAGAGCGGAAAGGAGGGCAATGAACGCAGCTCCGCCAAACGCAGCGCCTTGGCCCCGTGGAGAGACACCTCCGTTCAACCCCGGTTCACAACGTCGCATGGTTGTGATCATCCAGACCCGGTCGTCGAGGCATCCGAATTCCGACGCCCATGTGTCGGCCGTCGCCACGGCCACAGCGGCTGCAAAAACCCAGAGGCCGGAGGCGTGGCCGTCGACAAGGAAGGCCAGCAAGACGACCAAGCCGGGCCATCCTCCATTGGCCACGACGTTGGTCCAGCCGCGCGAGCCATCGCCAGATTCGGACATGCCCTTTGCTGCCTTCTCGTCAAAGCGGTGTTTGGTGGCGAGGTGGGAGGAGGCGAGAAAGGCCAAGAGGAGGAGTAGCCATGTCCAATGTCCAAGGCCGCCCACGACGCCCGCGAGCACAACAGCGGCCAGCATCCCGCCCGTATCCAGAACGTGTGCACGTCGCCCAAGAACGAGCAGCACGACGGTGATGCCAACCGTGAGCAGGAGGTTCTCCAACCCAAGGCCTGGCGTCCACATCATGAACTCGCCCTCCACCTCGGTCCCATCGTAGGGGTGATGTGCCTTTCCCCTCCTATTGCAGAGCAGGACGAGGTCCCGTCTCCTGAAGCGCTGCACCAAACAATCGTCGTCCGGTGTGCAACACGGCGAGGATCAGCACGGCGTCCACGGCCAGCATCGCAAGAAATCCTGCCACGGACGACTCCGCCATGGTGGACATGATTACCGACGTTCCGTTCCACGTGGCATGGAAGGCCATCGCCACCAGCAGGGATGGAAGCACCTGCACGGGAGGGGCAGGCCCCTTCGTTGAGGTGACGACGCCCGACCAACGCTCTCGACGCACGGACCACACCGATGTGGACGTGGTGAGGGCTCGGCCAGAATGGGCTTCGAAGAGGCCCCACCCTGCCGACGATGTTGAGGAGGGCGAGGCTGCGGGACCCGTGCTCGGAATGGATCGTGCACGAGAACACCCGAGCGCATACCCCCCTAGGCCCGTCCACACCGCATGCCCGGGGATGGATCCAACCCCCCGAAGCACCGAGGTGAAGCCGAAGCCGAACGCTGCTGTTGTCGGGTCGGCCAACAGCGAGGCGAGAATGTACTGCAGGTTCTCAATCATGGCAAAGCCCAGCCCAACGGTGAAACCGGCTTGGAGCCCTCTGCGGCCTGAATCAACGAGTCGCCCGAGCAGCACCACGGCCCCAAATTTGCAGACCTCCTCACCAACGGGCGCGGACAACACGAGCGTCAGGCCTTCGATGTTCCCCGGCGAGGTCACACCGAGGGCGACGATGGCCATGGGAAAGAGCAGGCTGTTGATCGCGATGGCCGGGAAACCGCTGAGCATCCCCGCGATAAGCATCGATTCCCCCTGACGCCGGTCTGTTGGAAGGTGAAGCACTTCGGACGAGACGGCCCACCACGCGAACACGGGAATGGAGAACCCAATCATCCATGCCGGGAGGAAGAGCAACGCAAAGGCGAGGGCTTGAAGGAGCCCGGCGTTCGCGAGACCGAGCGGAACAAGCACGGCGACCACCACGACCACGGAGCCAACAAACAGAGCGACCAGCGCCCCAGGCCGAGGGAGGTCCAAGGGTGGCGACCGACGGATGAGATGGTGACGCACCACCGTGGGCACCGAAGTGGACAGCACCCGCCCACCGGGGAGTTGGTGTGCAAAGCGACCGACGGTCGAAGGATCCGCGAGCACGACATGGGTCAGTTTCGGCCTCCGAAGCGCCAAGACCAACAACACCAGGGGCAGCGAGCAGACACCACCGGCAAAGGACAACCACGGGTTGGCTGGACCGGGCCTGAAATCAAAATCTGCATCGAGCAAGCCAATAGGGACCATGATCAGAGCGTTCGCCAGCAATGAAAGCACAACGACAAGCCAGACAAGCCTCCGTACCGTTGCCCATGGCGACGAAGGGGAGGCCAGCATCAACCCGGGCGGAGGGGGCTGAAGGGGGTTCGTCGGTGCTGGTCGCACGCACCGTGGCTCGCCTTGAGCCTCAAGACGCTGCCGCTCCATCCCTCAGTTCGCCCATCATTCATCGCGTGAATCAGCGGACGTCGTCATCATCGGGAAGGAGCGTCAGTCGAGGAACGGATATCCCCACTCGGTCGGGGGGGCAAAGGTTTCCTTGATCGACCGAGGGGAGACCCACCGCAGCAAGTTCAACGGGGAGCCCGCTTTGTCGTTCGTCCCGCTGCCGCGGGCTCCACCGAAGGGCTGCTGTCCAACCACGGCGCCGGTTGGCTTGTCGTTGATGTAGAAATTTCCAGCAGCGAAGCGGAGGCCCTCCATCGCGGTCACAACGTGGCGGCGGTCGGTCGCAAAAACAGCACCGGTCAGCGCGTATTCCGACGTGCGGTCCACCACACCGATCATCCGCTCAAACTCGTCGTCGGGGTAGACGTGGATGGACAGGACTGGACCGAAGAGTTCCACCTGCATCGTTTCGTACATCGGGTCGTTGCACACGATCGTCGTGGGTTGAATGAACCAGCCCTTGCTGTCGTCCCACGTGCCTCCGGTGACAATGCTGCATCCAGGGTCTGCGTCGGCACGTGCGATGGCGCTCGTGATCGTCTGGAAGGCCTTCGCGTCAATGACGGCCCCCATGAACACGCCCTGCTCCGCAACATCACCGACCGTGATTCGGTTCACTTCCTCGATGTACTTCGACCCCATACCTTCCCACACCGATGCCGGGATGTACGCCCGTGAAGCAGCCGAGCACTTCTGCCCTTGGAATTCGAAGGCCCCTCGGAGGAGCGCCACCACGAGCGCGTCCTGGTCGCAATCGGGGTGGGCGAGGATGAAGTCCTTGCCTCCGGTCTCCCCAACAATCCTGGGATACGAGCGGTAGGAAGCAATGTTCGCCCCGACGTCCCTCCACATGTTCCGGAACACGCCGGTGCTTCCTGTGAAATGAATGCCAGCAAGGTCGGGGGAAGCGAGGCACGTGCTTCCGACCTCAGAGGCACGACCGGGAACGAAGTTGATCACTCCGGGAGGGAGCCCGGCGTCCATCATCACCCGAAGGATTCGGTAATTCGAGACGTAGGAATTCCGACTCGGCTTCCACACGCACGTGTTCCCCATCATGGCAGGTGCAGAAGGAAGGTTGGCAGCAATGCTGGTGAAGTTGAATGGAGTGACGGCGAACACGAAGCCTTCCAGGGGACGAACCTCCACCTGATTCCACATCGATGACGGGGAGACAGGAGGTTGCTGGTCTTCGTAGATATCGCGCGCATAGGAAGCGTTGAAGCGCCAGAAGTCGATGAGTTCGCAGGCCGCGTCGATCTCGGCTTGATGCATGGTCTTGGATTGATTGAGCATGGTGGACGCGTTGATCTCAGCGCGCCGAGGGCCGGCCAACAATTCGCTTGCCTTCAGGAAGACCGAAACGCGCGCTTCCCAAGGCATGGTCGACCAGCCCTGGTGGGCGGCGCCTGCGGCGTCGATGGCCCGCTGAACCTCGACCGGGCCCGCGAGATGAACCCGTGCGAGGACGTGCCCGTGATCGTGGGGCATCACCTGTTCAACGACGTTGCCGGTCCAGACCTCTTCGCCGCCGATGATGCAAGGTACCTCGAGGACGTCGCCGCGCTGACGGTTGATCTCGGCCTCAAGCGCGAGGCGTTCAGGTGAGCCCTGAGCGTATCCAAGCACCGGTTCGTTGACGGGCGATGGCGGCCGGGGAACTGCATTGGGCATGAGATGTGGCTTAGAACGGCCGTCTTTCAACCTCACCCCGAGGTAGGACGGACCTCCACCGTGACGGCATCCATGGCCCAGCGGCCATCTGGGTGCCGAACGCGCACGTCGAAGCGGTGCACGCCGACGGGGAGTTTCAACAAGAGCCGGGGCCGACTGCCAAGTTCACGTCCTTGAGCGTCAAGCCAAGAGAACACCACCCCTTCCGCCGGCGCCCCAGTGACCTTCGGCTCGAGAAGCACCTCTGCACCGCCTTGGCCATCGACGTGAAGACGACGGTCGCCCCCAGCATCGACGTCAAACGGGACCGCCTCCGTGGGCGAAGAGGGTTCGGTCAACGCCTTCATGAGGTCGCTCTCGTCGACAGAGGCAGGGGCTATAGACGCGTGAACGTCTGAGGTGAGCGCGTCCAACAAGCCGACAGGGGGTCGCCATGCCTCGGCGGGTTCGCCCTCGTCGAGATCTTCCATCGGGGACACGAACTCAACCTCGTCGATGTCCTCAGCGGCAGGTGCAGGGAACCAGAGCGTGAGTTCACCAGGGTCAACGTCAACGGGCTCACCGCTCAACTCGATGGAACCGAGGGGCTCCACCCCCGTCCAATCGTTGCCGTCATCGCCCACCATGTAGAGCAGCCCATCGCGCTCGAGCAACCGCTGAGGCATACCGGCATGTTCCACCGTCCACAAGAGTTCCGTGCCGTGAAAGCCGAGCACGTTGAACCATGAAGCGATGCACCACTGTCCGGAGATGTCGACCACGTCGAGGACAGAGGACGTCCCGCGATGAACCTCCGTCAGCGCGTCGTTCACGCAGAGGTGCACCGCCCCAGACATATCTGCGACGGAAAGACCGCTTCTGGTCCATGTCAGAACATGCGCAACGTCACTCAACTGAAGGCAAGCCTTCATCGAACCGTCCTGCCACAGTTCGAGTTCAGATTCGTCCTCAAGCCCATCCAGCCCATGCGCCTCCCGTGCGACGGCGACCCCGTCAGGCATCAGGCACGCCGCCGACGCACGCTCTCCCGTTGAGCCACGGCTGGGCCTGGACCAACGTCGATGTCCAGTGGTGGCATCAAGCACGTGGATGCCTGCCTCATCCTGAATGAGGAGGCGGTCGTCAAGCGCTCCGAACACACGGTCCACACCGTTGGTGAGGAGGGGCGTGATGCCGTTGCCTCCAAAGCGACAAAGGTGCCCCACTTCGTTGACCACGAACGCGCCATCTGGTGTGCGAAAAACGTCGACCAACGCCGTCGCGTGAAGATCGATGTCGCGGGCACCCAAGGCACCAAGCGCGCACGTGGCTCCATCGATGGTCAGCACGGTGGTGCCGGACACCGCCACAGGGCGAGGGCCCGGCCCGAGGACGGGGACGGGAGCGTCACGCCCGTTCGCGCGCACCATCCTTCCGTCAGCAAGCACCACGCCGACACCGTCTTCGAGGTGCAGAAGGTCCACGCCCGTGGACGGCAAGGCAAACCCGTTCACGTGTCGCGTCTTCATGCAACCACCTCCCACCCCGTCGGTTGAAGCCATGCGGTAGGATCGGGGCCGGGGCCGACCTCGGACGGCCGGTCGATGTGCCGGAGCAAGGCAGCAACTTCACCTTCGCTCCAACCGAGCAACGGGTCGAGGGTCGCGAGTGGGGTCGTTTTGACGTCCCGTTCGCTTCTGCCTGACAGCGCGACCCCTTCGTCCACCCCAACCCCGATCAATCCCCACGATGTCCGCTCTTGGACGGTGCCGTCGTGGGCGTGGTGCATGCTGCGGTGACCGATGTTCGCATCCCATGCGCGCAAGCGCTCGACCAGTGTTGAATCGCTGCCTTCAACCGGGAGCAAGCGGCAACCGCGGCGCATGATGAGGAAGCCAGCGGCCATGGCTCGCTCGCTGTCGAGAAGGATCAACACGTCCCCCTGTGCTCCGGCCGGCAAACCACCAGGTCCAACCAAGCGTCGTTCAACAAGTTCGAGCCCTGAAGTTGTGAGGTGCACCCGCACCGACCAATCCGGTGTCGAGAGGTTGACGCTGAGTGTACTGTCTTCGCCGAGGAGCGCTGTGCCCAGCTCAGCAGCGAAACGTGGCGACGTCCACCCCTCGACGTCACCCACACGACGGCATCGGACGCCGAAGGTCCGCGCTTCTCCACGCCGACCTGACGCGTCGATGAGGTGTGCTGCGATCCTTCCGAGGTCGTTCACGTCCCCAAGCAGGCGCACGCGGTCGATGGCGACGATGCCGAGGTGGTGGCACAAGGCGTCCTCAACCAATCGGACGTCGTCCTTGCTCCGAACGACGATTTGGTCCCGCGTGAACGAGGGGCGGAGTTCGATGCCCTCCCGCTTGGCGAGCGCGGCCATCGAGCGCTTCATCGTGCGCTGAAACATCCGACGAACCGGCTTGGATTTCAGGCCAACTTCACCAAGCCGGAGCACCCAGTGAACGTCACCGTCCACGGGCTCAAGCCTCCCCGTTGTGAAGGTCGACGACCTCCGACGAGGGGGTGATGTGCTTGGCAGCGTTGTTGCGGCGAGCGCTCAACGCGGACAAATATCCCTCGTCGATGTCGCCGGTGACGTAGCGTCCGTCGAAACAACTCGCGTCAAACCGACCAGCATTGGAACCTGCCATTGCGGTTACCTCAACCAAGTCCTCAAGGGTTTGGTAGAACAACCGGTCGCTCCCGATGTGAGCGTTGATTTCCTCGATGGAACGCCCGTTGGCGATGAGTTCGGTGGCGTCTGGCATGTCAATGCCGTACACGTTGGGGTGCCGGACCGGAGGTGCGGCTGAGGCGAAATACACCTTCCGTGCGCCAACGTCCCTGGCCATGTCGACGATTTGCTGGGACGTGGTGCCTCGAACAATGGAATCGTCAACAAGCAGGACCGCTTTTCCTTCAAACTCGTGAGGAATGGCCGACAATTTCCTGCGTACAGATTTCTCCCTGAGGGTCTGTTCAGGCATGATGAAGGTACGACCGACGTACCGGTTTTTGACGAAGCCTTCACGGTACTTCACACCCAAGGTCGAGGCCAACTGCAAGGCTGCGATTCGCCCCGAGTCAGGGATGGGAATGACGGCGTCGATGTCATGGTCAGGCCAAGATTCCATGATCCGCTCGGCGAGGCGACGTCCATGGTTCAATCGAGCTTGGTAGACGGAGATACCATCGATGATGGAATCCGGACGAGCGAAGTACACGTGCTCGAAGATGCATGGGGCATGCTCCCGCTCCTCTGAACACATGGCTTCGAAGAGGTGGCCGGAGGCGGAGATGAACACGGCTTCACCGGGCGCAACGTCACGCTCCACATCGAAGCCGAGGGCCGTCAATGCGACGGATTCGCTCGCGACCAGCCATTCCGACTTCCCCTCCACCTCGCGCCGTCCAAGGATCAGCGGGCGGATGCCATGTGGGTCACGGAAGGCGAACAGGCCGTACCCGGCAATCATCCCGATGCAGGCATAGCCCCCTCGCACCGTTTGGTTGATCTCTCTGATGGCGGAGAACACGGTTTCCACGTCAAGGTGGGAGGCATCGCTGATGTGGAGTTGCCTCGCACGGCGGTGGAGAGCGACGGCGAGCATGTTCAGCAGCAATTCTGAATCGCTCGTGGTGTTCATGTGGCGGAAATGTTCGTCCCGAAGGATACGCTCAAGGTCCTGAGCGTTGGTGAGGTTACCGTTGTGTGCCAAGCACAATCCGTAGGGGGAGTTGACGTAGAACGGCTGTGCTTCGGCGCTTGATGACGAACCAGCGGTGGGGTAGCGCACATGCCCAAGTCCAATCGAGCCCATCAGCCGTTCCATCGTTGGTTGATCGAACACGTCCGCAACGTGCCCGTTCGCTTTCCGAAGGATGAACCTCCCCGCGTGCTCGGTCAAGATTCCAGCTGCATCCTGCCCGCGGTGCTGAAGCACCGTCAAGCCGTCGTACAGCAACTGATTGACGTGGGTTCCTTGCCGACCCACAATCCCGATGATGCCGCACATGGTCGTTCCCGACCTACTGCATGTGAAGCCGATTCTTGGCCTTGTCCCACAAGGTCAGGCCTTGGGCCGGTGGGATTTCTTGGACCAACTGTAGGTGCGCATGCGTGCCGTCGCGCCGTAGCCACAAGATGCACAGACCGACTTTTGCTTGTGGTACGCATTGCGACCGCAGCGGCGGCAGCGGATGTGGGTCGTCTTTTGGCGTCGGCCCATCGACGGAGTGCCCTTTGACATCGACCCACCTCGTGGGTCTTGCGACCTTGAACCCCTTTATGAAATCGACTCAGGGGGGGTCAAGCCGTCCGCTTCGGGCAAGGTGAGCCGCCGCAGCCCTGAGGCAGCGCTGAGCAGGCCAACAAGCACGGAGAGCGCGAGCCCGAGCACGGCCGGTGCGATGTCGACCAGGTCGGAAAAGAACTGGGCTTGTGCTGACCCGTTTCCGGAAAGGTGCCCGCCGGCCTCGAGCACGCGGAGTCCGAGGAGGAATCCGACGGCCACAAGGACGAGGATCCCGACCACTGGAGCCGCCGGCCTGTCGCGGCTGTCACCGTAGGCAAGCAAGGTGAGGATCAACATCACAGAAGTCACCATAAAGCCCGCAAAGACCGTGTTGGCAAAACCGAGGTGCACGGCATCGGACGAGGGCCTGCTCCCGTCTGCAAGGACCAGCAACAACACGGGCCCCGATGCCACAGCCAGGAGCAGCAGGACGGCACGGGTTCGCCGCATCACGTCATTCATCGGCCAGCACCCCCCGTGGACGCATGCTGATGATGTGGGCTGCTCGAGCCAAGGCCTCTGGAGAGGGAGGGGGAAGGGGCTCCGGCTCCGGCATTCGTCGTTCGAACACCCACACCACAGCCAGCACGACGAGCAACGCCAGGCACGCACCCAACAGCATCCCTGCGAGTTCCGGCACCATGCCGATCGCCAAGGAGCCCTCAACACCACGAACACGCAGCGCTGCTGCAGATGTTACGGCCGCAACCAGCAGGGGCGATGTGCGCGAACGCCGCCGCGGGATGTAGGCGAGGTGGAGGACCGCGAGGGAAGCGCTCACGCTCACCACACCAGCCAGCAGCGCGGTGGCGAAGCGGTTCCACGCTTCGACAGAGGCAAAGGTCGGCTCCCGCACCACGAGCGTCCACACGCTCAGGAGCACCAGCACGTATCCCACGAGGCGCCAAGCGGAGGGAAGTCGGCCGACGGGCACCTCTCCCGTGAAGACGATCAGCACCAGGCCCAACACCAGCGGCCCTGCAGCGATGCTGGCTTCCCACATCAGCAGGACGGCCGCGGTGCTGTCCGAGGACGGGACCGTCAACGGGGCCAACAGCACCAGCACAAGTGCGGCCACGGCGACGGGCTTCCATGCCCGTCCCCCTCGTCCGATCACGTTGAGCGTCGCGAGGGCCAGCACCAGTGCTGGCAACCACAGCAACAGGGCTGCGTTCACTTCAGCCTGCATGCTTCAGCCTCGGTCGTGCAGGTCAAGAACCCTCCCAAGTTGATGGTCTTCCGTCCGTCGTTCAGGGGCAAGCCCCGCCTGCGTCATCGCTAAATACCCGTCTCCGGTGGCCGACACGCTCGGGTGATGTTGATGGTGAAGATGCCCCGTCAGGTCAAGCGCTACAGCCCCTCTGCGGGCAAGCACACCCTCCACACCGTGGAGCGCGTCAAGAAGAAGCGCGCATCCGAACTTCGCTGGGGTCAGCGACGCTTCCGCAAGGTCACCGCTGGGTACCGCGGTTTCCCGCGTCCCAAGCCGGACGGTCGTGAAAAGCCAACCAAGCGCGTCAACATCCTCTACCGCTGCACCGAGACGGGCAAGGCCCATTACGCTCCGTGCCAGCGTGCGAAGAAATTCGAACTCGTGGACAAGTGAAGTGATCAACATGTCTGGCAATTTCATCAGCGTGGCCTGCCGGGACTGCTCCACGGAGACCACCATTTTCGATCGCTCCGTGAACGTGATTTCCTGTGGTGTCTGTGGCGCCACCCTCACCCGACCCGCTGGCGGCAAGGCCAGCCTCGTCGGTTGCCGTATCGTTGACACCCATGAGTGAGGGGGGCCGCGCGGATGGCCGGCGGCTCTCAGGACGGACCCCAAGAGGGGGACCTCGTCGTGACGACGGTGTCGACGGTCAAGCAGAACGGCTGCTACGTGACCTTCGATGAATTCCCCGACAAAGAGGGATTCATCTTCATTGGTGAAATCGCGAGCGGTTGGGTCCGAAACATCCGGGCGCATGTGCGTGAGGGACAGCGCCTGATCTGCAAAATCACGGGGATGCGGAGGGACGGAACGTCCTACGAATTGAGCCTGAAGTCCGTGTCAGAGGAGCGGCGGCGTGACCGACTTCAGATGTGGAAAAACGAGCAGCGCGCCGCTCAACTTTTGGCCGTGCTGGGCGAACAACTCGGCTGGTCCGAAGAACAGATCGACACGACGAGGACCGAATTGACGGATTCCTTTGGCACGCTCTATGGCGCCTTCGAGGAGGCGGCCACCAACGAGACGGCGATGTCCGAATCAGGTTTTGACGACCCCTGGGTTCCGGCGTTCGTCCAATCGGCCTTAGAAAACATCGTCCCAGCGTTCGTTGAAATCCGTGGCACGTTCACCATCACCTTTGAGCAGCCAGACGGCATCGACCGCATCCAAACGGCCCTTCTCGCTGCAGAGGCCTGCACGGACAAGGAAGCAGAAATCGAGGTGATGTGCTTCTACGACGGCGCTCCGAAGTACCGGATCGAGGTCAAAGCACCCGACTTCAGAAGTGCCGAGGATCTATGGGAGCAGGCCACCAGCGCCGCGCTCGAGAGCATCACATCGCAGGGCGGCGAAGGCGAAGTGTGGAGGGAGTGACATCGGGCGTCAACTCCTCCAACGCTGCCTGGCATGCTCAGCGTGGTGCTTGTCCACCACCTGCGCTACATGCGGCGGAACGGCCCGTGCTGCGGCTCCGATCAAGTGGTCTCCGGAGGACACCAAGGCCGACCTTCGCCGACGCCTTGAGGGCGTCACCGAAGCGGCCTGGATTGAATCGCTGCCATCGCTCGGCGACGTGACCGAGGAGGAGTGAGCCTTCTCGGGCTCATGCTCCCCGCACCAACCCTTATGCCCCGTCGCGCGGATGTGCGGCAGTATGTCGCTCAGCACCCATTGGGTATCGGAGGCTCGTCCGAAAGGAGGGCCCTGCTTCGTCGCCTTCCCAGGTGTTGGCGACATCGGGTTGCTGGCGCTTTCGATGATCGAATCAAGCCTGCCCTCGTCGGTTGTGGCCGAACTGTTCGACCCTGCGCTTCCGCCGTTGGCGACCCTTGACGAGCGTGGTGTGCTTCGTCCCCCTCACCACAGGCTGATGCGGGTGGACACCTCATCCGGCCCCGTCCATCTCTTGATTGGCGCTGGCCAAGCGAACACGCCCATCGAGCAACACCGAACCGCCATGGACCTCGTTGAGGTGCTCCAAGGCTTCGAAGAAGTGGTGGGCTTGGCGGGCTTCAAGAGCGGCGCCATGGACCGGCGTGCCTTCTTTGTCGCAACCTCTGCAGAGGGACTGTCCACCATGAAGGCTGCAGGGCGGCAGGTGAGCACAACGGAGCCGAGCGCCGGTTGCATTGGCGTTCTCGCCTTGCTGGCCTCCCTCGGACCGCACCAGGGCCTCCCCACCTCACTGGCCATCGCCACGACGTTGGGCGCGAGTCAAGACCGATTCGCTGCGCATCGGCTTTTGGGTCTGCTCGATGAGGCCTTTTCTCTTGGCCTGCCAGAACAACACGACATCGAAGCCGACCTGCGGGGACGACTCTCCGACCGTGCACCGGATCATGTCGAGAACCTCGTTGCCGAACTGGTGGAAGGTCCGGACGCGTTCTACGCGTAAGGCGCCGAGAGAGGGATTCGAACCCCCGCGTCTGACGACAGTGGATTTCGAATCCACCGCACTACCGGGCTATGCGATCTCGGCCTGCTCCGAGGCCGAGGCATCACGGTCATAAGCATGATGCAGCAGGCTGCAACGTGCTGGTTACCCTCACGTTGACGGAAGGGCAACGGCTGGTCGACGTCGAGGAAGGGGCCTCGATCCGCGACGTCCTGCTGCGCGCCGACCTCGCACCTAGCCTCCACATCGTTGACCACGAAGGGCAGGTGCTGCCGATGAGCACCGTCCTGAACGCGGAGGTGCACCTGACCGTGACCCGGACGGCCTCAGGCGGCTGAAGCGTCCGACGCTCGGGCAAGGACCCGAATGTCAGACCCGTCCTGCAGGCTGCCCTGCAGGTCGCTGATCCAAGCTCCTGCTTCGAGGTTCGTGATGGCGACGACGTCTCCCGCCTCGAGGTGATCGTACTGACGCGGCATCGCATTGCCCCAGCCGTCGACTTTCATGGTCCCCGTCTCGTCCATGACGACCAGGCCTGGTCGTCGCCAAGGCTTTCCATACTGGCTGACTCCAGATTTCTCGTACAGGTACGCAACCCTGCCGACCACATCGACACGGGCAGGACGGCTGAGGGCGAGCGAGGTCAACGGCTCGTCCTCGACCACGGTCACAGCCGAAGCGGGGTCCACCTTCAGCACAAGCTTGCCACCGCGCCAGAGTTGCGGAAGTGCTCCCACAACCCGAACACGTTGACCCTTCTGCAGGTTCAGGTCGACAGCGTCCGGTACGTGCCGACCAGCCACGTGGAGTTCGGCCTGATGTTGGCCGTCGGTGAGCACGACCTTGGGGGGGCCACTTGCACCTGAAAACACCGAATTCACGTCGAGGACAGCCTCCACACGTGGGTCGATGGTGCCCAACTTCTCGACCTTCGTCACCACCGACTTTCCAGGCAACTGGAACGATGTTGGGAGGTCAGCGAACGACCCATCGGGGCCAGGACACACGCTGGACCACTCGCAGCGAACGCAGCGGGCCCGTGGGTCGTCGTCCGGCCCAATGGGCGCCCCGCCGGGCGCATGATGCAGGTACGGCGCAGGAGCAGGTGGACACGCCTCCTCACGTGGCTCCTCCGCCTTGAGTTGGCTCCATAACGCATCGATGGATGCTTCAAACGCATCGCACCACGCGTCGTCGGGCACCTCAACGTCCACCGTGGTGCCGGTTCCGAGGAACCAGATGCTCAACTGAGCGGGACGTCGCCGGTCGTCATGGGTGGCCCTCCAAAGGGCAGCGTACGCCCTCAACTGCTCATGGTACCCCGCCGTTCGGTCCGAGGCACCGGTTGACGCTTTGAGGTCCACGATGTGCGCCTCTCCGCGCCACCGGTACACGAGGTCGTATTCACCTTGAAAGCGGAAGGACGGATGAACGGCTTGGGACACGAAGGATGCCGCACTGGGGTCCACAAACCATGGACGGCAAACCTCCCACGCTTCAAGCACGTCAACCGCACCCGTGATGGCCAGAGGGTGGGGCCCACCCAAGATGGCAGCCCGGCCGTCCGGTGCGGGGATCGTCGGACGGTGCCCCGCCCGCCATGCCTCGAGGGACGCACCACCACCCTCCGCAAGGCATGCAGCCACTTCCTCGAGGTGAAGGTCAATCGCACGCTGCGCCATGGAAAGGGCGCGTCGAGGATCGATGACCGAGGACCAATCACCAGTTCTTCGTTCGTGCTTCGACCATGCAGCGTGCTCTTCGTCAAGGGCGGCCGGAAGGTGGACGTCCAGCCGTGCGTACGCCCATGCACGAAGGTCGTCGAGGTCATCGGGCCGACTGAGCAGCAGCGGCAAGGCGTCTGCTGGCCATCCGTCGTGGACTGAGAGGGCCGGACGGCCGTCCTCGTCCAGAGGCGTGCCGTCAAGGATCGTCCCTGGCGCGTTTCGCACGACGCAGCCCGGCGACTCTCGGAGGGTTTTGCAGACGGCCAATTCGACGGCTTTTCCAAGATGAAGCGGCGGCGTCTGCGCGATCTTGAGGCGCCTGACCTTTTCGAGGAACCATTGACGGGGGCAGGCGTTCCACACGTTCAATTGGCTTGCAGAGAGCCGCCGATAGGGCCCTACCGTATCGTCCCCATCAGGGTAAAAGACAGGCATACCGGGTGAACCCGGCGCGGACCCTCTTGAACCTCACGTTGTCTATAGAACGAATTCCACCCGGGTTGACCGCGTGTCGATCCGAAGTTGAGGCAGGCCTTCACGCCAACCGAGTTCTGCACCGGTCAAGGCGAGGCTGTCACCGGGCCGAAGGGACAGCAAACGGTCGGTGAGGCTCCCGCCGAACATCGCCACTTCGATGACATGGTGACCGTCCCACAGGTGGAGGGTGGACATCGCCCAGGGACGTCCGTCGAGCCTGTTCCCGCTGTTGCGTCGGATGGAAAGCACCTTGCCACGGACGTTGGCTCGCGTCCGAAGCATGCCAAGCCGGGTCGTGTGCACCTCAGGGTCATCGTGGTGAATCGAGGTCCCTGCGTCCGCATACAGCCGTGGTCCGCCCCGCCAGGCACCCGGCAACGCTCCACGAACGAGCACATCGCCGGCGGGGTGGTCATGCAAGGCCGGGGCTTGCCCAGGCTCGACCTCCTCGATTGGAACCACGGCTCGCCCGCTCGTCAGCGCTGCACCGATGACCGATTCGCCGAAATGGTTGGGCATCGGCCCCCAGTGGCCGTCGAGCCGTCCTCGAACGTTCACGCGACTCGGAATGGCGGACAGCGGTTCGTAGGGAGGCGCAGGAGGCGGGACCTCCGTCCGTGTTCCAAGACGTTCCTCCAACAACCGGACCAGGCCAGCCTCGGTCGCCAAGGCACAGGACCTGCACGTGCTCTTTCGGCATCCCCCTTCGACGGGCAGCGGCAGGGCCACTGGACCTTCGGAAACCCTCTGGCTCATCGCCTCCGCGATGGCGCGAAGGTCCGCCGTTGCTGCGTCATGGTCCGGAAAAGGCTCCACCGCTTTTCTCCACCCACCGTCGAGGTACCATCCTTCCAAGCCGTCGGGCGTTGTTCCAAAGCACGACGTCCACAGCCAGCCGTAGAAGCGCATCTGGTCGTCGAGGCTTGGACCGTACGGCCCACCCCCGTCTCCGGATTTGATGTCCACGAGACGAAGACGGCCGTCCCAGCGCAACACCAGGTCCAATTCGCCCGCCGCCCAACCTTCTGGGTGGAACATTCGTTGCGGTTGAAGCACCCGCGGGTCCTTCACCCAAGGCCGGACGATTTCCCATGCTTCAGCAGCATCAACGGGTTCGCTTTGCGATTTCCAACCGTCAAAGCCGGGAAGCACCGGGGGTTCGAGGTGAGCAGGCCAGCGATCGGGCAACGGATGGGAGGCAGCAGCCCCGTTGCAAGGCGCTGGAACCTCATGGACCTGCTCGCCGCGTCGAAACGCCTGAAGGTGCGGACCACCGCCTTCTGCGATGCAGGCTTCCACCTCCTCCAGCAGCAGGTTCACCGCACATCCAAGCCTGTGTCGGAGGTCTTCTTCATGGAACGGCCATGGCTCGCCCACCTCACCCCTCCGCCAAGGCTCCTCGGCCCATCGTCGTGCGCCCTCTTCGTGCACAACGGTTGCTTCGTGCTCAACTTCCCTTTCCAACCATGACGTCAGACCGAGAAGGTCGAGGCCTGCAGGAGCATGACGCATCACGAGGCGCACGACGCCCTCCTCGAGCACGTGGCCAAGCACCTGTGAGGCTGAGGTTGGAGACCCCAACCCCACTTCGCGTGTGAGGCGCCATTCCGTCGTGCACCGTTGCCACGTGCTGTACCCCGAGCCTGAAAGGCGACGACGCGACCGCCCGAGCGGCCCGCCGACCGGTGGCGTCGTCACGGGCATGACGGGCGGTACGGTCCCTCGCGCATGAAGGGCGCGCCTCAAGACTGGTAGGAATAGAAGTCCCCGGCCGTTCGCTGTTCGCGGTCCTTGCGGCTGTCGGCCTTGTTGATGCGCGGACGTTTGGACTCGTGATCACGACGGAAGGTGATGTCCACGCTCGACAAGAAGCGGTTCATGCCTACCCTAAGGTCAAACGGTCCGGCCGCTTCACCGTGTCGACCACCTTCGCCTTCGAAGACAAGCAACGAATCGCTCACGATGTCGATGAAGTACACATCGTGATCGATGACGAAGGCGGCTTTTTCGTTGGATTCCATCGTTCGTCGAATGGCCTTCGCTGCTTCCATGCGAGCGTTGGCGTCCAAATGGGCGCTCGGTTCATCGAGCAGGTACAGGTCGGCCTCACGCCCGAGGCAGACGGCGATAGCAACGCATTGCCGCTCACCACCAGAAAGCCGCTTCACGCGTTTCGGAAGCAGTTGATCGATGCCGAGGGCTCGGATGACGTTCACGTTGAATTCACCGCTCCTCCATCGAGGGCCAAGTTCGCTGTCAAGCCAGAGCTGCACCGTACCATCGATGTCCAAGTCAAGGTGTTGTGGCTTATAGGAAATCTTGGCGTCGCCCGAGACCCATCCCGCATCGTATTCATGCTCGCCGGCGAGGATTTTGATCATCGTGGATTTCCCGGTCCCGTTCGGCCCAACCACGCCGACCACTTCGGCACGGTGAACGGCACCTTTGCCCGCCTTTAGGCTGAAATCACCCAATTTCTTCTCCAGCTCGCCCCATTCGACCACTTGCGCACCGGTTTCGACCTTCCGGTCGCGGTGCCCAAGGAACGTGATTGGCTTCTGACGAATGCGCACGTTTTGTTCGGGGAGAAAGCCGTCAAGGTAGGCGTTGATCGCGGTGCGGGTGGCGCGTGCGGGAGTGAAGATTCCAAACGCACCCTTTGTGCCGTAGACGATGTGGACCAAGTCAGCAAGGACGTCCAACACGGCGAGGTCGTGCTCGATGACGATCACCCTGCGGTCCTCAGCGAGGCGTTGCACAATGCGGACAATGCGCAAGCGTTCGTGAATGTCGAGGTACGAGGAGGGTTCGTCGAGGAAGTACACGTCAGCGTCCCTCAGCAAGGTGGCCGCCAGGGCCATGCGCTGCAGTTCACCGCCAGACAGTTGCCCAATCTCTCGCTCCATCAGGTGATCGATGCCGAGGTCCCGCGTCAGTTGGTCGCAGAGGTCTCGTTCGTCGACTTTGCGGAGCAGGGCTCCGACCTTTCCCTGAACCCGCTGAGGAAGGCGGTCAACGTTCTGTGGTTTCACGGCCACGGTGATGCGGCCTTCCTTGACTTCCGTCAGGAAATCACGGAGTTCACCACGGGGCAGGCTGTGCAGCACTGCGTCCCAATCGGCCTCACCTCGGAAATCACCAAGGTTCGGAACAAGCCGTCCGGACAGCGCGTTGAAGGCGGTGGATTTACCCATGCCGTTGGGACCAAGGATCCCGACCACCTGGTCCTTTGACGGCGTAGGGAGGCGAAACAACCTGAATCCGTTTTGCGAGTATCGATGGATCATGTCGGTTTCGAGCTCTTCGGGCAACTGCTCGATGATGAGGGCATCATGCGGGCATTTGTTGATGCATATGCCGCAACCGATGCAGAGGCTTTCAGAGATGTGGGGTTTGCCCGTGCGGGCATCCATAATGATACATTCTTGCCCGTTTCGAACAGGGGGGCAATAGGTGTGGCACTCATCGTTGCACTTCTTTGGTTGGCAACTGTCCTCACGAAGAACAGCGACGCGCATGGTTCCACCCGTTCAACTGGCCACGGCGTGACGCTATGAACGTGCCCGCCGGGGGCGGCCTCAGACGAGGCCCTTCAGGAGTTCCTGACCGCTGACCAACCTGGTCGTGCACGGCGAGGGGAACTTCATGCTCGCCTTGCGCAGGGCAGACTTTGCGGTGAGGTAGTGCTCTGCCGTGGTTTGGAGCGTCAGGACGCGCTGACCGCGCTGCACACGGGCTGCCGTACCGACGTTCTTGCCGAACGCGCAGCGCATGCCCTGCGAGACACGGTCCGCACCTGCTCCAGTGGCCTGCTTGTTCTCACGCAGGACGTGGTGAGGGTAGGTGTGGACACGAAGGGCGTAGCCCTGTGCGCCAGAGGCGTTCCTGATGGTTGAATTGCAGATCACACGGGCGGCCTCAAGCGCCGTGTGGCGGATCTGACAGGCGTTGTCCACGCGGAGTTCGATCACCACGGGGAAACCCCCTGTTTCAGCAGCACGCCGGTTGCCGGTGTGGAACTGCATGATACGGTTGTTCGGAACACCACCGATGTACTTGCGGCGCGTGTA